>Ga0210394_10002655_pt1 | contig 24146 bp, 46 predicted proteins | sample IncBWC12MmetaG_FD_160121 | JGI IMG/M metagenome (GOLD analysis project Ga0210394, IMG submission 160121) | Forest soil microbial communities from Barre Woods Harvard Forest LTER site, Petersham, Massachusetts, United States - Inc-BW-C-12-M | ecosystem: Environmental > Terrestrial > Soil >... | reverse complement strand
ATGGCGATGCCCGTCGCGGATATGAACGATCTTCGCCGGGACTTTTCGGCCGTCGGGATTCTGTCCTTTGCCGCTGGTCTTGTTGTGGGCGACGGCGAACCAAGAGCCGCCATCGTTCTTGATAGCTTGCTCGCCAGCAATGCGCGTAAAGTCCTGCCCGCGTTTCGATCTATCGTTCCAATTCATTCCGCTGGATTTGCCGCGCCGCAACGAAATCGGCATCAGCGCCGGAACGTCGCCCCAAAGGTAGAAGCTGCCGAACGACCAGCGAGCCCGGCCGACCCACGGCTGAGCGCCTTTTACGTTTTCGATGATGAGCGGAACATGGCGCCCGGCCGCGAGGCTTGCCTCGAACTGGATTCGCAGGCAGGCATTGAACAGCCGGTTGAGCCGCTCCAACTCCGCGCCTGTCGCGTCGGCCCGGATAGCCGCCGCCTTCGCCTTCGCGCGCTTCCAAGGCATCGCCATATACGAGTATTCCTGGCACGGCGGCGAAGCGACGATCAGATCGGCGTCCTTGAACTGCGAGCCGTGAAGCGTAAGAACGTCCTGCACGACGAGCTGCGCCGGATAGCGATATTGGCCGTAGACGTGCCGCTCGATGTCGAAGCCGATCACGTCGTAGCCTTCGGCGAGCAATCCTTCCGACCAGCCGCCAAGGCCGCAATATAGATCGATTGCGAGCGGCTTGTTGCTCATCGCGCCGCCCTCTTTGGGAAGACGCAGTGCCATGACCGCCGCGCGGCGTCGTTGACGCGGCGGCCGCCGTGGCGGGCGCAGACGTCGCCCGCATTGGATTTGTATATTTTCGGCGCGGTTTGCAGATCGCGGGGCGGACGGCGAGCCGTCAGGACCGGCGAAGTGAGCGCGTCGAACGGATGGACGATGGTCGGCGCCATGATCGGGATGTCGACCGGCGAGATCGGCACGGTGCGTACCGGGTGCGAGATCGGCGGCTTCGGGGCACCCTTGACCGCCTCGGTCTCGTTCATGGGCGCGGCCGGCGCCGCGTCTACCGGGGGGAGTTCGTGGTAGACGGCGATCGCCACGGCGACGGCGATGGCCGCCCCGCTGACGGCGTAGGGGACGGGGACGTTTACCGGCACAATATCCTCGATCCCGCCCTAGCGCGGATCACCGGGCGGTAGACTTTGATCGCGCACATCTCGGTCATCTTGCCGCGTACCATCTGCGGCGACGCCTCCTCGTAGCGGCAGATCAGCCACTGCGGCTTGCCGCCGCGCGCCAGGAACGCTTGATCGAAGACACCGTCGTGCCGACGCCACGTCTTGCCGACGAAGACGCCGGTCGGGTTCGTCGCCGAGTACTCCGGCAACGCCTTCATCGCCTCGAAGGTAATCTGCATCCGCGGGTACTCGCTCACGCTGCCTCCTCCGCCGACAACGGCTTCCATTTGATGATGACGCCGTAGAAGTCGTTCATCGTGTCGTGGTGCTCCTCATACCAGAACAGCCCGAACTCCTCGTAGGACCCGAAACCATCGGCGCGCGCGAACTCGTTCAGCTCGCTCTTGGTGGTGATGCGGTGCCGCTGTTTCCCCTCCCCGACGATAACCAGCGGCGCCTCGACCTCAATGTAGATCGGCTGTACGTCGACGCAATGCGCCCGCCCGATCAGGAAACAGGACTTGGTACGCATCGCGCAATAGAACTGGAGCATCTCCCCGGGCCTCGCGTGGCGACGGCGGTCGGCACGGATGGTCTGCCGCTTCGGCCTCACGTCGGGTATTTCGACCCCGAACTGATTGAAGTTTTGCAGCCCGAGACCAGCACGTATCGGCTCGACGAACCGGCGCTTGAAGGAATAGGCGACCATTATGCGGCCTCCGTCTTGCCGCTCTTGAACGCGGCCTCGGCCTCCGCGATCGGCTTCGGCACGTCGTCGCGCTGCGCGTAGAGCCGGGCGATCTGGTAGACGTCCATCTTGCCGTCGGGGTCGACCTCAGAGAGCCAGCGGACGTAGTCGTCGCGCACCGGGTCCGGCATGCGGTCGTCGATGCTGCCGAGGTTGTCGTAGGCGGAGCGGAGAACCTCCTTCACGAACGAGAACGGCGCGATCACCGCGGCGAGGTAGCCGGCGCACAGCCGCGTCGGCTCGCCGTCCTTCATGCCGTGGTGACAGGCGAACCTGTCGCGGTCGACGCCGAGCAGGCAGTCCATCGCCTGCTTGCCGGTCCCCGCCATGCGGTTCGGCAGCGAGCCCTCGCGGAAGGCGCACGTCAGGCAGGTGTCGGGGATCGTCATGCCGTCCGGCATGTCCTTGCGGCCGGCAGCGGCGATCAGCGCCAGCGCGTCGCCGAGCACAGCGCCGTAGGTCGTCGGCTTGTCGCCCTTTTTCCAATCCGTCACGCCGCCCTCCTCGCCGCCAGCTCGCCGGCGGTGCCCTCAACGCGCAACGCGCTCTTCATCTCCGCGTCCGTCTTGATCGCCGCCCACGACCGCGTGCAAGCGCGCCTGAACAGACCGTCGAGGGCATCGACCTGAATCAGGAAGGCCGGCTTCGACGCGATGGCCTTCACGCGGAGCAGCCTTTCGGCCTTGCGCCAGCGGCGGTGGATCGCCTTGTGCCGCGCGATCAACCGCGCCTCGACGGTGCGGTAACAGCGACCGCACATGACCTCGTCGTGGTCGTGCTCCAGCGCGGCGACGCTCGCCTTGAAAGACCGCCGACATTCCGGGATGCAGCAATGGACGCGATCAGCCATAGAGTCCACCGTAGCCGAGCCGCCCCTGACGCTGCGCGTTCTTCTGCTCGATCAGCTTGGTCTCGATCTCAGCGAAGTCGATCGAGTGCATCGCCTCCTCGACCGGGGCAAGGCTCTCCAGGAAGATCGAGGCCTCTGGCGTCAGCAGCGCCATCGCGACGATCTGCGTGCGCAGGTCGAGCGACTGCTTCGCGATCTTGGTAGTCGCGGCCGCGAGCATAGCGTCGCACTCGGCCTTCGCTACCCGCCGCAGCTCCGCCCGGCGCGACGCCGCCTTCATCTGGCCGCGGCCCTCCCAGCCCAGCAGCAGCTGCGGTGCCAAGTCACGCGGGATGCCCTTCTTCGCCGCCTGCGCCTCGATCTTCTCCTGCGCCCTCTTGATTACCTCCATCGCGTCCTCGGTAACCCGCTTCCAGACATCGTCCTGGTCGTAGTGGTAGATCGTCGAGAGCTTCTTCTCGAAGTCCGCCATGCAGGCCTTGGCCTGCTCCGCAGCGTGCGCCAGCAGCACCTTGGTGCGTTCCTTGATGATCATGCCGAGGTCGTGCGTCTCCTGGCGGGAGAGCCTGCGGCCCTCCGCCTTCGCCGGCGGGGCGAACTGCGCCTGCCTGTCCGTCATGCCCAGACCTCCTGCTTGCGCGGCGACACCAGTACTCTCTCGCCGCCGACGTCCTCAATGGTAAATCCCATTTTCAACATCATCGGCAGCGACACGACGAGGCCGGCGTACGGCTCCGGGGGTTTCAGCCCGGCGCGCTCGTACTCCGCGATCCGCTGCGCGTTCATGCGGCTCTCGACGGCCGGCGCCTCCGCCTTCTGCCGCGCGATCCTCTCGTCGCTCTCCATCGCCGCCCTCTCGTCGCGGTCGACGATGTGGGCCTGCGCCGCGGTCACCCCCGGCGCCGGCGCCCTGGGCGGCGCCGCCGGCGTCACCGTCCCCTTGAGCACGGCATCGAGCCGCGCCAGCTCGGCGACGTGCTCCGCCGCGATCGCCGTCGCCACCCGGTGGACCTGCGCGGTGTTCGGCGCGAAGCCGACGTCGAGCCGGTCGACGCCGAGCTCGGCGGCCTTGACGCGGCCCTGCGAGAACCGCAGGCAGGCCCGGTGCACCGCCCAGCCCGGCAGATCGCGCAGCGCGCTCGCCCACTGCGCGGCAACCTCCTTGGCCTCCGGCGTCCCGCCGAGGAGCGCCTCGACGGACTCGGCGATGTCCCTCTGGAGGCCCGGCGCCAGCCAACGCTCCAAAAGGTTCGCGCGCGTCCGCAGCGCGGTGCGCTCCTCGATCGACAGGGCGCGCCGCAGCTCGAAGGGACCAGCCTCTGGCCGGAACGCGACGACCGCGTCGGCCAGCGCGGCGGTCCCGTCCGCGCACTTCGGCGGGTAAAGCTCGTCCGTCGTCCACGTCCTTGTCATCGCCCGACCTCCGCGCCGCCTGCGTGCCCTATCCTGGCCAGCTCGTCCACGGTGGTCTCGCGCCGCAGCGTGCCGTCCTTGAAACAGGCCAGCAGGCCCCGCCACGCCGCCGCCATGCGGCCTCTGTGCTCGTCCGTAAGTTCGGCCGGCGCCGGCAGCGCGGCGGCGACGAGGCGCATCCCGTCGGCCCGGCGCCGCAGCTCGTGCTCCTCGGCACGCGCCAGGTTGCGCAGCGTCACGGTGTCCGGCGCCCAGCGGTAGTCGCGTTCCTCGCCGCGCACCGTCCCGCACTCGCCGCGGTGCCACCGCCGGATCGCCGCCTCGACCGCCCAGAAGGCGACGTCGTCTAGGGCGTCCATGTACGAATCCTCCTTCGCCCCGGCCGCCAGCTCGTTGCTCGCCGGCGCAGGCTTCGCGAGCAGCAGCCCGGTGACCGCGGCCAGCGTCAGCGCCTCGTACTCCCCGCGCCGGTCCGGCGTCATCGCCAAGAGCTCGTCGGCGCGCGCGGCGTAGCGCTCCAGCGCCGCCGCCTCAGCGGCCGACGGCAGGAGCGGCCTTGGGAGCAATGCCGTCCGCCGGGCCGCGCTCCCGCTCGATGCGGGCAGCGATGCGATCTGCTCGGTCACGCGAGGCGGCAACGACCGCGTCAGCGTGCGACTGTTTGGCTCCGGTGGCTCGAGAACCTCCGTTCGCGCTGGCAGCATTTCTGACCTCCGCTTGTATCGCCCTAGTGACCCACCCGATGGCGCCGATGGGCTTCTCGTCCTTCGCGCGTCGGATGGCGTTCAAGATCGCGCTGGCGTTGTTGCCGGTTTCCTTCAGCCATTTCCCGATCATGTCGCGGACCGTGCGCTCGGACGCCGCGCCAAGCCCGAGCAGGATCGGCACACCCTCGCCCCACAGCTCGTCCTTCGGCGTGGCGTAGCTCTTCGGCGCAGCCGCGTCCGCGAACAGCCCCGGCGCCGCCTTGGCGCCCGAAGCGTTAGCTTCGGAATCTTTCTTTCTGGCTGTAGATTCGGTTGGAACGGTCGTTCCAACGGCCGTTGGGGGCAAGCCCTTGTTTTCGTTGGAGGCGGCCCTCTTTTTCCGCGCCGAAATCTCGCCGGCAACTCTGGCAGTTTCGACTTTTTTCAGGCCGAACCTCACCTCCGCATCGGCCCGGAAGTTCTTGACCCGGCCGCCCTCGGCGTAGATTTTCCGGAGCTCCACGAGCCGCGCCTTGACGCGCCTCCAGCCGCGCATCGACAGGGCGCACTCGCCGGCGAGGTAGCGGTCGTCGTCGATCACGCTGCCGTCGTTGGCGTAGATCAGGTCAAGCAGCGTGTTGTAGGCCCCGCGCTCCTCGCATGAGAGCACGCGCATGCCGACGAGCGCGGCGTTCGGGTCCCGCTTGTACCAGCGCAATTTACCCATGCGTCCCCCTGATCTCTGCGACCCGAGAGACGACCTTGTCGGCGCAAGGACGCGACGCATAGTGAATCTGACTGCCAGTGAAACGGGCGACCTCGATGCCTGCGGACCAACACTCCGCATCACGGGCAGCATCGCGGCGTCTGGCGTCTTCCGACGAATGATACTCTTGACCGTCGCACTCAACGAACAGGACGGGAGCGCCAGCGATGAGAACGGCCCAGTCGATGCGGTATCGGCGCCAAACGAACTGCGGGACGACGGTAACATCCCCCGCCGGAAACATCGTGCTTACGGCCTCGATCAACGCCTGGCCCAAGATCGTCTCGATGGGGCTTTCCGTGGCGTCGCTGATCCTCATCCTGCCTTCGATGACGCGAAGCAACGCTGGAATGAAGGAGCCTATCGGCTCCAAGCCAGCTTGCTCGAACGGGACGAAGTCTTCGTCGCTCATGCCGTCCTCCGTTTTTCGAGGAAGTCCGCGATCATGGCCTGCGTCGCCGGGTCTTCCGCCTTCACCGCGAACGACGTCGGGCTCGCTGCGGCGACGCGGGCCTCCGAGGGGTAGCGGAACTCGGCGCGCTCCAGCGCGGAGTCGCGCTTGGCCCGCGCGATCTTCGCTATCTCTTTTGCACGATGGTTCCGCGGCATTTTGATTACCGAATCATCTTTTCAAGTTAGTGTTGAAGGAAGCCGATTCTCCGCGTCGACTGCCAACACAGCGCGCAGCTCCCGCAGGACTGTGCCTTCTTGCCGCCGGGAGTCCACTGCATCGGACAAATCGTTGCGTCTGCGGGCTTTTGGACGGGGCTCTCCAGCGTCACCGTCGACCTGGAGAAGACCGGCGCGTTGGAGAATCGAATCGCGAACCGCGGCGGGTCGCAGCGCGTCCAGTAGTCCCGCACCAAGACGGCGACGGCGTACGCGATCTCGTCGTCCATCGTGTCGATGCGAGCGGTGAAGCCGAAGGCATGCAGCGCCCGGTGCTGCTCCAGCAGGCGGCGCCAGAGGTCGACGTAGGCGACCGAATAAAAATCGCCGAGGTTGTGAAGCCGGCAGGCGAAGCCTTTCGGGTGCTCCAGCTCGAGCGCGGCAATCTCGCGGGGGAGCCGCCACTCCAGAGCCTCGCCTGGACGCCAACGCCGGGCGAACGGCGTGTTGTTCCCGAAGCACGAGGACCAATGGCGGCAGCTCGTCGGGCACGTCGCCCGCTCCTCGAGCGTCAACGTGTAGATCGGGAAGCCTTTCCAGCAACCCTTGGTGACGACGCGGCCGATCTTGGCGGAGTGGTCGCCGCTCTTCAGCAGCCACTCCTTGCCGACGTCGAAGACCATCGTCGGGAAGATCGTGCGCGCTTCCATCGTAGCCGGATGGCCGACCGGGAGGACCGTGGCGCGCTTGGTCCCACCGAGCGGCGCCGGGCCCCGCGGCGAGGTCGAGGAGGCGTCGGCTCCCCTTCCCTTGACGGCCCGCTGCATGGTACCGAACGAGCAGCGCGAGGACGCGGCCGCGGCCTTCATCTTCGCCGTCGGGCTGCCGCCCGGCGCCGCCTCGTAGGCGGCCCGGAGCGCGGCGTGGTCGAAGGACAGGCCCCTGCCCATCAGGTCACCAGGTCGCAGCCGAGGAACTGCCGGCCGGACAGCCTGCAGGCCTCCAAGACGCCGTAGCCCCCGGCGCAGGGATCGACCACGAGGTCGCCGCGCCGGGTCGTCGCCCGGATCAGCCTTTCCGTCAAAACGTGAGGTTTCGCATGGGGATGGCGGCTGCGGTCGGCCATCTCCGGCCAGCAGTCCCAGATGGAACGATCGGTCCACAACCCCTTGGCCCGTATGGGGAACTTCTGGACGACAACGGCGTACTCGGAGACGCAGCGTGCTCGGCGCCCCATGCCAGGCCTGAGCTTGTTCCAGCAGATCAGGTCGACGACCTGGAGCTGCTCATGGTGCCGGAGCACCGCCAGATGGCCGCCGGTCCCGATCGCGAACTTGTCCGTCCAGAACACAAGATATGCCGAAGGTGCTAGGACGCGCCCGATCTGCCGGACGAACCGGGCGATCTGGGCCTCCGGCATCTGCGGCAGCGACGCCCGGCCCTTCTGGCGGGCGCCCTCGTTGCCGTAGGCCATCTTGTCGAGGACGGCGCGGTACTGCGGGTCGAAGAAGACGAGCTTCGCGGTACCGTCGCGGACTGACCGGAGAAGGTCGTAGCCGTTCATCCGCTGGCGCTCGTTGCGCTTGACGGGCAACTGAAGTAGGCCCCTCTGGGCTCGCCGCTCGTCGCTCATGAATGGAGAATCTTCCCTCGCGAAGATCGTCGAGGCGTAGCCTGATTCGCGGAGGCCCGCCACGGCGCGCGCCGGCGTTTTCCCCGCTGTCCGCCTTTTCCCCTTACCCGAGGTCGAAGAGGGTGCACCCCATCTTGGGAACCGTCCTGACCTCGAGCCGCGCCGCGCGCAGGACCGGGTTGACGTCATCGACGAGGTCGCGCAGCCGGGCCGGGCCGTCGGCGGTCTGGGCCCCGAAGGCCTTCGAGACCAGCCGCGAGGTGTCCAATAGAGCGGGCATCACGCGCAGCAGGGCGGCCACCAGGCGGGCGCCGTCGTCGCGGTGGATGCGGACCCTCTGCCCGCGGTTCGCGATCTGGCGGGTCTGGAGGTCGAGTACGATGCCGTTGCGCTCGACGGTCATCGCCGGGTCGGCTGGAGGCGGGGGAGGGGGCGGCGGCGTAGGCACCGGGGCGACGGCGGGTTTCGGGGGAACCGGCTTGGCCTGGGGCGGCGGTTGGGGCGGGACGCTTGGCGCCGGCCGGGGCGGCTGTTGACGTTCCGGCTCCGGTTTCGGCTTCTGCGGGGCGACGTTACACTTGACAACCCCATACGCAAGGCATAGTATTGAGGCCATAGGAGATTTCCGATGGCTAAGCCCGTATTGACCGCCCCCCACTTCCACAACGAGGAAGCCGCTTTTGCCTACGTCGAGGCCCACCTTTGGCCGGAAGGGCCGGTTTGCCCCCATTGCGGCAACTGCGACGGTGAGCGGATCGGGCGCCTGACCGGCAAGAGCAGCCGCCCCGGCCTCCGCAAGTGCTACGCCTGCCGCAAGACCTTCACCGTGCGGATTGGCTCGATTTTCGAGGATAGCCATTTCCCGCTGCACCTGTGGCTGCAGGCCATCCAACTGATCGTCGCCAGCAAGAAAGGCATCAGCACCCGCCAAATCCAGCGGGCGTTTAATTGCAGCATGAAAACCGCTTGGTTCCTGACCCACCGAATCCGCGAAATCATGAAGCCTGCCGACGATAGCTCGCCGCTTGGCGGCGAAGGCCGGACCATTGAGGCGGACGTGACCTATGTCGGCCGCAAGCCGATGACCAAGGCTCGGCGCGGCGGCGGCAGCAACATGAACCCGGTCTTTTCGCTGATCGAACGCCACGGCGGGGCGCGCTCTGTCCACATGCCGGACGTGCGCGTGCACAATCTTGGCGCCGTCCTCGACAACCACGCTTCGGGCAAGAGCGAACTCATGACCGACGAAGCGGCGTCGTTCGCGCAACTCGGCTGGAATTTCAAATCTCACCAATCCGTCAACCATAGCCGGGACGAATACGTGCGTCGCGAAGGCGACCGCGTCATCACCACCAACGGCGTCGAAGGCTTCTTCTCGATCCTCAAACGCGGGATTTACGGCGTCTACCAGCACGTCAGCGAAGCCCACCTGTTCCGCTATCTCAATGAGTTTGATTTCCGCTACAGCAACCGCGAGAAACTTGGCATCAACGACGTAGCCCGCGCGTCGCGGGCGCTTGCGGGGGCGAAGGGCCGCCGCCTGACTTACGAAACAACTCTGTTCAATGGGCGCTAAAGCGGAGCGGTACGACCGCCCGCGCAAGCGCCATTGGCATTTGCGTGATGACCCGCGACAGCTTAAGTTGCCGTTCCCGAAAGGCGAATGAGCGATGCCACGCAAGCCCGCACCAAAGCCCGATGATCCGGCGCAATCGCAACGTTTCCTTGATATTGCCAAGGAAGTCGGTGCGGATACCGATAACGAAGCTTTGGAGCGCGCATTCAAGAAGATCACTGAGAATCCCCCGAAGAAGAAGGCTTCTTCCTAGCCGCGCGCTGTGCCTCGTAATGCGCGATTTTGCGCTGGCGCAATTCCTCGAAGCCGGTCTTTAGGTCTCTGAGGGCATTCGGCTGCAATTCGAGAAATGCGAGTTTTCCGCGCGTAGTCGGCTTTGCGTGAAAATCCGGGGCTTGAATCAGGCCCTTTTGAACCCGCTCCCGGAATATTGAATAGGTCCCGGCGAGCATGTCGGCGACCATGAGCGGGGGGCAGCCCTCCTTTGGTCTGACAGAAAATTCCCCCAAGAAATCAGAGCCAGCCAAGACTTTGCACGTAGTGCGGAGATCATTGAAAATGCGCTCGCAATCCCAAACATTGGGGTGACCGCGCTCGATAACGACATTGAGCCGATCTTGATAGTTGTTCTGCGCCATCACATCGAACAGATGGGCCATGAGCGCGCGAAAACATGCGCCATATTGGCTGTCGAGGTTCATCTTTTTTGGGACCGGCGGGGCGCGATATTCGGTTAGATACCGTTCCCGCGAGAGAGATACGGCAAGCCCCTCAGTGAGGGTGAGCTGTACTAGATCAGCCAGTTTGCTAATGACCCGATCACATTTGATGTCATCCCAGCCCGCAAACTCGCCGCTTCGCGCCTTAAATTCCTTGCCGTGAAATACGGTGAAGCCTTCTTTCCGCTGAATCTTGGCGAGTTTGGTTTGGAAGCGGCGCCATTGAAAGGCATGGCCTAGAAACCCGGCCATAATCATGTCCGGGGATGGGCCGTGCGTGTCGGCCTCATCAAGGTACGCGGTAAAAATCACCACAACTAGGCGCTCCGGCTCCCACCGATGCGCCAGGGCGAGACAATGCTCGCCAATCCAGTCGGACGCGCGAATCGGGGCGGTCACGGGAGACTACCCCTAGCGGCTGGGGTCGCCAAGTGTAACGTCGCCTTCTGCGGCGCGGCTGGCGCGGACGTCTTGCACGGCCCAGCATGTACAATGCGGCACTTGTCGCACCATAGGCGCATAGGCGCTTCCTTTGGCGGCGGCGCTGGCGCGGGCTTGGCCGACTTGGGCGCGGGCGGGATGGCGTTCGCGGCGCCGAAGGCGTTCTTCTTGCGGGGGATCGGCGACCCCTTCAGGCCCAGCGCGCCGTACCACTGTACGGCCAGCGCGGTCGGGAGCGACTCCCCGGTGTCGGCCGCCAGGGACGACGCGGAGGCCTTCCAGCGCTCCGCGCTCTGCGAGGCGATCAGCTTCGACAGGCGGCCGTCGAGCACGGGGTCGTCGTCCCTGCCGATGACGACCGCCGCGACCGCGGCGATCTCGTCGGCCTTGATCGGCCCGCGACCGGCGCGGACCAGGACGCCGAGTACGCGCCCGAGCACCTCCGCGCCGTGGCTCTTCGCCAAGGCCTTGATCGTGCCCACGGCGATCGTGTCGCCGGGCCTCGTCGGCTTGGTCAGGTTGACGGACTTGATCAGGATCGTGACGCCCGCCTTCTTGCAGGCCCGGTCGACGACGCCCGCGATCGGATCGCCGGCCGCGAGCTCGGCGTAGTAGATCGCCATCTGCGTCAGGCCGAGGCGGTCTCGGTTGTGGCCGACGAAGGCGCCGGCCCGGGCGGCGACGTCCTCCGCGTCGACGACCATTACCGGGATCTTGTCGACGCCGGGATGCGATGCCGCAGCTGTAGCGGTGTGCTGCCCGTCGATGCAGACCAGGATGTTCCCGGACTCCGGCAGCCGCACGCAGATCGGCGGTTTGAAGCGCGCCCAGCTGAACTTGCCGACGATCTTGCGGACCAGCCGCGTCGAGTTCTCGCTCGACATGCTGCGCTGGTAGGAATCCTCAACGTAGAGCGTCTTCGGGTCGACGACCTCGAATCTCGGCAGCTTCTTGCCGACCGGCGCCATCTCAATGCCGCGCAGCGATTCCGGCGGCAGCGGGCGGATCGAGCGCAGGCCTTCGGTCATCTCTGCCCCCTCAGCAGCATGACCCCGTACCAGGCGATCAGCGCGGCCTCGGCCCTGTTGTGGTCGAGTTTCCGCCCGAACCCTTCTGCGGCGGGGAACAGCTTTATCGCCCGCTGCCGATTGTCCTCCTTGCCGCATTTCATCAGGCCGTGCGCCTTCTTCCAGGCCGTCGATTCGATGACGGTACTTGGGATGCCCATCCCGTCGACGGAGGCCTCCAGCGCCCCTACGGCGCGGCCGTAGATGAAACCGCTCGACGCTCCTTGGTCCGGCATCGCCTGGGCGCGCTCAATGACGGCGTGGTCTGGACGGTGAAGCCCGATAAAGGCAAGAACCTTCGCGGTCTCGACCCGGCGCTTGGCCTTCTCTCCGGTCGTCGGGACGTCAATGACGCCGAGCAGGCGGGGATGGGCGCCGTCGGAGGCCTGAACGACGGCGAGGCCGCCGCTCAAGCCAGGATCGACGCCGAGGACGATCACGCCGGGGCGGCTGCGGCCGGGAACTTGGTGACCGTGCTGCCGCCTTTGCCTTCTTTGGCCGCCGAGGTCTCGTCGTCGTTGAGCGGCAACCGCTGGGCCGACTTCGCCCGGTCCGACAGCCCGCTGATGTCTAGCAGATACTCGAAGTGGGCGAGCTTGTCGGCCAGCTTCTCCGGCGACATCCGGCGCAGCTTCCTGATCCAGCCCAGGATCTGCTTGTCGAGGTGGTATTTCTCGGTAACGGCGGTGATCGCCCCGCCCATGCCGCCGCGGAGCTCCTCCATGTCGTCCTCGGCCTGGTCGAGCTTGTTCAGCAGCTCCTTGAACTTCTTCGGCGGGATCTGCTTTTGCATCTCGCGCTCGGTGACCTGCTCGGTGCCGTCCTCGCCAACTTTCTCCGCCATCGCCATCCTCCAGGGTTGAAGTCTCAGTGCCGGGTCTCGCCGCCTTCCGGGTCCGCCTTCTGGTCGTCAAGACGGATCATCCGCAGCATGGACGCCACGATCTCGCCTTTGGGGTCGCCGGTCACGCGGGACAGCCGCTCCAGCCACTCGTCGGTGGCCGGATCGAGCGGGACGAGCGTCGCGTCCTTTTCGTCGATCGTCTTCATGGCGGGGGCTTGCTAGGCGATTCGCCGGCTTGGGGGCAATAGGTTCGGCATCTTTTGCAGGGATTTCTTTACCCTTCCGGCGGCGCGGCCCGACCAAGTAAATCTTCGGCAATCTTGGAAAATATACCCCTTTGGGCCATTCCCGCTCAAACTTTTGGACTACGGCGTCATAACGGTCGATCGAGATCGAACACTTCTCGTCGCGGAATCGCTCGAAAAAATAAGTGTGGCCGTAGAAGCGCTTGCTCACATAGTTCAGCGTCATCCCGTTGGCGAGTTGGAACGTCTCGGCCAAGCTGATGAGGTAGTTGCGGAGGACTGAACCTAGCGCCATGCCGGACAAGTACATAACATCGCGCTGGTTTATCCGCAAGAACGCCTCTTTTTGGCGGAGTTTTTCAGCATCAAATAATATACAGCGTTGTTGATCTTTTGAGGTCATCGCCAGCGGCGGCGGAGGCAGCGACGCTATGTAAGATCGCAGTGCGGGACTCAATCTAAACCACTCGCCGCGAATCCGATCTTTGCTAAACTGACGATGGAGTCGCCCTTCGTCATCGACGGTACCTTCTTGTATGGCCAGAAGTTTTAATTTTTTGTGATTGGCGGTCTTTATTTCTTCGATGCGGTTTTTGATGCGCGATGAAAAACCAATTTTGACGGATCCGGCGCTTTGCAGAAAATAAATTGGCATAAAGGCTCCCCCATCTTCTCCCGCAAAATATCGCATTTCCCCCTATTGCAATAGGTATATTTTTCCCCTATATCGGGATCACGTTCCAGCCGAAAGGGGGAATCGGGATGACAGCGGGCAACTTCTCCAACATACCGGGTTTCAACTCCGCCGCGCGCCGCGAGCGCCCGGTGCTCCGCGCCTTCGTGGCCGCTGGCCTGCTCGGCGCCGTACTCTGCGCGGTCTGGGTCGTCGAGCCCTACGTCGCCGGCGCTATCCTGACGGTGGTGCCGTGACCTTCCGGCCGCCGCCCCCCTACGAGGAGCGCCGCGCCCGCGTCGCGGTCCAGGTTTTCGAGCGCCTGCACCCCGGCGTTGACCCCGACGACGATTCTCCAGAATTTGCCTCGGTCCGCATGGCGGCCAACGCCGCCTTCCGCGACGGCATCTGCGACCTCGACTGGGAGGCCGCGATCTTGCGCAAGCTCGGCTATACCGGAGGGACGCTGTGAGCGCATATACCCCTGGACCGTGGGCGGTCCTCGACGGCTTCCCGACCGAGATCGTGCCAGAAGCGCATCGGCACCGTTCATGCGGCGCTTCGATCTACGAGGCTGAGGACCGCGACCGCTACGCACTCCGCATCGCGACGGCGGACCTGAATACGCTATCCGGCTTCGCGCATGAGATTCCGCGCGAGCAGGCCAAGGCGAACGCGCGCCTGATCGCTGCCGCGCCGAAACTGCTCAGCGCCCTGGAGGAGATTACTGACCATTTGGCCGGGGTGATGGGCGGCCCGATCATGTCGCAGTTCGTCGAGTTCAAGAACGGCGTCGAGGGTATCCCTACGATCAAGGCCGCCCGCGCCGCCATCGCCGAGGCCAAAGGGGAATCCGATGATCGTTAAAGCCTTGGAGATCAGAGACGAGGGGACAACGATCCCGATGTGGGCCATCAAGCCGACCGCCGACAACGAGGCGCAGCGCGCCATCATCCGGCACGCCGGCTACGGCGACCATCCCGAGAACTACGTGATCCTCATGGGCGCGCACGATTGCGAAGCCGCCTACAATCCCGCCGACCAGCGCGGCCGCACGCGGCAGGTCGCGCACCAATGGATCAAGAAGAACTTTGACTCGCTGAAGGACGGCGACGTCGTCGACGTCGAGTTCATCCTTCGCGAGCGGCCGGCGCCGAAGACCTCCGAGATTCAGAAAAACTACTGCGACGCCGAGTGGGAAAGGATGAAGCGCCATGCGCAAGCATGACTGGGCCGACGAGCTGGCGCGCAAGATCGCGTTCGACCTCGGCGCGGACTCGGCCGAGCGCCGCCATCTGGAGCTGGTCGCCGCCCGCCTCCGCCTCGTCAAGCAGGAGGGCATCGGCGAAGGGCTCGACCAAGCCACCGCCGCCATCCGGTCGCCAACGCCGTCCGAGGAGAAGCCATGACCGCGAACGTCGACTGCCACCCGGAGGTCGCCGCCGCCATCGAGCACGCCGAGAGCGTCGAGCGAAAGGCCGCCGTCTGGAACCTCGTCTTGTCGGCGGCCGACGCCCAGTCGCGCCTCGGCGTCGTCGAGGCCTGCTTTTTCGCCAGCGTTTGCGTCAACCTGATCCTGATCGCCGCGGTCACGGCGCTCGTCTTGCGCCTGTACTGAGGAGGGAAAATTGGACGAAACAGCAGAGAAGCCCCGCGGCATCGGAGACAACCAACCTCCCATCGCGGCCCTGATCGCGAAGTACGAGGGCGACTTCGCCGCCGACACGATGGCCTACCTGAACGAGGAGTACGCCAAGCAGCCCGAGATCGTCGCGTCGCTGATGGCCGAGGCCTCCGCGCTGATGCGCGACCCGGAGACCGGCGAGCTGAAGAAGATCGTGGACGACGAGACGAAGGACAAGGTCAAGTCGCTCATCAAGCGGATACGCGACGCCAACAAGGTGCTTTCCGCGGCGCACGAGACCGAGAAGCAAGCCTACCTCCGCGGCGGCCAGGCGGTCGACCAGTTCTTCTTCGGGCTGATGGACAAGTGCGCTCGCCGCGCCAAGGGCAACCGCGCAGGCGCCGCCGACATCCTCAACGACGAGCTCACCGACTACGATACCCGCCTGCTGGAGGCGGAGCGGGAGCGCCGCCGCAAGATCGCGGAGGAGGAGGCGGAGAAGGCCAGAAAGGCGCAGGCCGAGGCCGACCGGCTGGCCCGCGAGGCGCGGGAGCGGCAGGCGGAGGCCGACCGGGCCCGCAAGCCGCAGACCGTCGAGCAGAAGCAGGGGGTCGCCGCCGAGGTCGCCGCCGCCGCGAGCGAGGCCAAAGTCGAGGCCGCGATCGGCGCCGGCAAGGCCGAGGCCGCGCACGTTGATACTCTGGCGAAGCCCGCAGACATCATGCGGCAGCGCGGCGCCGACGGTACGCTCTCGACGATGGCGACCGAACCCTACGCCGTGGTCGAGGACGAGGCGCAGCTCGACAAGGAGGCGCTGTGGCCGTTCGTCCCGCTCGCCGCCAAGGAGCAGGCGTTCCGCGCCTGGGCGAAAAACAACGGTTATACAAAGCAGATGCCCGGCGGCAAGTGCGGCCGCAAGCCAAAATCGCAGGTGCGGTAATGAGTGCCGCCGTCTGGAAGTTTCCGATCCCGATCGAGGACGAGTTCGCGCTGAGGATGCCGCGCGACGCCGAGCTGCTTTTCGTCGCGACCCAAAACGAGCAGGGATGCCTTTGGGCGCGCGTCATAACCGATGATAGGGTCGGCACCGTCGAGCGCCGCTTCCTCCTCCGCGGGACCGGCCACGACGTCGACCGCGACTGCAAATATGTCGGCTCCTTCATGCTCCGCGGCGGGGCGATCATCTTCCACCTTTTCGAGGCGGCCGCATGATCCCGCCCGACGTCGCCAACCTGCTCGCGCTGTCCTGGATCGTCGGCGTACTCTGGCTGACGTCCGGCTTCCTGCCGAGGCCGATCGGCTGGCTGCGCCACGACATGCCGCTCGCCCTGCAGGTTCTCTACGTCGTCGTCTTCGGCGCGGTCTGGCCGCTGGTGCTGGCGAAGATCGTCTACATGCTGTGGCGCGGCGAGAAGGAGTTCGAGCTGTGAGCGAAAAGCCAACCGGAGGTCCGGCCTTCCCGGTCGTCATCTACGCTACGCCCGTGGCGCCGGCGGGCGCCGCCAGCGATGGTGCCGCCGGCGGTCCTCGCGAACTCGTCACGTATGGGATGTCGCTGCGCGACTACTTCGCCGCCGCCGCCCTGCTGGCCTGCTACGCCGCGATGGCCTCCAACCCGGCGCCCGGTCCTTTCTGGATGAAGAAGCTGGCGTCGAACGCCTACGAGATCGCCGACGCCATGCTCGAGGAGCGCGAGCGATGAGTCTCTCTGAAAGTCAAAAGCTGCAAATGTGCAATGGCTGCCGCGACGACTTCTACAACGGCAAGAATCCCATGGGCGTACAGCGCTGCTGGGGCCTGAAGACCGCCAAGAAAGTCACGCGCTACCGCATCGGTACTTGGACCGCGCCGACGGAGCCAGGAGCGTTCACCCAAGTCACCACGCTCAGCTGCTACCACGCGCAAGGCTGCGCTTACTATGAAAAGCTGCCGTCTTTCGTAAACCCGAAGGATGTTCGCAAATGAGCGATACCCCGTACGAAGGCTGGGCTCTGATCGAGCAGATGGGCTTCCGGAAAACCGTCGCGAAGGTCCGCGAGGTCGAGCAGTTCGGAACGAAGATGCTCCGGATGGATGTTCCGTTCTTCGATGGCGACAAGCCGGAACCGGCCGGGTACGCGACGCGCTTCGCCGGCGGCCCGTCGCTTTACCAAGTCTCCCCGCTCGAGGACGAGCTCGCGCTGCACATGGCACGCCAGCAGAGCGACCCGCGCCCGGTCAAACCGACGTCTTTCCGGATCGAGGACCAGCGCCCGCTGCCGTTCGGGGCGCCTCCAGGAGAGCGACCAGAGGAAGGCGACGACGATCCGTTTGCCGGAGAGGACGAAGACCGATGATCTTCCGCCTCTATCACGAGACGCGCGGCGCGCACGAGCATTGCCGGTTGTTCGCCGGCGACCACGAAGGGGCACTCGGCAAGTGCGGCGACCTCGTGATGCGCGTCCAAGAGTTTGCGCAGTTCCGCGCCAGCGCGACCTTCATCCAATTTCGCCCGGAGAATGACGGCTTCAAACGCTACGATCCCGACCTCGGGAGGAAAAGTTGAAAACGCTCGTCGCCCTCGTCGGCACCAAATACCGCGGCCCGGAGATCGTCGCCCTGTTCGCCTCGCTCCCGCAGGGCGAGCCGCTGGCGCTGATCCGCGACCCGAACAACCAGTACGACCGCAACGCCGTCCAGGTCTGGGCGCGCGACCAGCACGTCGGGTTCGTCAAGAGCCAGCAGACCCGGAACTTGGCGGCGCGGATGGACCGCGACTCCGCGTTCAAGGCGGCGATGTCGAGCGGGCTGCGCTGCAAGCTGGCGATCGACGGCGGCAAGCAGCCGATGGTGGAGATCGAGGAATGAGAGAGGCGGCGATAATGGGCTGCTATGCCCTGACGTTCTTCGGCGTTCTGAGGATGCTGGACATCGCGTGGCCACCGCCATCCCCGCTGCCGCCGTGGCAGTTCTACGCGGGGCTGGCGATCGCTGGATTCTTCGGCGGCTATCTTTTGGGAAAGCCATCGAGCAACAAGGGGAATTGAAATGACGACGAAAAACAAGACGAGGGACCGGGAACCGGCGCTGTTCGAGCAAGCCGAGGCGGCGAAGCCGCAGGTACCGCCGAAGGAGCCGAGGAAGAAGGCCGACGCCGCGCCGAAAATCCCCGGTACGAACGTCGCCAAGTTCGAGCCGCGGCCGACGAACCTCATGGTGGTATTTGCCAATGCCGCGGCCGACCCGAAGTGCGACACGCAGAAGATGCGCGAGCTCAAGGATCTCATGGCGGAGCTGAAGCGCGAGGAGGCGGAGGTTGCGTTCACCGAGGCCTACATCGAGATGCGCGCCGAGATGCCGACGATCAACAAGGACGGCATGATCGACCACGGCGAGAGCCGTAGCGGGAGGGCCAGCCAGAAGACGCGGTACTCCAGCTACGAGAACATCATGGACGTCGCGCAGCCGATCCTGACGCGCCACAAGTTCATGATGACCTGCCTCGCCGAGCCGAAGCCGGACGGCGTCGGCGTCCGCATCCACGGCACGCTGACGCGGGTGCACGAGACGCAGTACGGCAAGACCGTCCACAAGATCGAGACCCTGATCGACGTACCGCCGGAGGTTTCCGGCAGCAAGAACCCGGCCCAGGGCGTCGGCTCCTCGCTGAGTTACTCCAAGCGCTACGCCGTGATCTCGCTAGTCGGCATCATCAGCCGGGCGCCGCAGGACCGCGACCGCGACGGCAACGCCCCCCCGAAGCAGAAAGAGCCGCCGACGACGATCAACGGCTCGCAGGAGAAAGAGCTGCTCAAGGCCATCAACGACTGCGGCGTCGACCCGGCGACGTTCCTGCAGAAGTACGAGATCGACGCCGTCCGGGAATTGCCGGCCAACCTGTTCGCCGAGGCGATGAAGGCGTGCGCAAATTATAAGGCCGCCAAGGAAAAGAAAGCGTGATGGCGAAGGCAGCGACCATCAAGAAGGCGCCGGCCGACCTCGTCGAGATGTTCGACGATGTCGAGCAGGGCAGCGAGGCATGGTTTGATTTGAGGCGAGGATTGCCGACCTCGTCGAAGTTCGCCTACGTCCTAGCCGGCGGCGAGGAGGCGAGGATGCGCACGAAGTACCTCCGCCAGCTCGCCGGCGAGATCGTCAGCGGCGAAACGGCGGAGACGTTCCAGTCTGAAGAGATGAAACGCGGGAAACTGATGGAGCCTGCCGCCCGCGCCTATTACGAGCGTACGCACTTGGTCGATCTGAGGCCGATCGGCTTCATCAGGCGGACGCTGCGCTCATCGTTCCCCGGCACCGACTGCATCGTCGGCGCGTCACCGGATTCCCAAGTCGGCAAGCGGAAGGGTCTGGAGGTGAAAACGATGCGCCCCGACCTGCTGTTAGAGGTCAAGCAGCGCGGCGCCGCAGGGTTTCCGAGCGAGCACCGCGCACAGACCCAGGGAACGATGCTGGTCGCCGATTGGGACGAGGTCGACCTTTTGCTGTTCTACGACGGCAGGAACGGGCCGATGTCGCTGAAGTTCAACGTCACGCGGGACGACGCCTTCATCGCGCGGCTGCGCGACGAGCTGGAGAAGTTCTCCTACGAGCTGCGCAAGCTGGTCGAACAATGGAAAAATATGTGATGGCGCGTATCTGCTCAATCGAAGGATGCGGCAGGAAGCATTATGCCCTTGGCTGGTGCGCAAAACATTATACTCAGCTACATACCGTAGGCGTTTGTTCGATTCTAGGATGCGATGATCCAATTTTAGCAAGAGGATGGTGTCGCCGTCACTACAACAGATGGGCGAAGCATGGCGATCCTTTGATTTGCCTGAAACCTCTGTCAGATCGCGGCGCCCCGCGAAAATGGCTCGAAGAGCATGTCAATCATATCGGAGAAAGTTGCCTGATCTGGCCTTTCGCTAGGTTTCCAGACGGCCGCGCTCACATGGCTGGGGGCAAGCCATCCCGTTTCATGTGCCGGCTGGCGCATGGTTCTCCCCCAAGCAGAAAGCATGAAGCCGCGCATTCCTGTGGCAAAGCCTACGATGGTTGCGTACATCCGCAGCATCTTCGGTGGGCGACGAAGGCTGAGAATGAGGCCGACAAACTGATCCACGGTACTGTCGCGAAGGGCGAACAGCTGCCGCAAAGCAAATTGACGGAAGCTGATGTCCTCGAAATTCTGTCGCTACGCGGGAAGATGCTCCAGCGAGAGATCGCAGCGCGTTTCGACGTCAACATAAGTTGCATCAACAAAATTCTACGCGGGCGCAGATGGGCGCATATAGGGAAGCGCCTACAATGACGACATATCCTATTGTTTTTATTTGGCGGAAAGTAGAGATCGTCGACATCGACGGAGTCGCGCTCAAGCAGCTCGCTATGGTGCCGTTGCCGCGTTATCAGAACGTCGCGAAACGGCAATTTGGCGAAGGAGGCGAATATACTCTTGAGCAGGTCGCCGAAAGATCAATGGCGAGCCACAATGCTTATTTTGCTGCGATCAATGAAGGGTTCAAAAATCTCCCGGAGAAGATCGCGGCTCGCTGGCCTTCCCCGACGCACATGAGAAAGTGGATTCTGTGCGAGACAAATTGGTTCGACGAGAAAGAGTTCGATCTGACCTCCGAAAAGCAAGCGAAGGCGCTCGCAACCTTCATCAGGACGGAGGATGAGTACGCGCGAATCGCCCTCCGCGGCACCAAGGTCGTGGTGCGCAAAGCGCGGTCACAATCATTTGCGGCGATGGGCAAAGCGGACTTTGAAGCCAGCAAGCGCGATGTGCTCGACCTGCTGGAGAGCATGGTCGACGTGCCGAAGGGCACCCTCATGAGGGAAGCGGGGATGAGCGCATGAACGGGCACGTTTTAGGTTTGATCGTCGTAGCGAGCGTCGTCCTGCCAGCGTGCGTCGGCGCTGTCGGCGCGATCTGCGATAGCGAACGGACAATGGAGTTGGCTACGAAGACTGTATTGGCGGCCGTCGTGTTCTGGTCGCTCACCGGCCTTACCGCAGCCACGTCTTATCTGGTGATGGGAGTACCTCTGCTATGAGCCCGACATCGTACCTCGGCATCGCCGCTGCTGGCCTCCTCGCCGGCGCGCTGTTGTCCGCCATCGAGGGCGAGCCTGGACCAGATCCAGCGCCGCCGCATCCGGGGCTCACTTTCTTCGCCGTCGAGGTGACAGCCGACTACCGGAACGTCTCGATCGACTCCGAGGGCGTCGAGCTGGGCTTCGTCTACCGCAACGACGGGAGCGTGACGCCGCGATGAAACCGCTGTCCGATCTGCCACTGTTTCGCTATCCCGCCGCGCCAGGATTCAAGACGGGAGATACTTCGCGCGACGCCGCACGGAAGGTAAGGGCCGACGCCGCGACCCTTCGCGAGAAAGTATACCGCGCCTTCGTCGCGGTCGGGGAAATTGGTCTGACGGCAGACGAGGCCGCGAAGATGGTCGGCCGCCTGCCGCCGTCGGTTCGCCCCAGGGTGACCGAGTTGACGAAGGAGAACCCGCCGCGCGTCGTCCCGACGAAAGAACGGCGGAAGAATGAGAGTACCATGACTGCGATAGTATGGAGAGTTGCGCGATGACGCTCCGCATGTTTACCGCCGAGCAGAAGATCGCCGAGCTGGAGGGGCTGATCCGCGACGTCCGCCTCGGGCGCCGGCCGACGGTCAGCCTCGACGTCGTGAAGTCGGTCATCGAGGACATCCAGGGGCGCTTCCCCGAGGAGCCCGGCGACACACTGCGCCAGCTCCAGCGTCTCCTCGCCGACGCCGCCGCGTCGAGGACCGCCCTGGGCTGGAGCATGGGCTCGCTGCAGGCGATCGCGCAGTACGTCATCGGGCGCTGGCCGACGATCCGGCAATGCCTGGAGCGCTTCGAGGCGGAGATAACCGAGGACGTCCGATGACGAAGACGATCAAGATAGCCCGCAACCTGGCGGTCGATGCCGTCGAGTACGCCAGCCGCGCCAACGCGATATTGGGGATCCGCGATTCGGGCAAAACTTTTTCCGCTACGCTCATCGCCGAACAGCTTTTCGAGTACGGCATCCCCTTCTTCGCCTTCGACCCGATCGGCCGCTGGCGCTTCCTACGCTCGCCGGGGCGCGGCCGCGGCTTCCCGGTCGTCGTCCTCGGCGGCGCGGCGCCGGACCTGCCGCTGACGCCAGAGAGCGCGCCGAAGATGGTCCGCGCCGCGATGCAGAGCGGCGTGTCGATGGTGATCGACCTCTACGACGTCAAGCTCTCCAAGGACGACTGGCGAAAGATCGTGCGCTCGTCGATCGAGACGATCCTCTACGAGAACGAGGAGCACGGCGGCGGGCTGCGCCACGTCTTCCTCGAGGAGGCCGCCGAGTTCATCCCGCAGCGCGTCTACGACGGGCAGACCTACGCCGCGGTCGAGAAGCTCGCCCGCATGGGCGGCAACGCCGGCGTCGGCGTCACGCTGATCAACCAGCGCGCCGAGGAGGTCAACAAGGCCGTCCTCGAGCTGTGCGACAACCTCCTGCTCCACCGGCAGCGCGGCAAGAACTCGCTGCTCTCGCTGCGGAAGTGGCTGGAGGCCGGCAACGTCGACCCGCCGAAGGAGATCACCGACAGCATCGCCGACCTCCCAACCGGCGAGGCGTGGGCGTGGTTCAAGGACGTCGGCAAGCCGGTCCGCATCAAGGTCCTGCAAAAGCAATCTTTCGATCCAAACCGGCGCGAGATGTCGAGGAAGCACGGCGCCGCGCCCCAGGCCGTAAACGTCGGCGAGTTCGTCGCCAAGATGCGGGCCGCGCTGGAGGGCAAACCGAAAGCGACGACCGGCTACCAGCCGAAACCAGGGCCGAAGCCGCCCGTTCCGACGACCGGCTCCGCCGTCATGCCACCGAGGGAGAAGCAAGTGGACGAGAGAGAAGCGAAGGCGCTGCGCGAGGAGAACGCGCGGCTCAAAGCTAGGATTGCAGAACTCGAAAACAGCTTCAGATCTGGCGACGCCTCCCGCGAGGTCGCCTCGGAAGCGGTACTCGACATGGACGCGATCTACGCCGAGGTAAAGCGGCGCGCCGCCGCCGATCCGGGCGTGCTGGCGCTCTTGTACTCGGTCCCGGAGATCGAAATCACGGTTACGCGGCAGAAGGTACAGCTGACCGACGAGACGCTTACCGGGCGCCTAGCCGGCCTCATCGCCGGCGGGTTCTTCGACGACGGCGCCACGGCGTCGGCCGCGCATACCGAGCTGCAACGCCGCGGCCGCGGCTCCGCCAAGCCGAACGTCTACCGCGAGTGCGACAAGCTCGCCGGGATGGGGTTCCTGACCAAGGAATCGAACGGCTACAAGTCCGTCGATGGCATGAAGGTCAACTTGGTAGAGGCGTGAAGATGAGGCTCGCCATCATCGTCGGCCTCGCCGTTGCTGCAGCGCTTCTCGGATGGCAAATGAGAGGGATCCTCCCGCAGGAATCGAAGCACGTCTGCTCCGGCGAGGATGCGCTTTTCCACGACCCCCGCTTCGTCGTCACCGGCTTCACGATGGACGTCGCCACCCGCTGCATCACGTCGTTGAAAGTAAGGACCAGATGAACCCCGCCGTCGCCGCGCTGATCGCGTCGTTGTCCTGCCAGAATCCGCCGCTGACCTTCCGCGAGTTCTACCGCCAGCTCAACTTCGCGCCGTTGACCGGGTACTCCGGCGAAATCATCTCCGATGCGGTGCGCCGCGAGATGAACGCCGCCGCCGACTTCCTCGACTACCGCGCCGCAAGGATGGAGAAGTGCCGGTGAGGCTTTATCGTCCGCATATTCCGTTAGAGGTTCGCTGCCGCGTCGCCGAACGGCAAATGGAACAGGCCGCCCGCTGTCTCCCGACGAACGAGTTCGGCGTTGTTTTTCGAGATGATCCAAAATCAAAACTCAAGCCTCGCTTGGACGCGGTTCTGTTCCATCTGGCGCTGATCTTCGGATGCGATGTAGGCGACCTGCGCCTCGACCATGACCCGCCGCTCGCCGCCCGTAAGCGCAAGGGCGAAGGCAAGAAGACGGTCTACGATCCGCCGGCGAACAGCTTTGACCATCTGCTCTATCGGCCGCACGGTCCAGAGTTCGAGGGTAGCCATTTGATCAAGACCAACGTACGGGGCGATCACG
>Ga0210394_10002654_pt1 | contig 24154 bp, 22 predicted proteins | sample IncBWC12MmetaG_FD_160121 | JGI IMG/M metagenome (GOLD analysis project Ga0210394, IMG submission 160121) | Forest soil microbial communities from Barre Woods Harvard Forest LTER site, Petersham, Massachusetts, United States - Inc-BW-C-12-M | ecosystem: Environmental > Terrestrial > Soil >... | reverse complement strand
TCGAAATACATGCCGCATTCCTGATAGACCAGAGTCTGAAGGAGCTTGAGTTCGGGATCTGTGAGTGGAACTTCAGTGGTCAGTGTGGACATTCGCTCCTCGTCGAAATTGCATTGCCGGATCGACGACTAATTTCGTGTGGCGCTACCAACGGGAAGAGCGGCAGGTTCGGAGAATTCCTCGAGCCGCCGCAGTTCGCCGCGCTGCAAAATCTTGTTCAGGTCGAGCAGAATCACGAGACGGCCCTTCAATTTTCCGACGCCCGTGATGTAGTCGAGCTCGCCTTCCTGAAAAACCGAATGAGGCGCTTCGATCTCCGAGGGCGGAATGCGCAGGACCTCGGAAGCGGAATTCACCATCAAGCCGATGCGGCGTCCTTCCATCTCGACGACGACGACTCGATTTTTCTTGCCGGGCTCGGTGAATTTTTCGTTGAAACGCTTGCGTAAATCTATGACCGGAATGATCCGACCGCGCAGGTTGATAACGCCTTCGATGTAATCGGGGGCGTTTGGAACGGACGTGATTTCGGGAACGCGCACAATCTCGCGAACAATCGAGATGGGCAGGCCGAAGGTCTCGCGGCCGATCCGAAATCCGACGACCTGGATTTCTTTGTCCATAGGTTTCTAGGCGCTCAGGTGCGAGCCATCTCCGCATACTCGCGCGTGCCACTTTGGCGTTCCGAGCCACCTCCGATGCGTCGCGGCGGGAATCGACGACTGTCGGAATGGCCATCGTCGATGACGAAACGGTCCATCGAATCGAGGAGATTGCGCGAGAGCTTGGACATCTGCTCGGCCGCGGCAGCAAGTTCCGTCGAACTCGAAGTGGATTGCTGCACGAGCTCGCGCATTTTCTCCATAGCGCGAACGACACCCTGCGCGCCGGAGGCCTGTTCCTCAACGGATGAAGTAATTTCCTGGGTGATCTCTGTGAGGCGGTTCGTGGCCTTGGCGATTTGCGAAGAGCCACTCGACTGTTCAGTGGTAGCAGCGCCGATTTCCTGCGAGAACTTGTAAACTTCGGAAACCACGGCCGAAATCTTCTCCAGCGCACCGCTCAATTCCTTATTGAGAACCAAGCCTTCTTGGACCATCGAGGTGCTCTTTTCCATGTTGTCGACGGCTTCGCGAGCTTCCTTCTGAATGCCTTCGATGAGCTCCGAGATTTCTTTTGTGGACTGAGTGGATTTTTCGGCGAGCTTGCGAACTTCTTCAGCCACGACGGCGAAACCAAGGCCATGCTCACCGGCTCGCGCGGCTTCAATGGCGGCGTTGAGCGCGAGAAGATTGGTCTGCTCGGCAAGGTCGTCGATCACTTCGATGATTTTGCCGATGTCGTCCGCGCGGCGGCCAAGCACGTCGATAATCTCCGCCGACGATTGAATTGCGTGGCTGGTGCGGTTCAAGCCCTGAGTGGCTTTTTCCATGGTGACCATGCCGGTTTGGACTTCGTCGCGCGAACGATGGGAGATGTCTACGAGCAGCTTGGCGGTATCTGCGACGCGCTGGATGGAGGTGACCATCTGGTCGATCGACGCAGAAGTTTCCGCGACGCTTGAGCCCTGCACCTGCGTGTTCTTCACGACGTTCTGCACGTTGATGCTCATCTCGTGCATCGTGCTGGTGACTTCATCGATGGCAGATGCGGCTTGCACGCTCACCTTCGCCGATTCGTCCGAAGCGCTGGCCATTTGTCCCGCGCCACTCGCCACTTGCGCGGCGCTATCGCGCACCTGGCGAACAAGGTCGCGAAGGCCCTGCGTCATCCGCGCGAACGCTTTCGCCATCGTGTCCTGCTGGGAGCGCGGCATCACGCTTACGGAGAGCTGCCCTTCGGCGATCGCAGCCGACACATCGGCCATCTCCTTAAGGTGAACAATCATCTTGTTGAAATTCTTGGCAAGCATGCCTACTTCGTCATCGCGATGGATATCAATCGATTGTTCGAGATCACCGGTCTCCCCTATCCGTTGGGCCACCTCGATCAATTGATTGACGGGTTCGCGAATCGTTTTCGCGGTGAAGAAAGCGATGCCGACTCCCAGGAGAATCGCGACCAACGTGCCGGCAGTCGTAATGATCGTGCTGAGAGTGGTCGCCGACGCAGCGGAGGCGTTCGAGTCCTGGAGAGTTTTACGGATGTTTGTGCTCGCATCATTAAGCGCACTGGCCGATTTGGTCGTCCAGGATGCGGGATCGTGCTGAAGGTAATAGATTTGAAGATCGGAGACGGTCGCGTCGCCGGCGTCCACTTGGTGGCGCTTGGCGATCATCTGTTTGGCAAAATTCTCGGCCCAGTTGTGTTCGTTTTCCTCCACCTGCGCGAGAGATGTCCGAAGATTGGAGTCGTTCCCTTTGCCCTCGCCGTCTTTCAGAAGCCCAACAAGTGTGGAGATTCCCTTGTTTGTTTTTTCCTCGTCACGCAGGTCGCCGCTCAGCAGGTAGTTTTCGAGGAAGAGTCGATTTTCCATCATTTGAAAACGAATGTTTTCGATGATCTCTACGTCGTTCAATGTGGCCGCGGCAGCCGAACGGGCGGCGTGCTCACGCACCACCGTGAACATATTGACCACGAAGAGCGCCAGCATAATCGCCAGAATGGCGCCGAATCCCAAATAGAGCTTTCTGCGGATCGTCATAACTTACGCCTCCACTGCATGCCCAGCGGTGCGCTCTCCCCCACCGGAGAAGTGCCCGCGTCTAATTGAAACTGAACTCGATAATTTCGGTGGTTTCTTTGGGCGCGGCTTCAAAGCGCCACCTCTTTACTGCATCCAGCGCGGAACCAACCAGCACCGGACTGCCCCCTACCACTTTCGTGCTGGTCACACGCCCATCGGCCGAGATCGTGACCTCGATCTTGACTTTGCCGGTAACGTTCAATTGCCTTGCGAGAGGAGGAAAATCCGGAACGACTCTCGTCTTGACTTTGCGCTTGACGACATCTGGCGAAGCATCCTGCGCCAGCACCCTCGGAGCGAGTGCCGCAGACGTGGAGAGGAACATCGCCACAGCCAATCCGATGACGCGAACCTTCAGCTTCATGCCGACCCCCTATGGGCAGACAAAGCTCCGGTAACAGAAAATGCAACGGTAATGCCATGTGGACGGATGTCTTTCTGGGCGCCTTGTAATCGACAAGCGTTCAAGTAAACGTCGCATAATCAATTGCATACAAACGGCAGTTCGGCTGATGGAACGAGGGTGCGGCCGTGCCAACCGTCTCACCGGGGGGCGGTATGACGCTTTCTCGTCTCACAGTGCGACAGTCTCAGAGTGTCCTTTTCGGCAACAGTGAGTACCAGGTTCCTTGACTCAAATTGAGATGAGCACGTAAGTTCGTCCGGTAACAGAAGCGCGCAGCCCCCTCAACCTCCATGCGTGCAGTGCGACGAACTCGGGACGTGTCTTCAGACCTCGACGGCTCTTTGGAGAGCCTGCTGAGCCAGTTTTCCGCGACGACCCTTGAGTTAAATCCTTCGCTGGGCACCTCGGAATTCGCGCGGCGACTTACTGCAAGAACTGCGCAGATGCTCGGGGCACGCGCGGCAGTACTTGCCGTAGTGCGCGATTCGGAATGGTCAATTGCCGGTTTGAGCGGGCCTGCGCATAGCTGGGATGCGAAGATTCAGCAACGCTTGGCGGCCGCCTTGGCAGAGCAGGCTACTGTGCCCGCCTCAGACCTGCGCTCAGGGCCAGCGGCGGTGCTCTTTGGCCGGGAATTGGCGGATGCGTTGGGGTGGCGTGAGGCGGTGCTGGCGCCACTGACCGGAAGCGAGAGCGGGCTGCTCGGCGTGCTCTGCCTGGTGGAATTGCGCAGGATGACGGAGACCGACAGGCAGTTACTCGGGGCGCTGGTGGGGCATGCGTCGGTGGCCTTGGAGAATGTGAGGCTATTCTCACGAATCGAACGGTCGCGGAAGCAGTGGGTGGAGGATTTCGACGCCATCTCGGATCTAATTGTGGTGCATGACGCGGACAACCGAGTCCTGCGGCTTAATCGCGCGCTCGCGGATTTGTTGAAGGTAAAGCCGGCTGAGGCGGTTGGGCGGGATATGGGAAAGCTCGAGCTGCTGGGGTCGAGCGTGCAAGCGGGGCGATGCCCATTTTGCCGGAACCCGGCTGCGCTGCACGAGGAGTTCATGTTTCCAGCGGCCGATCGTTCCTACCTGGTATCTGCGTCGCGCATTCAGAGCGGACACAACGACGAGCTGCGTACGATCCACGTGGTGAAAGACATCAGCGATCGCCGCGAGGCGGAGCGCCGCTATCGCCGCGAGCGCGACTTCAATAAGAACATTCTCAACAACACGCAAAGCATGATTCTCGTTTTGGATACGGCCGGACTGATTAGCTATGCGAATCGTCGCTGTTTCGAGGCTGGATACCAAGAAACGGATCTCTTGGGGCATTCACTGACCGACATCATTCCGCCGGCGCGAAGGCCCGTGCTGAAAGAAACCCTGGAGCGAGCCCTTCATGGGGCAGCGGTCGACAATCTCGAAATGCCAGTGGTGCGCGGGAACGGAACCGCGGGGCAATTTTCGATCAGCCTGAGCCCGATGCGTGATGAGCAGGGCGATATCAACAGCATCGTCGCGGTGATGACGGACGTGACCGATGCCGCAGATTTGCAGTCGAAACTGATGCATACCGAGAAAATGGCGGCGCTTGGCCAACTTGTTTCCGGCGTGGCGCATGAAGTGAACAATCCGCTCGCGGCCATCGTTGGTTTCACCGATTTGCTGCTCGAGAATCCACAAGTTCCCGAAGCAGCGAAAGAAGAGCTGCGCGTGATTCTGCAAGAGGCGCAGCGTACGCGCATCATCGTTCAAAATCTGCTTAGCTTTGCGCGGCAGATGCCTGCGCAGCGTGAGCCGGTGCAGGTGAATGCCGTTCTAAGGCAAACGCTTAAGCTTCGCTCATACGATTTCTCGAATCACGGCGTCGAGCTCATCGAGCAATATGAAGAAGAGTTGCCTTTAGTTGTGGGAGATCCCCACCAATTGCAGCAGGTGTTCTTGAATATTTTGAATAATGCATATGACGCGATTCAGGAGACGAGGCGGCCGGGAAGAATCGAAGTGTTGACGACGCAGCGGGCGAACGAGCTAGAGGTGGTGATCCGCGACAACGGACCGGGAATTCTGCAACCAGAGAAGATTTTTGATCCCTTTTTCACGACAAAGGAAGTGGGGAAGGGGACGGGCCTGGGTCTAAGCATCTGCTACGGGATCGTGCGGGCGCACCGTGGAGAAATCACAGCTCGAAATAATCAAAATGGCCTCGGGTGCACATTCATTGTGCGATTGCCAGTAGCGACGCAAGGAGTGGAACTGAGCGTTGTGGAGCCCGCTCAATGATGGTTACAGCCGGGACTGCCGCTGCAGCGCGTGGACGAATCCTGCTGATCGAAGATGAGCCGTCTGTAGCGGCATTCTTGCGGATCGCGCTGGAGCGACGCGGATACGAAGTGGTAGCGTCGCCATCGGCAGTAGAAGGATTGCAGCTTCTGGCTACCGGAGATTTTCGGGGCGTGATTTCGGATTTTCGCACGCCAGGCGGTATTACCGGAGTCGATGTGCACGACTGGCTGGAGCGGCATCGCCCTGAACTGGCATCGCGAATCATCTTTATCACTGGTGATACGGCGAGTGACGAAACAATTGCCCTGCTCGCGCAAGCCGGCACACCGTGCGTTGAAAAACCATTCCGCGTCCATCAATTGATGGCAGCGGTAGAAAAAACAATCGGGAAACCATGACGAACGAGCAAAAAATCCGCTTTGTAATTGTGGACGACGAGCAAAGTATCCGCCGGCTTTGCATGACTGTGGGCCAAGGCCTGGGGTTCGAGTGTGGGGAGGCGGAAACGGCAGAGGCAGCCCTTGAATCGCTCGAAGCGGTGCTGCCTGACATCGTCGTGACCGACTTGAAGTTGCCCAATGTCACCGGAGTCGAGTTGCTTCGGAGAGTGAAAGAGCAGCTGCCGCGGACGGAAGTAGCGATCATGACGGGACACGGCTCGATCGAATCGGCCGTGGAGGCTATGCGCCAGGGCGCTTACGACTATATCGAAAAGCCGTTTCGTGTGGAGAAATTAAGGCAATTGCTGCAAAGGATGGCGGAAAAAGTTCGGCTGGTTAACGAGAACCAGTTTCTGCGAGAGCGCGTCAATACCGAGACGCAGCTCGACGGAATCACCGGAACGTCCGCAAAAATTCAGGATGTAATGAGAATGGTGTCGCGGCTCAAGGACACGCGCACACCCGTGCTGGTCACGGGAGAAAGCGGCACGGGAAAAGAGCTGGTTGCCCGCGCGATGCATTATCGCGGGCCGCTGGCGGAGATGCCGTTTGTGGCGGTGGATTGCGGTTCGCTCGTGCCGACGCTAATGGAGAGCGAGCTGTTTGGACACGAAAAGGGGTCGTTCACCGGCGCCCTCAAGTCGAAGCCCGGACTATTCCACGCGGCCAATGGTGGCACCATTTTTCTCGACGAAATTGGCGAATTGCCGCTTGAGATGCAGGCTAAGCTGCTGCGTGTGCTGCAAGAAAAGGAAGTCCGGCCGGTGGGGAGCAATGAAAAGAATCCGGTGGATGTGCGAGTGATTGCGGCGACAAATCGCGATTTGGAAGCAGCGTATCGAGCGGGAACATTTCGCAAGGATCTTTATTTCCGGCTGAACGTGGTCACGGTACATCTTCCTGCCTTGCGGGAGCGGCGCTCGGATATTCCGCAGCTCGTGCATTGTTTTCTGGATCGCTACGCGCCTGGCGAGAATATTCAGATTGCCCCTGCTGCAATGAAGAGTTTTCTGCAATATGAATGGCCCGGAAACGTCCGAGAGCTTGAAAATTGTATCGCGCGGGCGATCGCCCTCGGAGACCACCGCACAATCGACGTGAACGACCTGCCGCCCGCCATTGGAAGGGCTGACGAGGCCATTTCTGGAGGGGATTCGTCCGCTCTTTCCACAACGGCGCTCGCCGATCTCGAGCGAATGACGATTCTTCGCGTCTTCGAGCAAGCGGGAGGGGACAAATTGCTCGCCGGAAAAATGTTGGGCATCAGCCGGGCGACGCTATATCGAAAGCTGAAGCGGTATCAGATTCCTTTGCGTCCCACTTCGAAACTTCCCGTCGAAACTCTAACCTAGATAAATAGCTTTCCAGTTCCTGACACGGGCTGCGCCTCGGGTAGAACCTCGGCCTGCGTTGTTGAATCCATAGCGTGAGACGGGGTGTGTCAGGGTGAGACGAATCGCGAAAGAAGGAGCAAAGTCGGTCCCGTAACCCGCTCAGTCTAAGGTTGTTACCGGAATCGCGGGCCGGAACTCTTTGGCCGCGGACTTGCAATCTTCTTCTCGGGCAGGTTCCGCTGTCTGGGTGTGCTCAGTTTTCATGTGTGGATAGCTCCAAAGCAGGTGGGCGCAGCCGGGAATTATCGGGAGGTTTCGGTGTCACGTGAGGCCGCAGTTGAGTCGATTGCAGCAGTACAGACATGTGTGGAGAAATTGGCTCAGCTTTTCCCGAGTGCGTCGCCTGTGCGATTGCCGGTACGAGTAGTGGCGCTGGGGAGTGGTGAAAAGTATCTGGAGGAAACTACGGTGATTGAGTTCGGGACAGCACACGAAGTGTTGTTTGCTTCGGGGTTGCCGCTCGAATTCGAGGATCGAGTCCGAATTCTAAATTCCGACGGTTCGCTCGACGCAGGCGCGACAGTAGTTGCCGTCCGCTATCACGATGGAAGCAAAGCGGTGGCCACGCGCTTCGTGGGCGAAGTCGGAAACTGGATTATCAAGCCATGACTCCAAAACTTTTTGGGTTCACTTTCACCGATGCAGAAAGCACGCAGAAGCCTGGCAGCGGCGCACCCGTGGAGTTCGCCGCGCGCTGGACTGAGGCACGGCTTGCATATCCGCTGTACGCGGCGCTCGCAACGCAATTCGAACTGGCACCCGCCCTTTATCCAGCGGGCCAACTTCCTGCCCTGCGACCGACGCGAGAGGTGTTCGATCGCGACCTCCAATGGTTTGATGCGATCGACGAAAAAGTGCGGGCGTTTCAGATCCGGCAGCTGCCTCCGGAAGTTCTGAATGCCAGCGAAGAAGCGCTCAGAGCATTTGTTCAACGCCTTTTGAAACGGCCGGGCAAGACAAATGCGGATCGCGACAAAATCGATTTGCTGCTGGTGCAATACTTCGCACTTTGTGCACCCGAAGCGCTCTACCGCGAAGAAATTAAGCTGGCTGACGTCGCGCGCGTTCTACAGCCAGTCCTTATCGAAGCGGATGCGGCACCTCTGGATTGGTGCGAACCTCTCGAACAAATTCTAAAGACGCTCGACGGGTGCCACAGCCTGCGGGACATGATGGAGCACGGCCTGCTCGAACAAGGCAGGCTATTAAAGGATTCCGCCGGGGATATGTTTTACGATCCGGCGGCGCTTGTGGCTTTCTGCCGGTTCAATTTTTCCCTGCGCCGCGCGTTTATTCGCATGCTGCACGCCGACTTGAACGCGGTGAAGACCGCCGTGGATGCTCTCGAAGCAGCTGGAGTGAAAAGCGTCGATTGCCGCAGGGCTGGTTTTTCAGCCGCGGAGACCACGGCGAGGCTTCGATACTACTCCGAGAACTGGAGGCAGCCCTTCCATAAGGACTACACGGAAAGCTCCGTCAGTCGCGCATTCGAGCAGTTACTGGCGCTTCGCGCTGACTTGGAGGAAGCGGTTGCCAGAATGCGCGACGGTTCGAGTCAGGCTGGGGGTCCGGTAAATCCGACTAGGGTTCCCTCACGGGCAGGACTATCGGCGCCAGCAAAGATAACGGAAATCAAGGCGGGAGCTGCGCTCGCGAATCAATCTCCGCGTGCGCCACTGGATCTTGCCGGCATCGGTGAACCCGCTCCTACACACGCGTTGCCAGCCACCAAAGTATCCGCCGCACCGAACAAGTCGGCACAATCCGCGTCGGAATCCAACATACCGCCGACAGACGCGGCCGAAGTGGAGAAATGCCTCGAAGCGATCTGGGAGCAACTGATCGCGGCGCCTCCGTCGCGAGGCCGCTCGATGTCGACCGTCGTGTTGCAGGATAGCAAGGTTTTGCTTTCTTCCTGGGAAGTAGCCGCGTTCGTAGCGCAAGGAGACCAGGAGGCCGAGGATTTACGGCGAGCAGTTGTCGCGCGTGCCCTCCTCTCCGTGGCAATGGACCAACGGAAACGTTCCGGGGAAGAGAACGCGCTGGCATCGGCTTTGAACCACGCGCGGGGCGAGGTTTCCTACTTCCAGGGTCGTGTGGAACTAGCGAAACGCTCGAAGAACACGGAAGCAGCCGTCAACTTGGGAATCAGTACAAAGCGGCTTCTGTCCACGATCGAGGAAGCAGAAAAACTCCAGCCCTGAGCAAGGGGGTAGGCGTCTCTTGAGTCAAGCCAGCGTCCTGATCGTCTCGGACGACACGGAATTCGCTCGCACAGCCGCAGCACGCTGGCAGGCGGAAGCCCATGCTCCCGAGGTTACGCTTGCAACCAGCGATCTGTGGCAAGCATCGAGCGCAACCGGGTATGACCTCATAATCGTAGGCCCTGTTCGTTCCGGAAAGTCCGCTTCAATTTTGTCTTCTTTGGATCCAGCTGTTTCCACGGCTGTGGTCTGCGTTCCTGAAAGTGAAACCGAGCTCGCCGGCTTGCGCAAGTTTCACTCTCAAGCGCTTTTTGTACCTAGGCGGGATGGCTGGACGGAAACCTTGATCTTGCTCTCGAGCGAGGCGCTACGTCGAGTGAATGCGCTGAATCGCGCGCAACGGGCGGAGCGAGTCGCGCTCGAAGCCCAGCGCCACGCCATCCTCGGCCGCTACATGCTCGAAATGCGGCCGGGAATAAACAACGCACTCACTTCCGCGATAGGCAATGCCGACTTGCTGTTACTCGAACCGGGTCAGCTTTCGCCGGAATGCCGAGATCAGATCCGTACGATCCACGCGATGGCGTTGCGCCTGAATGAAGTGATGCAGCGATTCTCATCGCTGGCGGCGGAAATGCGAGCGGGTGAGACTGAATCTCAAGCTGAGACGGGTCTTGCTTCTCACGGCTACATAGCGCGGCAATGACAATCAATTGGAACCGTGTAAGCACCACAAATATAAGGGGTTTGCGTTCCGTTCGCAGTGTGCGAAACGACCGGCGACGGTGGCGCTGAAGTTGCAATTATCTTAACGAGGTTATCTCTGTGGAGGTGCGCACGTGCTGAAGAAGGTGTTGGTCGTGGACGACTCGCAAGCGGAAATCAGTTTGATGCAGTCGTTCCTGCAGCAAGGGGGCTTCCACTCGGTGGGGATTTCCGACCCGACAAAAATCGAGGAAACAATCGAGGAAGAGAGACCCAGCGTGATCCTTCTCGACGTGGTGATGCCACAACGAAATGGGTTCCAGGCTTGCCGCGATCTGAAAAGCGCCGGGCCCTACTCGCAAATTCCGGTGATTCTCGTAACGTCAAAGACAGCTCCAAGCGATCGCTATTGGGGCGAGCAGCAGGGCGCCAACGGTTACGTTGCGAAGCCGTTCACGCCCGAGGAATTGATCAGCGCGGTGAAAAGGTTTGCTTGATGGCCGGTAAGCCAGAAGAGGTGCGGGAAAACGCAGGGCTGCCACTCGAGCTCGTTGGGGGAGAGTTTCTCGAAAGCGAAACGCTTTCTGAGGAACGGCTGCCCGAGCGGCAATACTGCGTTTTCCGCGCCGGCCGCGAACGGTTCTGTCTTTCGGTGCTCGAAGTCGAGGAAGTAGTGGATTGGCCGATTGTGACGCGGATCCCGCTGGCGCCTGCGTTCTTAATGGGAGTTTTTAATCTCCGTGGCACCATTGTGCCGTTGGTGGATATTGCATTTACAGAAGGGCGGCGTCCGGGTCTGCTGCCCAAGCATGTAGTTGTGGCGGCGCTCAAAGGCGACGCGCAGCGCGAGGATTTGAGAGTTGGTATTGCCTCCGACGAGGTGATCGGAACGTACTCGGCCACCGAAGAAGCCCTGCTCGACCAGGCGCCAAACGACGTGCCGCACTGCCGCGGAATGTTGCGACATGACGACCGGTTGGCGCTGGTTGTTGATTTGAGGCGCTTGACGGACGTGTTTCCGGTTCCTGTGATTTAAGGCGCGAGGGGTCGCGCAAGTTTTAGGTGCTTGGGAGGAAGTCATGAAAGCTCGTTTGAGTTCCACAGTGTGGCTGCTGGTGTTGTGGATCAGCGCCGCGGCATTCGGTGTCTTGGGGCTCGCTTATTACGCCGGAATGCATTCGGTGGCGCAATCGGCGGATGGCGCTTCGTCGACGGGAAACTCGAGTGCTGCGCTGTTTGGTGCAGGAGCGCTCGCCATCCTTGCGTGCATCTCGGTGGTTTGGGTGCTTAGCAATCGCGTGCTGAAGCCCGTGGACGAGCTTGCCAAATTTTCCGAGCGGATCGTGGCAGGTGATGTGCGAGCGCGCGCGGAAATCGAGTCTGGCGACGAATTTGAGTTCATTGCCGAGAATTTCAATCGCAGCGCCGCGAAAGTCGCTCACGCCATCACGAACCAGCAGGCGCAAGATTCCCTCCAACGCAGCATCACCGATCTGTTGAATACGATCAAGGAAGTTGCGCGTGGCGACTTGACGATTCGCGGGAAAGTAACGAACGACGCGCTCGGCAATGTCGTGGATTCCGTGAACTTCATGCTCGACAACTTCACGAAGGTTCTTGAGCGCGTTCGCAAAGCAGCCATCGACGTGAGCGCGAGCGCCAATCAGATTCTCGATGCCGCGGATGACATGACCGCGGGCGCCACGCAGCAAGACCAGGAAATCACGAACACCTCGTCGGCCGTGGAAGAGCTTACTGTTTCGATGAAGCAGGTGTCGAACAACGCGGAAGCGAGCGCAGAAGCTGCGCGCCGCGCACTCGACGCCGCCGAACAGGGCAACCGCGCGGTGCGCGACACGCTAGAAGGAATGCAGCGCATTCGCGCTTCTGTGCAAGCGACCGCTAAGAAGATCAAATCGCTGGGCGATCGTTCGCTCGAAATTTCGGAAATTATCAATGTGATTAACGACATCACCGAGCAGACGAACTTACTGGCCTTGAATGCGGCCATCGAAGCGGCTCGCGCTGGAGATGCGGGACGTGGTTTCGCTGTCGTCGCAGACGAGGTGCGGAAACTCGCTGAACATTCCCGCAGCGCGACGAAAGATATCGCAGCGCTGATCAAGGCGATTCAGGCGGAGACGAACGAAGCCGTGGTCGTCATGGAAGAAGGCACGCGCGAAGTGGAGGTGGGAGCCGGACTGGCGGATCAAGCCGGTAAGGCGCTTGAAGCGATTTCGAGCGTCGTGAGGCAGTCGGCCGAGCTGGTGCAGGAGATTTCGCTCGCGTCGAAACAGCAGGTGCGCGGCACGGAAGGCGTGGCGAACGCGATGCAGATTATCTCCGGCATCACACGGCAGACCACACAGGGTGCGCGGCAGACCGCGTCTACCGTAGGCAACATGGTGAAGCTCTCTGAGCAATTGAACGAAGCGCTCGCGCAATTCCGCTCGCAGGCTCAGCCGTCGCGGCAGGGGGAAGCGACTGACGAATCACGGCCGGCGCCGGTAGGCGTTCGTTAGATTCAGGCTGGTGTTACCGCCGGCGCTTCGAGTGCCGGCAGCTGACGTGTGTCGAACATGAAACAGCATCCAGCCACTATCGCGAAACTCACCGAGCCTGAGCTCGACGAAATCCGTACGCTCATCGAACAGCGCTCGGCCATTCTTTTTGATGCTTCGCGCGAACGTTTTTTCTCCACGCGAATCCGGGAACATCTGGAGGAGAAAAATCTCGGCGACGGGACAGAGTTGCTGAAGATCGTGCGTGGCTCAAGCATCGAGTATGAGGCTCTTCTTGAGCGGCTATTGACGCAGGAGACCTCATTTTTCCGCTATCCGGCCGTATACGACGCGCTTGAGAAAAGAATTTTACCGGAGATTCAGGAACGGAAATTCTGGGAGAGCCCTCGCTCGTTGCGAATCTGGAGCGCAGGCTGCTCGACGGGCGAAGAGCCCTACTCCATTGCGGTTACGGTGAGTGATGCGTTGAAGTTTCCGGAGGCCTGGGAAATTGAAATCCTGGCCACCGACGTAAGCCGCCGAGCATTGCGACACGCGGAACGCGGAGCCTACTCCCGGCGCAGCTTGGGCGAGGTTTCCTTGCATCAGGTGGAAACATATTTCTTGCCGACCAAACACGGATACCAAGTGAGACCGCGCATCCGGAGATTGATTTCATTCGCGCAGATGAACCTAGTGGACTCTTTCTATGTCGGCAAGCTCGATTGCATCTTCTGCATGAATGTCTTGATGTATTTCTCAGCGGAGCGGCGGCTTTCAATCCTGCGGCGATTTTATGACGCGTTGGAACCGGGCGGCTACTTCCTGCTTGGCCATTCGGAGACGCTCTCGAACGTGCCGATGAAATTTGAATCAATCATGCTGGGCGATTGCCTAATCTATCGAAAGCCGACGACGGCCTCGGTGGATCTGCGGCGCACGCCGGCCCTGGTGGAGGGAAGCCTGTGAACGGGCCCAACCAGGAATCGCTTGAGCTGTTCTTCCAGGAGGCTTCGGAGAACCTCCAGTACCTACGGGAATATTCCGGTTTGTTGCAGGAACCGCAGACAAAGCCTGAGGATCTCGAAAAGCTCTACATTGCCGCGCATAGCCTGGCTGGCACGTCGGCGAGCTATGGTTATCCTCAATTTTCCGAAGTAGCTGCCAAGGCTGCGCACGTTTTCCATTACGCCATGAACGCGACGCTTACGCCCGACATGCATGGCCCACTGACGGAATTTATTTCCGACGCGATTTCCGTTCTTGAATTCGATTTGCTTCAGATCAGTTCCGGCGGGGCCGAGACGGCGGAAGACATTACTGCGTTCAAGCAGCGCTATGCGTTCGCGTTTCCGGCGACTCAGGTTCCCATGGACGAGGCTTCGCCGAGCGCAGCAAGTGGGGACGTAGCAAATCCCGACGCATACGAGGTGCCGTCATTCGCGGATCGGCTGCCCGAAGACGGTGAAGTTCCGGAGGAGGTTCTGGAGTTTTTCATACCCGAAGCGGAGGAGCATCTGCAAGCCGTGACGGAGTGTCTACTGACTCTGGAAGCGGCTCCCAACGCGGAAGAGATTCACCGTCTGTTCCGCTCTATGCACACAGTGAAGGGCTCAGCCGCGCAGGTTGGTTTGCACCGCCTTTCAGCCGTTGCGCACCGCGTGGAAGATCTTATCGGCCAACTTCGCGACGGTGCTCTGCAACCGAGCGCGGAAATTGTCGATATCTGCCTCGAATCTGTGGATGTGCTGAAGAAGCTGCTACACAGGCAATGGACGAATGCCACGGAGATGGCTGCTGCGATAGATCCTCTATTGGCACGAATTTCCGAGCTTGTTCCGGAAGCAGACGAGGAAGGGGCTGCGGAAGCAGCCGCCAGCACGACGGAAACGGGTGCAGAGGAAGCCACGACCAAAACCCTCGCGCCGCGGGCGGCCGCTTCACAGGCACTCCCACAAGCCAAGTCCGTCCGCATTTCTCTCGAGCGCCTCGATCGAATGATGAATGCCGTTGGTGAGCTCGTCATCAACCGTACGAGGATGCTCGGGCGATTGTCAGAACTTTCAAAGCTGGTGGAAGTTCTCACATTTTCAAAAGGCCGGCTGGCCAACAAAGTCTCAGAATTTCAAGAGAAGCACGAATTCAGCCGTTTGCATGTGGGATTGGTGCCAGGAAGTCAGCCGCCGCAGATGGACACGTTTGGCGGCAGCTTCAAGTCGAAACCAGCGATTATGTCGAACGATTTGCTCGAATTCAGCGAACTCGAGATGGATCGCTACGACGACGTGAATATCCTTTCGCGATCGCTCACGGAAATTTCCGCGGACGTTACGGAAGTTCTAACGCAACTCGAAAGCTTCATGGGCAGAGTGGATTCCGATATCGATGAATTTACGAAGCTCGCGCACCACCTCCAGGATGAGATCACTGCAGCGCGCATGGTGCCCATCGGCAACCTGTATACGCGCCTTTCACGAACGGTCCGGGATGCCGCGAAAGCATCGGGAAAGCCTGTGGAGCTAATACTCGAGGGCGCGGAGACCGAACTCGACAACAACATCATTCAACATATATCCGACCCGCTGATTCATCTGGTGCGGAACGCCGTGGCGCACGGCATCGAAAACTCGGAACTTCGCCAATCCGCGGGTAAACCCGACAAAGGCCACATTGCAGTTCGCGCTTACCACCGCGGGAACCACATTTTTATTGAAGTGGAAGACGATGGCCGTGGAATTGACTATGAGCGGGTGCGGCAGGGCGTAATCCAAGCAGGCGAGTTATCGCCCGTGGCAGCGGGAGAGCTTTCCGAGCGCGAGCTCCGCGAATATCTTTTCCGGCCTGGTTTTTCGACAGCCGCTTCGATGACCGAATTAGCAGGCCGTGGAGTAGGGCTCGACGTGGTGCGCTCCAACGTGCATGCGCTGAACGGAGAAATTGAAGTTCGTTCGGAAGTGGGGCACGGCGCATGCTTCACCGTAAAGGTCCCGCTAACGTTGATTATCTCGCAGGCGCTCTTCGTGCGTTGCGGTACCTCGACATTTGCGCTGCCGCTGGCGTTTGTCGAAGAAATTCGCCGCCTGAAGCCGGAGGAAATTGAAGATGTTGGCGGCAAATTGCTGACGCGTGTTCGCGGCGCGGTGACGGAAGTCGTCCGCTTGGACCTGCAGCTAGCTCTGCCTCCTCTTGAGCCTTTAAACGGCTACTTTCACATGGTCATCGTGAAGGTGGCCGGGAAACACGTCGGCATCATCGTGGAAGAAGTTCTCGGGAAGGATGAAATCGTCATCAAGAATCTCGGCGATTATCTGCGGCGCGTGAAACTTTTTCCCGGGACGACGATTGCGCCTGATGGCAGCCTGATTCTTTTGATCGACCTGAATCGCTTGGTTTCGGCGGACACCGCAGAACGCCACGCGCTGCCTTCGTCATCTCCCGCGGCGAGAGTATTCGCGCCCGGCGCTGAAGCCGTGGCGGCTGGCAGCATTCCGGCTGAGGCGGTGGACGCGGTGGCTAACGATCGCGTTGTGGTGGTCGCCGACGATTCCATCAGCGTGCGCAAATTCGTTGGCCGGATGCTGGAAAAAGCGGGCTATCGCGTGAAGCTTGCGTCCGATGGTCTTGAAGCTTCGGAAATAGTCGCGCAGGTGGGATGCCACCTAATCATTACCGACCTCGAAATGCCGCGAATGAATGGCTATGAACTGCTCGCCCATTTACGGCAAACTCCTGCGACCCGCCGGATTCCGGTGCTCGTTGTTACATCTCGTGCAGGAGCCAAGCATCGCGAACGCGCATTGAAAGAAGGGGCGGCAGGGTTCTTAACGAAACCAGTTCAGGAAGATCAGTTAATTGCAACGGTAACGAGCCTGCTGGAGGCAACGGAAGAACGGCAGAGTGTGCTTGCGCCGGTGCGGCAGAATTGAAATGACGAAAAGCGCAGAAAAAAAACTTCGAGTGCTGGTTGTGGACGATTCCGCGTACATGTGCAAAGTCCTCAACGAAATCATCAATGCCGATCCGCAGCTCGAAGTGGCAGGGCAGGCGCGCGACGGTCGCGATGCCGTGGCGCTCGCGGAATCGCTGCGTCCCGACGTGATCACGATGGACATCAATATGCCGCACGTGGACGGCCTTCAGGCCACTGAACTGATCATGTCGCAGAATCCGCGGCCTATCGTGATTGTCAGTTCGGAATCGCGCGAGGGGGCTTCCACCACGCTACGCGCGCTCGAGCTTGGCGCAATCGACTTTGTTCCCAAGCCTTCGAGTGGCGTTGATCTAGACATGAAGAAGGTGGGCGAAGAGCTGACACGAAAATTGAAAATGGCGGCGAAGGTACGCGTTGTCAGGACTGCGACTCGCTCCAAGCTTCCAGAGCCTCATCCGCCGGTGCCGGTGTCGTCCAGCTACGCATCGGCATCGGCGATCGCCGCGCAGAACGGCGGCAAATTCCCCATTGTCGTAATCGCTGCTTCTACCGGCGGGCCCGCTGCGGTCATGCGCGTGATCGCGGGACTTCCGAAGGATTTCCCGGGGGCCATATTTCTCGTGCTGCATATGCCTGCCGCCTTCACGAAACAGTTTACGGTGCAGCTTGCGGAGATTTCGCCTCTTCCTGTGAAAGAGGCGGAGGCGAACGAAGCGACGCAACCCGGTGTTATCTATTTGTGTCCAGGTTCGCATCACTTGCGACTGTCCTCAACCGGCAAAATTCTCTTGGATGCCGGACCGCGAATCGATGGATATCGCCCCTGCGCCGACGTGGCATTCGAATCGGTTGCCGCGTATGCGCGTGGATTCGCGGTTGGTGTGGTGCTGACGGGCATGAGCAACGACGGCGCGAAAGGCGTAAAAGCCATCAAGGGGGCGGCCGGATACGTAATCGCTCAGGACGAAGCAAGCTCCGTGATTTTTGGAATGCCAGCGGAAGCGATCAAGACCGGCGTCGTCAACGAAGTCCTGAGCCTCGAGACAATCAGCGCTGCGATTGAAAAGCGCGTCGCGAAACTGGCCCGGCTAGTTCCGGTGGAAGCGCGATGAAGATCGCGACCCACGAAAAAGGAAAAACGCGGCGCGCGCGCCATTCCGAGCAGGTGATTCTCTTTGGCGTTGCGAATCGGATGTTTGCGATCGCCGCTGCGGCAGTGCAAGAGATTCGCAGCACGGACAGCCTGGCGGGCTCGGCAAACGAAATCGAATATTCCGACATTTCGAAAGTACGGCACACGCTGGAACGCAGCCATCAAACCTATTACGTCGTGAACGCCGGCGCGCATTTCGGCCTGCCTGTCACGCGTCCGACTCTCGTCTTAATTCTGCGCCAGTTGCGCGTTGCGGTGCTCGTGGATCGCATTGAACGGATGGCGGAAATTGCGGCGATTCACGCTCTTCCGCGCGCATTTGCGGGAGAAGAGCGACGTTGGTATCGCGGCCTCACATACCTCGACGACCATGTTATTCCCGTGATTCAGCCTTCAGGCTTCTTGACGACCGAGGAATTTCGCAGCCTCGATCGCGCCACTAACGCCATCGCAACACCGCGTCACCTGGAAGGAGCTTTCCAGGCATGATCGCGGAAATTCAAAACGCGGGCGCGGACACATACGTGCTACTGCAGCTTGCCAATCGCCGTTTCGCGCTGCCTTCCACGATCGTCTCGGAACTTGCGCCGCCCGTAAGGCTGCACTCCTTTCCTCACACGTCACCTCTTGTATCTGGAGTGATCGTGCGTCGCGGCCGCATCGTGCCGGTCTACGACGTTGCGAGCATCTTGCTGGGACGGACTTCGTCCGTTCACCGTTTTTACCTGATAGCTCGACGCAAGTTTCCTGACGGCCCCGAGAGCAGTGCGATTCCAGTGAGCGGCGAGTGCGAACTTGTCAACGCGGAACTGCATGTAGCCAGTGACAACACCCGGCCCCATATTTTCGGCCACCTGATCGTCGGCGACGAGTCAATCGAAGTGCTGAATTTCGACGCCCTGCTGGCAAGGGATTCCGTGCAATATCAAGCACCGGGCAGCGCGGAGGCTCAGTCATGAGTTTCCCTCCTACGGGCGCGCCGCGCATCCTGCTGATCGATAGCAACGTCTATTTTTCAAAACGCGTCAGCGATGCCCTGCAACAACAAGGTTTCGACGTGACCGTCAGCACGCAAGCTGCCTACGCTCTCACGATGCTCGAATGGAACGCACCTAGCGCGATTCTCTGTGCCACGAATCTGCGCGAAATGGGCGCACTCGAGATGGCTCCGATTCTGCGCGCGGATCCCAAGACCGCAAATATTCCTCTGATCGCCGTGGGCGGCGGCGACGCCCGCGCTTTACTCGAAGCATATGGCGCGGGCTGCGATGACTTCGTCGATCGCCGGCGCACCCCTTCCGACATCGCCGCTCACGTTCGCAGCTTTCTCGTGAGCCGTCAGGAAGGATTCCAGCCTACTCAGATGCTTCCCACGTCCGACACGGCCCTCAGCGGCACTCTCTCTCATCTCGATCTGCCCGGCGTGATTCAGATGCTCGGACAGGCCCGCCAGACGGGCGCGCTCCACATCAACGCGGGCGAAACCGATGGCATCATTTTTTTTGGCGGCGGTGACATCGTGCACGCAGAGTGCGGCACTTTCTTCGGCGATGAAGCTGTCACTCAAATCGTCAGGAGTTGCCACTCTTCCGACAAAGGCGTCTACAAGTTCATTTACGGCGCCGCGGCCGCGCAACGCACTGTGCTTCGCTCCGCTACCGATCTTCTGCTGGATGCCATGCGCGAATTCGACGAAGGCGAACGCGATACGATCGACCACGAAAACGAGAATCCGGCGCATATCAACGACAACGCGGAGCATCACCGCTCGGCGCACGAGAATATCGAACACGACACAACCGAGCCTCATAGCGTAGAGAAGGAGTCCACATGAGCGAAACCGAGATTCTCACGGCGGCGCGCGTTCCCACCGTCTACTTCATTGACGACAGTGCAACCATGCGCGAAGTGATCAAGATTGCCTTCCGTAAGGAAAACATCCACGTGATCACCTGCACCGACGCGAGTTCCGCACTCGCCCAATTTGGAGAAGCCGCACCAGATGCCGTCATAACTGACGTTATCATGCCGGACAAGGACGGCTACGAAGTCTGCGAATTCATCAAGCAGCACGACCAGCTGGCAAAAATTCCTGTGATTCTAATGTCAGGTGTCGTCAATCGCACAGTTGCTGAACGCGCCACCGCAGTGAAAGCCGATGACTTGATCCGCAAGCCTTTTCAACCGCAAGACCTGATCACGCGCGTTAAGAATCTGCTTCACCCGAAAGCGAGCGCATCGCAAGCAATCGGCGACGCCGGGCAGAATTCCGATCAGCACGCCGCTCGGGTGCTGAACAATCTCTTTTCAGCGACTCCCACGCCTTTTGGCGTCGCCAGTCCACCGGCACCGCGCGCTGAGACTCCAGTCTTCCCTTCAGCACCGCGCCCGAGCGCTCCGCCTGCATCCGCTCCTGCTACGCTTTCACGGCCAGCCGCAGCACCGCCCGCAGAAAGTCAAAAATTGCGAAACGAAATCCGTCGCCTCGAACTGTTGGTGAAGAAACTCGAGGCTGAACTGCAAGCCGAACATCAATACTGCGCCGCACTTGAGGCGCATTTTAAGCTCCAGCAGGAATCGGAATAGATTTGCTGTCGTTTGTTTGGGCAACCTCGCCGCCACCCCGTCGTGTTAACTCCTATGCAAATCCCTGGCCGTCCTTCTTGACCCCCCGCTATCCCAACGCTACGCTGGACATACCTCTCAGTGACAGGCGGTTTGCATAAGCTAGGCGCATTTTGGAGGTCGTGTGGGGCGCCGCAGCGAACAGCGAATCGCTTTGCGTGTTCCGATTCTCGTCCGGGGGAAGGACAGTCGCGGAAGTCCGTTCACAATCACCGCGCAAACACACGATATCACCGCCACTGGAGCATCGCTGAACGGTTTGAAAGGCATCGCCGACGTCGGCTCGAAAATTGAAATTGAATATCAGGGCCGCAAGGCGATGTACCGGGTTCAATGGATCGGCCAGGTTGGCACGCCGCGTTCAGGCCACGTAGGCGTCAAATGCCTCGAGCCCGGCAATTACATCTGGGGCGTTCCACTTGCCGAATGGACGCCCGACACCTACGATCCTGATAAGGCAGAGACACAGAAGCAGGTTGCCATTCCTACGATCGAGTCTCTGATCGCTTCGCCGCCGAATATTGAGCGCCGGCGTTTCCCGCGCGTTGCATGCCGAATCGAAGCAACCGTCCTTGACGAACTCAGCGCGATGAATCTGCCGGTGAAAGTGACGGACATTTCCTTCGGTGGCTGCTACGTGGAGATGCTGGCGCCGCTCCCGGTCAATTCTTCCGTCGAGCTCACGCTGGATACTTCCCAGGGAGCGATTCACGCGCGTGGAAAAGTGGTCGCTGCGCAGACCGGCATGGGGATGGGAATCGGGTTTACCGCAGTTAGTCCGGAAGATTTCGAAAAACTTCGCGAGATCGCCCCGACGGCCGAGCATCGCGAACGGGAACACCCGGGTGCGCGGCCGACCGTGGCTTTATCGTTAGCTACGGTTCCATCCAACGGGGCGCGGGCAAGTAAACGGGCCTCGCAAGTGGCGCCATCCACCCAGGAGGTCCTCGAATCGATTCTACGCATCCTCCTGCGCAAGGGAATCGTAAGTGAAGAAGAGATGGCTGAAGAGTTTGAGAAGCTGATCATCGCAAAATCGTGACTCTTCTGGCTGTTGTGTCCATAGCGATCCGTTTACGATCACGCCTCTGTTGGTTCCTCGTTCGCCGACTCAAAATTTTGTCGCCGGCTTTGGCGGCTCGGCGGCTAGAATCTAAATATGCAACGCATTCGGTTTGTCGTGGGGACGATTCTAGCTCTGGCCTTCATTTCGATCGTGGCAGTTTCTTCACCCATATCTGCGTCGGACGAGGCCACGTCGGCTTCCAGGAATTTCGTATTCACCTGCATCACCCACGTTCCGGCGTTGCCCTCGGGTTCTAGAGAGCTCAGGATATGGCTGCCGCTCCCTTATGAGGATCGCTCGCAAGGTATTTCGCAACTCAAGATCGAGGGTCCGATTCGCTATAAAATCCAGCGGGACAAAGACTACGGCGATCGCTATGTCTACGTAGTCGTTCAGGCGGAGGATGCACCGAAGCCTTTCGACATCAAGATTTCATTTCATGCCGAGCGCTTCGAACATCGCGTCTCCTTCACACCTTTGGTCGAACCTCTCGGGCAACCCCTCATCTCTCCGGACCGCTTCCTGCTCCCCGACCGTCTCGTTCCGATTGATGGTGTGATCGGGGAGCTTTCTGACCAGCAGACAAAAGACGCAACCCAGCCGATCGACAAAGCGCGGCGCATTTACGACTATGTGATCGCGACGATGCATTATGACCACGACGGCACGGGGTGGGGTCGCGGCGATGCGGTGTGGGCGTGCAATTCGAAGCACGGCAACTGCACCGATTTTCATTCGCTTTTTATCGGGATGGCGCGCGCCGCTGGAATTCCAGCTCGCTTCGAAATCGGGTTTTCGCTGCCTACGAACGCAAGAGCGGGTGTGATATCCGGCTACCATTGTTGGGCCCAGTTTTATGTGAATGGCGTTGGATGGGTTCCCGTTGACGCGTCGGAAGGATGGAAAAACACGGAAAAACGTGACTATTACTTCGGCGCGACAGACCAGAACCGCGTGATGTTCAGCATGGGCCGCGATATTCGCTTGAAGCCGGCCCAAAAGGGCGAGCCGCTAAACTACTTCGTCTATCCCTATGCCGAGCTCGATGGAAAGCCCTTTTCCGATCTCAAGAACGAATACACATTTCGCGACGACCCTACTCTCCCCGTGCCTCCCTCAAAGACTTCAACTACAGACTAGTGATTCGTCAAAACTCGAACAAGCCGCAGTAGGGGGGACGGCATGCCGCGCCCTCCCGACGTCGGCAAGGCCCTGCGTCACCGCTACCTCCTTGGTTCAATCTAGCCCTCTCGAGTGCAAAAACTCTCGCGCCACATCGGCCGCGTCACGATGCTGCCCGTCAACCTCAAAATTCATTTTTCGCATTTCCTCGTCCGAAATCTTTCCAGCCAAAGCTGTAATCGCCGCGCGCACCTCCGGATGCAGTGTCTCCGTCTCACTGCGAATTATGGGGACCGCTTCATAGGGCGGGAAGTAGTGCTTATCGTCTGTGAGGATCACAAGGTCGCGCGCCGAAAGCAATCCATCGGTGGAATTTCCGGCAACAAAATCCACCTGTTTGTCGAGCAACGCGCGATACAGCAATCCCAGATCCAGAATTCTCGGCGGTTCCGCGAAATGCAACCCATAAATGCGCGCGAGGCCCTCGTATCCGTCCGGCCGCTCCATGAACTCATATCCAAAGCCTGCGCGCCATTGCGGTGCTTGGGCGGCGGCATCGGAAATCGTCTTTAGGTTCAGGCGGCGTGCATCTTCTCCTCGAATCACAATCGCGAACGTGTTGTTGAAGCCAAGCGAAGGCAGCACGTCCAGCCCGAATCGCCGTTGATACTCGCTCTTCACGCGTCCGAACACTACGGAGGTATCTTTCTCGATCGGATCGTGCAAGATGGCCGTCAGTGCGGTTCCCGTATATTCCACGTACGTGTCAATTCGTCCCGCGAGAAGCGCCTGCTGGCAGATATAGGAGCCCGCTAGATAGAAACGACGCGTGACCGGAAGATGCGTCCGCGCTTCGATGTGCTGCGCCAGGATTTCACCCAGCAGCGCTTGCTCCGAGAAATTCTTTGAGCCGACGACGATTGTATTGCGCTCGCTACCGCACGAAATCAGCGATGTCACGAAACAAAGCAGCAGAAAAGCAGACGCAGCACGAGTCAATGTCATCGCACCGGTCGCAACCGCCGCTCTAGCACGCCCAGCACAAAATCAGCCGCTAGCGCCAGTAGTGCAGCAGGAATCGCACCAGCCAGAATCAACTGGTCGTTCACCATCGCCAGCCCGCGAAAGATAAATTCGCCCAGGCCGCCCGCACCCACAGCTGCGGCTATCGTCGCAATTCCAATCGTCAGCACTGTAGCGATCCGAATTCCGGCCAGCATCGTCGAAAACGAGAGCGGCAACTCCACCTGAAAGAGGATTTGCCGGTCCGTCATACCCATCCCTCGCGCCGCTTCGCGCACGGCGCGATCCACACCGGCAATTCCGGCCGAGGTGTTGCGGATGATCGGAAGCAGCGCATAAAGTGTTAGCGCCGCGATCGCCAGTCTGTCGGCGCGCCCCCCAAGCCAAGGCACGGGAAGCAGGAATCCGAATAACGCGAGACTCGGAATCGTCTCCGCAATATTCGCGCTGCCCAGGATTGGCTTGGAAAGCCAAGGTTTCCGCGTTACCAGGATCCCAAGAGGCACACCAATGGCGATCGCAAAAATCATCGTCAATCCCACGAGCCAGATGTGCTCGAGTGTCGCCTGCAGAATCTCTTGGTGGTGCCGCAGGAAAAATTGAACCGGACTCATTTTTC
>Ga0210394_10002653_pt1 | contig 24160 bp, 20 predicted proteins | sample IncBWC12MmetaG_FD_160121 | JGI IMG/M metagenome (GOLD analysis project Ga0210394, IMG submission 160121) | Forest soil microbial communities from Barre Woods Harvard Forest LTER site, Petersham, Massachusetts, United States - Inc-BW-C-12-M | ecosystem: Environmental > Terrestrial > Soil >... | reverse complement strand
CTGGCCTGGACGACAGTCTTCATCGCGGCCATTCCCATCGCGGGCATTGCCGCCATGAAAAAGGTGACGTTGACCTGTGCTCCCGTGATTGGTTTTCCCGCCTGATCCGTCAACTTGATCCGAATAGTGTTCGAGCCCTTCTGCGGAGGAGACGGCACCGTGGCTAGTTCAACAGTCGCTTGTGTTGGCGCTGGGGCATTCATGGCAGCAGCCTGCCCCGCACCTGGTGGTGGGGGCATGAACGCGCCCGCCGCAGCCGCCAACTGAGCTTCTGAATCAATTAGGAAATTTGCGGACGTGACAATCTGCTCGCCCGCTTTCACGCCCTTTGAAATCACAAATTGATCGCCGACATGAGGGCCAAGCTCAACCTCATGTGGCTCTATGTTTCCATCCCCGGCGTAAGCAAAAATCAGGTTCTTGGTCCCTGAATGGAAGACGGCCGAGTCGGGCACGATCAGCCGCTGCCCCAAAGGCAGCTTCAGGCTCACGTTGACATACATGCCGGGCCGCAGTTTCAGTCCTGGGTTTGGGAAAACGAGCCGAACTGGCAGCGTCCGTGTGGCCATGTCCAATTGCGGCAACAGGTAGTCCACTTTTCCTCTGAATACCTGTCCTGGGTAGGCGTCCACCGTGACCTCGGCTGGATCGCCCGGTTTGATCTTCCCTGCATCGTTCTGAAAGACTTGGGCGAATACCCAAATTTCTGAAAGATCGGCAATCGTGTACAGCTTGGTGTCCGGCTGGACGGACATGTTTGGGAGTGCGTTTTTTTCTGTGATGTAACCAGCGACCGGAGAATTGACAGTCAGATCAGTGATTGGTTCGCCCGTCTCATCCAGTTTGGCGATGTCACTTTCCGATATGTCGAACTGCTGGAGCCGCGCCTTGGATGCTGCAATCAGTGATGCGGCACCATCCGCAACTCCGCTCACTGCGCTTTGTTGAAGTGCTGCGGCACTCTTCTTCGCCAATAAATACCCTCTTTCACTTGCCACCAGATCAGGGCTGTAAATTGTGAATAGTGGCTGCCCTTTCTCAATGAAGTCACCAGTGGCATCCGCATAAATTTGGCGAATCCACCCCGCAAAACGTGTCTGTACGTAGGCAAACCGGCGCTCATTTGCCTGGACATTTCCGTAAGAACGGATTTCATCGCTAATGACCTTGGATTCGACTGTTCCAACCTTCACACCGATGCTTTGCATACGCTGTGGAGACAATTGAATCGGAGCAAGCGGCGTGTCGGCCTGTGGCGCAGTGGACCCGTCAGCACTGGTCGTTGGTTCTGTCGTCGGCTGTGACGTTTCGCTCGCTACGGCAGGTTGTCCCTTGCGTGTCATCGCATTAAATGGTGAATGCCACCAGAGCCAGGCAGCAACGCCGACAACGGCAATGAATGCAACCAGCGTAAGTAGGAAAGCACGGCGATACTTCTCCGCTGTGTGACCATGGCTCCCCGTCTCTGCGGGTTTGCTCATCATCGTTCTGTCCTCCGTCATGGGAGAGTTACCCCCGTGAGCCGCTCGATATGTGCAAGTGCTGTTTCATGGTCAAGAATGGTTTGCTGATATTCGAGGTTGAGACCGAGGACATCCATGAATGAGGAAAACAGGGTCTCGAAATCCTCGCGATTGGATTGATAGGCAGCCAGGCCTGCCTGGATTGTCGCTTGCGCCTGCGGAATCAGGCCGTCGCGATAAATCAACAGTTGTTCCTCTGAAGTCTTGACCATGACGTACTGCTTCTGAACCTCAGCGAGTGCAATCTGTAGTTGCGTATCGAGGTCCGTCTGAGCACGCTCGACATTCACTTGAGCCTGTGCGAGCGCTGCCTGCCTTGGCTTGCGGCGGGGAAAATTCACGTTGAATGAAAGCTCGTAATAGTCTCGAAACTTACGATCTGTGTTCTCATACATGTAGGAGACTCCAAAGTCTGGCCGGAACTCTTTCTGGGCGAGGTCAACCGCAGTTTGATTGCGTTGCACCATCGCTGAATTTTCGTGAATGTTCGGGTTCTCCTGGCGGACCTTATCGAGGAGTTCCGCCGCCGTGTAGCGTAAAAAAGTATCGGCAATCGGCTCAGCAATGATGTCGGGCGAATCCTGCGACCGTCGAAGAATGCGCTTGAGTTCGGCTTGATCTTCTCCAACCAACTGATGATGCATGGACACTTCGCGGAGGAGTTTTGTCCGCTCGAGCTGCGCCTTCAGGACATCCTGCTGATTCCCTTGACCGGACGAATAATGCGCTTCTGTCTGTCGCTCCACTTGGTCTAGCAGCGCGGCGTTCCGCTCTAGTGTTCCCAGAGTTTGTTGAAGGTAGGCCAGGTGAAAATACGTCGTCTTTAGGGTTTCGATTTCATCTTGGAGAACGACCTCGATGTGTGCCTTTGCGGTATCGGCATCGCGATCTGCCACAGCGCCGCGCAGCTTGAGCTTTCCTGGATACGGCAGTTGTTGAGAAGCACCGACGCCAATGTACGCGAAATCGCTATTCGTATAACCGGCGAAGGGACGAGGACTGCCCACGCTGAACTGTTGCAACGTGAATTGGGGGTCGGGAAGAGCTGACAGCTGCGGTGCAACAAATGTCGCAGCCCTGGCGGCTTCCTCGGCAGCATGAATAGCCGGGTCGTTCCTCTTTGCCTCTTCGATGAGCGTAGCGAGTGGCGTCGGAATCCCGCCCTCGTGGTCCATTTGGGGCTGCACCTGGGCAGATTGTTCTTGTGGTTTCTCGCCAATTCCCTGGGGCGCGGCGAACAGTTTCGAGGAAACAACGCCAGCGAACACCACGGCAACCACCAATACAATCAACTGCAAATACCTGTACCTAACAAACTTCCAAACTGGAAAGCGAATGGCTTCCATCACTGTCCTCCGTAATGAAATTTGTGCACGCTGGGCACACGTATGCACCAGCGGCTAAACGGAGAGACAGAATTAGATTCTTAGGACGGAGTTTCTTTCGGAGAGACTTGAAGGTGGGGAATGGAATTGTGCAATAGTCAAGCCCGAGTCGGCAACAAAAAGAACCTGGGTTGGGTCAACGGGCAAAAATACCGTCACTGCCGTCGTAGGAACTATTCGGGAATGCTCACCACTGCCAATATAGGGCTGAACGCTTTGTTGACTCGGCGACTTGCAGCAGGATTGAGGGGAGGACATTTCCTTTGAGCCGCATTGAGAACCCATTTGGCGGCAGCACTCATTCTCGGCAGCGCCCATGAGTTGCGGCACAAAACACGACAGCCCCGGCATGCCAAGTAGCGCCAGCAAGCTCGCCACAGCCCAAAATTTGGATCGTAGTCTCATATCCTGCAAAATCAATCTATGCATGCGCTTGATGCGGGGTCAAGTGAAAAGTGACATGGAGCCATCTCGTCCGGTATCAACGACCCCTAATTTGCGCGGTAATGTTCGGGCTTCTATGGAGCGGCTTGGTACGGTGCTTTGGGTCATGCATAATACGCAGGGAGATAGAGCTTCTTCTGAATTTTGCCAAAACCGAAAGATCCCGCCGCCGTTAAGCTTGGACGGAAAGGTGGGAAGGAGATCGCCAAGCGCGGCCCTGAATACTTCAGGCAGTTACAAGCCAAGCGCAAGAAACACAAAGGCGGTCGCCCTCCCAAGTCCAAGAAACCTCGGTAAAAAGCTTATTGCAAAACAACGAGCGCTCGTTGTATATTTATACACGACACGGAGTTCCACATGATTATCGGTGACCGTTTACGTGAGATGCGCGAAGAGAAAAAGCTTTCCCAAGGGGACATCGAGAAGCGTACGGGCTTGCTTCGATGCTACATTTCTCGCGTTGAGAACGGTCATACCGTTCCGGCCATCGAGACCTTGGAAAAGATGGCTCGGGCGCTCGAAATTCCTCTGTACCAACTGTTTTATGATGGCGAGAAGCCCCCTCCGCTTCCGCCCCTTCCTAATCGACGGACTTCAGCCGAGTTTGCGTGGGGAAGTTCCGGCAAGGATGGTCGTTATCTGATGAAGTTTCGCCAGCAGCTCAGCAGGATGGATGAAAGCGACAGACGGCTACTTCTCTTCATGGCTCAAAAAATGTCGCGCCACGGTGCCGGTCGGCAAGGAGCCAAGGCGTAATGCGGACTAAAGTCACGGACCGGACTTTTGCGCCTTCGGCGCTTGGCGTCAGAGGATTGGATACGAGCGCAGGCAACCGCTTGCACGGAGAAGCAATCAGAAAAGGCATACACCCGTATAGGGCAGCAAGGGGTGGCCCTTTGGAATTGAAATGTCCGAATTGTAAGAGCACAGACCTCAAGAAGGTGGCCATGGCCTACCAAGAAGGACTTCAGCGTGTGAGCATGCGCACGCGAATACGGGGAGTCGTGGTCGGGAGCGATGGGCCTGATGTAGTTGTGGGCCGAGCAACGACGAAAGGGACACAGCAGACAGCGATCTCGAAAGCGCTGACTCCTCCGAGGAAGTGGTCGTTTCTAAAATTGACAGGCTGGTCGGTCTTGGAATTCTTATCGGTCGGATGGTTGGTAATTTACATCAATGCTGTCACGACAAATTCTTCGACTCTACCGTCAATTCCTTTGACGATTCATACCGTGGTTTCGTTCGGAATCTTCATGGTCCTGTTTGCTCTTTTCTGGAGGCACAATCACTCGACATACCCGCAAGAATACGCTCAGTGGGACCGACCTTTCATCTGTGAACGATGTGGTGAGGTGAGCCAACCGGGTGTTGAGAGTATTTCCGGTTCCTGGACTGAATAGGATTGATTCCACTACGAGAATGGTCGCGATACTCGTCGTGAGAATTTTAGTTGACGCATTCCATCACATTCGAAAGATCGCAACTCCAAGAGCAAGTAATTGATCTTCCCGCGCCGCTAATTCCTGCGCCTCGAACTTTGACAGTTTGGCCAGTTCTTGATTGATCGTTACTTTGGACGCGGAATACAGTTTCTTCTTCGCAGTGAAAGTTTGATTGGCAGCTTTCGTGTTATCGTTTGGCCCCCAAAAAGAAAGATTTCCAAGATGCTGTCTGAGTGGTTCCAGCTTTGGATCTGGGCTGCTGGCATTACGCGGATATATATGTTCGATTTCGATCTGACTGAGATCATAAACTGCTGTCTTGTCTTTGCACGTTGGATTCCCATTGGCTCCGCCGGTGTACCACGAGTGGAATTGTTCAAGCGTTATGAGAAAGTATTTGGTAACTGTATTCCCGGCCTTTTCCCGATACATGAGTTGCGACCTCATTCCCTCCCTAAACACTACATCGGTGGCATAAGCGTCCTGTACCTTCTTCAGAGCGCTTCGTAAAATAGCTGCCTTGTAACCGTTAGGCTTTTTGCGAATTTCGAGAGCTTGCAAAAGAAACACATTGTCAAGCTTGCTGGGATGTTGGCGGCTGCAATGAATATGCCGAAAGACAGCAAACTCAATCAGGTGGACGACAACGGCAAACATTTTCTCGGGAAGTTGGCACGCGGCCAAGAGCAAGGGCAAGGAAAGCTCATTCTTGAGTACGTTCAGTAGCAGCTTCAGTCGATTCCGGTCCCACGCAGCTACCGCAACGTTGTCATACGGCCAATCGCCTTCTGCAAGCCAGTTGAAAAGCAAATAGGCAGATTGAATCTCCTTTAGCGTCTTTAAGATATTTGCGTGGCTCTGGTTAGGCGGAAAAATCTCACGAAGAAAGTCATCGAACAGGCTGCGATGGCCTGCGCGCTTTCCAGTTCGTGATGCATAGTAAGCGCGGAGAAAGCGATCGATATGACTAGCCTTTGCCGCCAGAATCTGATCCCAAAGTTTTTCGGCTTGGTCTTGAAGGGAGGCGGTGCCTTCTAGCCTCTCTAGCGTGGTGGAGCGCAATAGATCACCTTCGCTCAGGCTGCGCCCGCGATCATTCAGAACCTCAAACAACCGATAAGCTTCGGCCTTGTTTTCGCTGACGAGATGCACCACGTGACAATCATCTGTCGCCGCCTTGGAGAGGATGTCCAGCGCGGCGAGTTTCCCCTTGTTGTCCCCACTACCATCCATGATCCCCTTTATGAAGGCGTCGATTGCCTCGTTTGCTCGCTGAAGCAGCCTGTGAGATTCTCGGACTGGTGTGGGCGGAGTGCCCTCGATCAGAGCAGCATAAAACTCCTTATCTCCTTTCGAGAGCACAACACGTTGCTGCTGGACCGGCTTTCCGTCCACTTCGTCTTGATACTCAAGCAAGCTCGTCCTGATACGATCTGCGCGCGCTTCGGCTAGTTTTGAATTATCGGTTTCGCCAGCCACGCGACATTCGCTGGCCACAATATTATTCCAGTGTCGAAGACGCGCAAACAATAAGCCGAACGTCGCGAGTCGCTGTTGACCGTCGATGACTTCGTATTTGCGCCCGAGTGTGTTTTGGGCAGTATACTGCAAGCATACGATACCCCCGAAGAAGTGTTTCTTGGCTTCTCCACTCTGTCTCGCAACGAACGTTTGCTGGAGGTCACGAACAAAGTCCTTTAGCTCTTCGTCCTCCCACGCATAGGACCGCTGATACTTGGGAACCTGAAATGGCGGTCTTTGCGCGAAGAGATCACCGAACGGTAGGTCGTTAGCCAACATTGAAAATCGCTCCAAAACGATTGCACGAGCATACCACTACGGTTATTCATCCCTTTAATATATTGCTCGACGGGCGTGACTTTCTTAGTTTAGGAGGAAACGTCTGATAGGACTCTGGCTAGAAGTGAAACAGGCGATGCTCAAAGAACAATGAAGAAATCTGGTGAACTAGTAGTTCTCTATGTGGCTACGGGAAGAGCCTCAGACACGAGATTGGCGATATCAGATATGCTTTTGACCCGTTGCTGCAACAAAATAACACCTCTGTTCATATGCGCGCGGAAGTGGTCAGGCAGTGCTTCAGATTCAAGTCCGTCCAGGCGGCAGCGCTCCTTCAATAACGCAACGAAGAGCGGATCGTATTCCCCGAGAAGCGTGTAGCGGTTGAATTCTCGATCTTCATCTAAATATTCTTCCAGATTGGGCACCGTTGGCTCCCCGAGCGAGAGGCAGAAGCCAATGCGGCAAAGAAGATTGGGTGTTAAACCACTCTTTCCGGCAAGAAAGCGTAAGCGGTTTGAGGCGTCCTTACTTAGCCGCAGCTTTGTAAGCTTCATCGCGTTCTCTCCAAAAGTAGCCTTGTTTGATTAGAGTACTGCTTTGGATTTGATCGTAATCAAGATGGTATGCTCTCGCGACCGAATGTTTCAGTTGTTCGAAGTAATCTTGATCAACTTCGGTGTCGGTCGAGAGAATTATAACTTGATGACTTGCGAGGGGGAAGTAATGTTCAACGAGCAGCCTCCTGTGATCGCTGTCGAGGCGTGCCAGTGGCGTATCAATTACGATTGGTAATGGGCGTCCTGAGGTCTTGCCGAGAGCCCACAGCATGGAAATCGCATAGATTTGCTTCTCCCCCGCTGACAACTGAGCCTTCCGGAGCGGTCGATTTTCTCTGTCGCATAAAGTTATCGAGAAGGTTCTAGAGTCGATTCGAATAGTACGAAGGGAATCTTTTTTCCGGCAAAGTAAATTAAAACATTCCGTTACCGCGCCCTGAAGTTGTGCAACTTTCTTTTCTATCAGTTTCAACCGATATTGTTCTAGTACATTTTGGACACGAGGTAGTAGATGAAGTTTCCCGGAATATCTTGCTTCGGCGGCGACTTTTTGCGCGATTTGGGCATGGCGACGCTCAGCCTCGCTCAATTCTAATTCCAAATCAGTGATAGCTTGGTCTTTTAGAATCGCTTGCGTACTCGCCTTTACTAGGTTCTCATTCAATCCGTGGATTTCGTCTAGTATGGGCTTCAGAACATCGTCGGTAGGAATTTTCCGAACCTTCTCAGCAACTCCGTGAAGCTCACGATGCGCTCGCTCAAGATCAACAGTCAAAGATTTGATTGTCTGGCTGACGTTAGTTGTCGCCTGCTCGATCCAGTTAAGCAATGTTCTAGACGTGGATACCGACAATTGATGGACGCATTCGACTGGCTGAATGTGCTCCACACGGAGTGGCTCACTTAGTACGCGCGAGATTCGCGTGTGAATATCTCTCTTCGCTGTTTCAGAAACGTCTGGGAGATCTGAGAACAAGAATTTGCGGTCGAGGCGTTCGTTGATCTCTGTCTTTGCTGAGAGGAGCAACGATTGTCCCGCTCTGACTTGTGCGGCCTGCTCCTCAAGAGACAGTTGGCTTTTTAAACGTGCGCATAGATCGGCAACAAGAGTAAAGGGTAGAAGGCCAGCACAGTGGTCCCTGATCATTTGCTCAAGTTGTGAGATGCGCTCCTTCAGAATCCCTTCCTGTTGAATAAGCTGATCTCGGTTTCGAGCGAACGCCCCACCATGCGACGCAAAACTACTTTCTGAGCGGTCAATCCTGACCTTCAAGTCTTGGATTTTGCGGTCCCGTTCCTCTCGTTGTGCTCGTAATGTCGTAAGCTTCCGCTTGAGGCTATTTATCAACTTCTCGAGATCGCGCGCTTGGGAAAGTTGTAAATTATCTCGACCTGGTCTTGCTAACCGCGAGACGTGTAGTCGGAGGTCGGCCTGTAGACTTTCAACAATATCCACTCCTAACAACGACTTGATAGCGTCAGCGAGAGCTTGTTGGTCCGTCGTATCCTCGGCGAGTTGTTGAATCTTTTCACCATCAAAGAAAAACAGTTGCGATACCCCAGGTGGGATAAGTTCTCGAATGAAGTCCTGCCAATTCTCTGCCTCAATTTCCTCAAGGGTTTTCCCATTCCGCTCAACTGAGAGGAATTCCGAGACTTTGTTCCCATTCCGGCGTTCCCAGGACCGAGTGACCTTGTACGTACCCAAACCGTCCGCTTGACTGTAGCTAAACTCAACTTGTATCGAAGCGAACGTGGGCTGGATCAGCGCGTGGGGGTTGGTGTGAATCCTGCTACCAAGAAAGCTCAAGTAATCGTCCTTGGACACAGCAACACCCAAGGCACCTGCGCCATACAGGCAGAGTCTTAGGGCTTCGAGTACGGTGCTCTTGCCAGCGCCATTCTTTCCGCCAAAGAGAATAATGGAGCGTCCGTCTTTCGGCGAAAGGTCAACAGTGTGTTCGTTGCGGAACACTCCAAAGTCGTTAACTGTTAATCGCGTCAAAATCATGAGGCGCGTTTTGAGCCAGGATTCCTGACTTCCTCTTCAGAGCGCCAATCTTCGTCAAACACTGCGGAAATCCTTTGATGGACCGCTGACCGTCTGCTCATGCCATGCAATTCTCGTTCAATGTCCAATAGCTTTGCGACCATCGTAGAAGGTACTATGTTTTCATCACAGATTGAGTCAAGGAGCTTTCGCTCCTCCGCCGAGAAAATTGGCTGTTCATCAGCGGCCCAGTCGAGGTCCTCCCCTGTGACTTCCTTGTAGATCCTTGGAACAGAATCTTCCCAATCCTGGGCTTCCGATCGCCAAATCCGCCGGATTTGTTCAAGCTCATCCTTCGTGATGAGTCGCTCATCGCTGTTGGGACCGTGTTTCCGGATTTGGAGCTCCGTTTCGAGCAGCCGCCGCAAAAGATCCTTCCTCATGCTGGGCTTGTAAGGGCCTGGCACAATGCCGCCGTCGGGTTTTAGCATTACTTGTCCGTTCCGGCGCTTGAAGTCGCGGACCTGCAACTTGACGAGGGGGTCCTGAGTGGAAGCCAGCAAGTCGCGAAATTTCAGAAGTGGTTCCAACCACTCCTCTCCATTGTCTATCATTGCCTCCATTGAAGAATCCTTGGTAACAACAGTACATACCCAGCATCCGAAGCGACTGTTGCCGCAGGAAGGTGTGCTCTTGTCCACAACTAGCGGACATTCGCCTGCTTGCGCATTCCGATAGAGGGTTACAAGGTCTCTGTTATTGCTTCCCCATGGCGACGGCACCTGCAGAAGGTAGGTCCAAACGTCTTGAACATCGAGATCTTCTATAGGCGTATAGACGAATGCGTTCGGAAGGGTGGAGTGCCGAGATAAGGGGCTTCCCTTTATCCGATGAAAGCTCATCACTTGTGCACGGGTTGCACTCTCAGACTTGCGCACACCAAGCACCATCACAACTTGGCCGTGCACAGCAACTTTGTCGAGGATAAAACGATTAGCGGGTTCAATCTTCAGTCGGTCAGTGCACCATCTGAATCTTTTTGAGGGTGCTGGATAACCTCGGCCAATGAGATTTACCCAAAATGTGTTCTCAAGAACCGGGCGCACCTTGTGCGCAGAAAAGGGCAGACCTGCACCACGTGCAGCTATGTTCATTCTCTCAAGGGAAGAATCTATGTAATCGACAATTTTGGGGGTTTCGACAAGGGTGTCAGAAGCAATGATAAATACGGGTTTTGAAAGCGCTTTTGCAGGCAATGCGGCTAGCGCATACCAAATCATCTGCAAGGCAGTCGTGGAGTCCTTGCCACCGCTATACCCGATAACCCACGGTTTGCGGTCACTCAAGTAAACATTTCGTATCTCTTCATATCGGGAATCAAGGAATTGCCGCCCGAGAGTCCCGCTTTCCTTTGTCTCCACAACTATCCTCCGCGTTTTGCGAAATTGGTTTCGATGCGCCGCTCCTCAGGTGAAAGGGGTAGTCCGAGAGCACATTTTAATACGGAGGCGGTTAGAATGACGTTGGTATGAGCCTTGCTGACTCTGCCTCCGATCATCGCGCGTCCTTCCCATAATTTCGTACTGGACTTGGCCCAATCAATTTTTGAAAGGGCTTTTAGTCGGTCTTTCCATCTCTTCGGCTGAGACGAAACAAGTGCGCATCCGACAATCCCCAGTGCATGTAGAGCCAGACCATGGGAGTGTATGAATTCGCGACGCAATTCAGCGGAACTGACTTTTCTTGCCTGCGCCAACGACCAATCCGGGATATGCCGAGCGACCTCATTCCAGTAGTCTATCGCTAATGCTTCTTCTTGTGGGGTAACGTGGCCGTTCTCCGGCTTATTCAAGAGGGCTCTGGTTCCTTGGTATACCCCACTGAGTGTGAAGAGTTTGATCGAGCGGTTCGAAATTGTGGTCTTCTCGGTCTCCGTCAGCCCCTTAAAAGCTGACACTTTGGAGATCAGTTTCCTGGATAGTTGCGAAAGCGGATCGCGGAAATCATAAAGAATACCGAGCGATTTGGTTGGGCGAATTGCGTGCTTGTTCAAGTCAGCAAACATTTGTTGGCTACGTTTAAGACCGTCATCTACAAAAAACACCACAGAGATGGTCTCGTCACCAAGCTCAGGATGGTCCTTGAGCGCCTCTTCAATTGCTGCTCTCCGATGTTGTCCGTCATTGATAAGAAACCTGGCAGTCATCGGCACGATGAGCCTGCCATTGTTAGCGTCAGACCCATTTGAACCGACGGACTCGAATCTAATCTTTGCATCAATGGAAGCTGCAATCGACGAAAAGACATACTCCTTGGGATTGTCAGCTATGTACTTCGCGATTTCAGGCACCCGCGCGCGATTGAGGACTCGCTGCGCTCGTAATTCCGGGGGAATCCCCCCTTCGTTAAAGAGAAAGATTTTTGGAATTAAGGCCAGCGGACACATAGCGAGAAAATATTGGCGCCCTGCCTGGATTCCGCGAAGGGCCGAAAAAACATATGAGGAGGACTCCGCTGTGCCTTGAGGCTGTCGGACTGCCACTTTTTTCTCCCTACCAGGAGGGATCGTAAATGGCAATAAAAGGGAAGTCAATCTTTTTCTACCGGACGTTTAATTAGGTCCAATGGAAGTCTAATAGAGTCTTCTGTGTCGCAGCTGACCTTATATGGTTTGCGGGGCACACGAGCAGCACCATTGCGGACATTAGGGCGGCGGCACTTGTATACTCAGCGCTTATGAATTATGGAATTATTGCCGCCTGTAAACCGACAGTGGGCGAAGTCCTGCGCGATCTCGATGCCCGTGAGCAAGCAATCCTCAATGGGCGGGTATTAGCAATTGGTAAAAAACAAACATTGCAGCAGTTGGCGACCAAGTACTCGATTACGCGCGAAAGAACGCGCCAAATTGAAGAGTTGGTGGTTGCTCGAATTAAGAAACGTGCTCTGAGTTCCTTAAACAAATCACTCGCAAGAGCAGTTCGGCATTTGGAAGATGCAGTCGGGGCAGTTTGTCCAAGGGAATTCGTTTTCTCTGACGGGATTATGAAGGTCGACCAGGTTGGTTCTGAGATATCTGACGACCTGATATTAAGGCTAATCCTTTGGTTGGCTGGTCCGTATGAGGAGTACGGTGCTTGGCTCGTGCGATCTCCTGCGAGTAAGTTTATCGCAATGACGAATAGGATAGTGCGACAGATGGCTCGAAGCGAACCCGCGAACCTCGAAACGGTGATGGCATCAGTAGCAAAGATTGGTATTCACCGCGAATGGTGTTTGCAGTGGGTTTCAATCAACGACGATGTCCGCGTATTCGGAGACAGAATTGTTCTGTGGAGCGGTAGTCTTTCAGATAAGGCTTTCTCGATCCTCAAGATAACAGGTAAGCCTATGTCAATCGACGATATTTGCCGTGAGATCGGGGGCGAATTTAGTCGTCGCACTGTGTTGAATTATCTAAATGCTCACCACAAGCGATTCCGAAAAAGTAGTCGCGATCTATTCTCCCTAGCCGAATGGGGCGGGCAAGAATACACGTCAGTAAAAGATTTTGTTCTAAAACAGATCGACCAGCATCGCGGAACAGTCAAGAAAGACCTGTTGATTGGGAAAACTTGTTCCGACCTTGGCGCACCTAAAGGGACAGTTGTTGCGGTCCTGGCTAGCCCCATTTTTATTCACTCATCGTCAGGGTATGTTCGTTTGAGGAATGAAGATGACCCAATACCGAAGTCCAAGGATATTGGCACCACTAAACATTGTTATCGACTTTGCCTAGGACCGGCCATCACGTCTGATCGTGGTTTTTGGTCTTATTGCCTAACTGTAACTCGAGAAACGCTTCGCGGCTCAGGTACTGCTATCTCTCCCGTTTTCGGTTTGCATCTGGGAATGAAACCAGGACGACAACTGTGTCTCTCATCGCCATACGGCACGATATCGTTTTCATGGACGATGCCGCAACCCACGATTGGTTCATTGCAGAAGGCTGCTCGTTCATTGAATGCGCATATCGGTGACCGATTATTTTTTATCGCAGCTGATGGCAAGAAGCTTCAGTTTCTGCTGGTCAAGTTGGCAGAACTGGAGCAGAGACAAGGATGGGAGCGCCTCTGCCTAGAGACGTGTGGCGGCGTTCTTTCTTCAAAGCAGGAGTGCATTAGATCAATAGCATTTGCTCTCGGACTCGATGGAAACGTTGGGAGGTCAGCGCAGACAATTAGGCGCAGGCTTGAGGTTCGACGAGAACGGGAGCTAATCGGGTTGATACCCAAGGACGATTTAGACGGAGAGGCAGGAGAACTAGGCACCCTAATTGATTACGTGTCGCGGCCATGACAATGACTAGGATTCCATGCTGAGCAGCCTCCAACTGAAAGCATCCTATAGGAGCAACAGAGATCATCTTCTGCTCGATTTTTACATTCCTTGTTTGCAAGAGGCTGCTCTTTACAGTCGCGCTGTCGGGTATTTCACGAGTTCTGTTCTTAGTCTAGCTGCTCGCGGATTGCGATCATTCATCAGTAAGCGTGGCCAGATGCGATTGGTAGCCTCCCCGTACTTTAATTCAGAAGATGTTGAAGCGATCAAAAAGGGCTACAAGAAACGTGAGGAAGTGATCTCTCAAGCCCTCGCAAGAGGACTGCTGGAAGGTTTTGAATCGCACGTAGTCCGGGACAGATTGGGTTTCCTCGCTTGGATGATTGGCGAAGGCCTGCTGGATATCAAGATTGCGGTCCTGGAAGAGGGCGATTCGGTCGGACTTTACCATGAGAAGATTGGAGTGTTCGAGGACCGTGAAGGAAACCGAGTCGCTTTTACGGGGTCTGCAAATGAGTCAGCCGGTGGTTTGCTATCCAACTTCGAATCTATCCAAGTATTTCGCTCGTGGGTGACGTCGGACACGGAGCGGATAGCTCCACTCCTCGCGGACTTCGATGATCTTTGGAACAATCGTACTCGCAGTCTTAGCATTTACGAATTTCCAGACGCGGTCCGAAGGGAACTCTTGAAGTTAAGACCAAAAAACCTTCCTGAAATAGATCCGGAAGAGACCTCCACTCGATCCCATTCCTTCACGGAGTCAAAGAACTTGGGCTATCCCAGAGTTCCCAAGACGCTCGACATTCGAGATTACCAGAAAAAAGCTGTGGAAAATTGGTTTGCTGCGGGAGGGCGCGGGCTCTTTCGAATGGCTACTGGGACTGGGAAAACAGTCGCCGCACTCGCGTTGATGACGCAGCTTTACCGCGCGCTACAAAAGGAAAACAGAGGCCTCGTTACTATCGTCGTCTGTCCGTTTAAGCATCTAGTGTCACAGTGGGCTGAACAGGCGGAAAAGTTCGACATTCTGCCAATTAAGTGTATGGAGTCACGCCAATCGTGGCTGAATCAACTCTCAGAGTCAGTGTCTGCTGTTCGAGATGGCCATTTTCCATTTTTGCTCGGGATTACGACAACTTCTACATTTCAGGGCACCGCATTTCAAGATGTCCTGCAAAGAATTCGCAGCAATGTCTTACTGATCGCAGATGAGGTTCATAACATGGGAGCTGAAAATCTGCGTCAGTCTCTTCCGGAGAATGCTGAATTTCGGCTCGGCTTATCGGCGACCCCGGAGAGGTGGTTTGACGAAGCTGGCACCCAGAGTATCTTGGATTATTTTGGGAAAGTGGTTTTTGAGCTCGGCCTGGCCCAGGCCATAGCGATTGGTGCCTTGACGAAATATGACTATTTTCCACATCTCGTGGAGTTCACCTCCGAGGAATTATCTGAATACCTGGACATCTGCGCCCAGATTGGACGCTTGTCTTTCGTCGGTGAATCTGACACCGAAGCGACGGACGACAGAGTCAAGCTCCTGCTAATTAAGCGAGCTGGACTTATCGGCATGGCCCGCAATAAATTGCCAAAATTGGTTGAAGTACTCGCTCCCCTTCGAAGCACCACCCATAATTTGGTTTATTGTGGCAGTGGAAACGTCGAAGTGCGCGACGATGAATCGATGCGCCAGGTAGATGCCGCAGTGAGCCTTCTCGGCAATACGCTGCGAATGAGAGTCAACTCTTACACTGCAGAGACATATCTTGAAGAGCGCGATCACTTGAGAGAGCAATTTGCTGCGGGAGCCCTCCAAGCTCTCGTAGCCATCCGCTGCCTCGATGAAGGTGTTGATATTCCAGAAACGCGAAGAGCGTTCATTCTTGCTAGTTCAACCAATCCCAAACAATTTATCCAAAGGAGAGGCCGGATACTTCGCCTCGCAAAAGGGAAAGATTTGGCGGAGATTCATGATTTCCTGGTCACGCCATCTCTTGAGTCGCTGACCGATGACCTTTTTGCGGTCGAAAGGAAGTTGTTGAGAAGAGAGCTATTGAGAGTCGTCGAATTTGCAAAGCTTGCGGATAATGGTCCCCAGGCGATGGCTACATTGTTACCATTGAGATCGCGTTTCAACCTACTCGACGTTGGATAGGAGAAATCGTGGAACCGAAAAGAATACAGATTGAGAAAATCCTTGCCGATGCCGACGAAACCACGCGGAAGGTCGTTATCGAACTTTTCAAGCTTGAGCAAGAAGTGCTGTATATGTCTCAGCCATACGGAATCGTTGATGATGTCGTTTCTCGCATCAAGGAAGTTGTGAAATGAAACTTAGATCGATGACTGTCGAGAACTTCCGGCAATTTCACGGACGCTGCTCTTTGCATTTTTCGACCAGTGAAGACAAGAACGTGACCGTATTCTATGGTGCAAATGGTGCCGGAAAGACTACGTTGCTAAACGCATTCACCTGGTGCCTATTTGGAGAGTTCACCCCGGCATTTGAGAATTCGACACATCTCTTGAACGAAAGGGCTTGGAACGAAGTCAAATCGGGCATGGAAGTATCATGCAAAGTGTCAGCGGAGTTCGATCACGAAGATCGTAAGTACTTGGTCGAGAGGATTACGATTCACAAGAAGACGGCTTCCGGAGAGCCTCAGGTTCTTCGCGACGCGGATCTCACTCTTGACATAACGGATGAGACTGGTAGAACGACACGCGGTAAGACAGCTGCTGATACAATAAATCAAATATTACCCGCTCGACTCTCAAGTTTTTTCTTTTTCGATGGCGAACGAATCGAAAACCTCGTCAAGCCAGACGCGTACAAGGAAATTGAAGACGCAATCAAAACAATTCTAGGACTTGAAGTTGTTGAGCGAGCTATTAAGCACTTGGGAGCCGCAAGCAAGAAACTCGAAGCGGAACTGAGGGAAGTGGCGACCCCGGAAACTCAAAAATTTATTGACGAGAAACAGGATTTAGAAAAATCGAGAGAGGCGAAAAGTCAAGAAAAGGAAAAATGCGGGAAAAACCTTGAGGCCCTAAAGAAGGAGCAGGACCTGATCGAGTCGAAGTTGCGGAACTTGGAGGAAGCCAAAAAACTTCAAGAAAAGCGTGATCGCCTTGTCAAGGAATTCACCGAGAACCAAGAGTCGATTGCTGCAGTTCGCAAGGAAATTGCAAGGCGCTCTAGTCATCAAGGCTATCTTGCCTTCACGAAGGGTTTGTTTGAAGGAGTTATTGCAACTCTTGAATCCCATAGAGAGAAGGGTGAAATACCCTCTCCAATAAAGCGCCAGTTCGTCGAAGATCTTCTGGAGCGAGGTGAATGCATCTGTGGCACAGCGCTGCGCGAAGGGACAGAACCGCTCCAGAAGGTAATGAGCTGGAAGGAACGTGCGGGACTAGCAGATGTTGAAGAGGCATGGACGCGACTGTGTGCGCAGGCCGAAGAGTCGCAAAGGATTCGCGATGAGCTATTTCGATTTCTTCAGGAGCGAGGGGGTACGCTCGCAAAACTTACCGCCACGCAGACGTTCCTGCGCGAACAAATAAATGAAGTCGGCGATGCTTTGGGGGCCACTGAATCTGAAGAAGTACGAAATCTTGAAGATAGACGTAACAAGATCGTGCAAGAGGCTGACGATCACAAGAAGGTGATATGGAGTGTGGATCATGACATCGAGGGATTAGAGGAGAAAATAAAGGAAAAAGAGAATCAAATCCAGGCTTCGCAAGCGCAAGAGATGCAGGAGAAAAAGGCAAAACTGCGCGTTCAAGTCGCCAGGAAGGCTCGGGAGGTATTCGAGCAAATTCTCCGCTTGAGAACCGATGACGTGCGTTTGCAGCTTGACGAACGAATTAAGAAGACCTATTCAAAGATTTCGTACAAAGCATACATCCCCACATTGAATGAACAATTTCATTTGGAGTTGGTGAAGGCCGTTGGGCTCGAAGATGAAGCCGTCGCCAAAGGAACGGGTGAGAACCAGATTCTTAGCCTATCCTTTGTCGGGGCTCTCGCTGACCTGGCGCGTCAACGACTAAGCGAGGCGAAAGAAGGTGGGAGGGCTGGGCACTCAATCGGCTTTCAAGGAGGGATCTACCCCATTGTTATGGACTCACCGTTCGGAAGCCTTGATGAGAATTATAGAGACCAGGTGGCGGCTGCAATCCCTTTGCTGGCCCCTCAAGTAATAGTGTTTGTTACAAAGAGCCAAGGATTGGGGGCAGTCAGAGAGCGGTTCGCTTCTCGAATAGGACGAGAGTGTGTGATCACATACTTCACCCACAAAGCTGATGCTACAGAAGAGGATATCGCCTTAGACGCTAGAGGATACCCTTACATAAGGCGTAGCCAGAATGCTTTTGAATGGGCTTCCCTGACGGAGGTGACAGGTGGCAAAAGATAAAGATGAGAGGGCCGGAGGTGCTTCTCGCGGAGCCTTACGACGGGTTAGAAGACCGAAGGACAAAGACTCGCTGTTTACGCAATTGGTCCAAGAGGAAAGCGTCTTTGAGACTTATGCCGATCTGATAACTTTCGCAGCCACTTTGGGTTTTCTTCGAGATAAGAAGGAGCCTTTCGAATTATCTGGCGAGCCCATAAGCTGGGAGGTCTTTTCTAATGCCGGGTACGAGGCAGTGGTTAATGCCATCGCTGCGACCAGCAGTGGAGATTTAGAAATACTCACCGGCGACAGACTACCCGAACGCTTGGCTGTTTTTGAAGAGTTCGCGAACGGCGGCCTAGCCGAATTGCAGAAGGAAATGCGTGCAGGAGCCAACGCTCTGGATACAGTCAGAAATCTGATGATGGAAGCGCAAGTCATCGCTGACGAGAAAAAAACTCCTGATATTCAAAAAATTGCTCGGGACCTATCGTGGTGACGTGAGCTAGCGGTTAAGAAACTCGATAAGTTTAGGAATGACCTGATCAGGTGCTTCTTCCATGAGCCAGTGTCCAGTGTTGCGAACGATCACGCCTTCCACGTTCGTGGCCACAAGCCGGGCCTGCTGAATCAAGCCCTCGCCAGAAGCTTTTTCACCAGAGAGAACTAGCATCGGCATGGTTAGCGGATTTTTAGCGAAGGCAGCGAATTGCTCTGCGTCCTGCTCGAACGCGTGAAAGTATTCGAAGCCCGCGCGCATGCCTCCCGCTCGGGCATATGCTCTTGCGTAAAAGCGCCGATCGCGTTCCGATACCGAATGCTTGGGGTCTGCTGCGAAATCGTTCCAAAAATGCTCGAAATAAATGCGCTCGCGACCGTGAACGAGTGCGAGCGGTGTCTTACCGTAGAAATGGAAATGCCACAGATCCCGCATTAACCATACGTCGCGCCAGTTCCCTACTCCCGGCAGAAATGCGTCCATCAACACAATCCGATCCACCTCGCTCGGAAACTGCGCCGCATATGCGTACGCCACCATCAACCCAATATCGTGCCCCACAATCCGAATTCGTTCGTAACCGAGTTTCTTCAACAACGCGTGTATGTCTTGCGCCATCGCTGCCTTCGTATATCCACCGACTGGCTTGGACGATTGATCGGCTCCGCGCAAATCCGGAGCAATCACAGTGTGGGTGGTTGCGAGTTGCGGTATCAGTGGAAGCCACATGTGGCTCGTTTCGGCATAGCCATGCAGGAGGACAACTGGGTCGCCCTTGCCCGCGACAAGATAGTGGAGGCGCACACCGTTGGAGCTAGCGTAGCGGCTTTGCGGCACTTGCGAGACCTTATGAGCCTGGGATTTTGCGCGTCGTGGCATGAGACAGTCTACTCCCCGAACCGACCAAAGTAATTGCCCGCGTCCTCGATACGCGCGACGGGGGCACACTCAGCGGAGAATCGAAGTGATATTATACGGCGGTCGTCGAAGTCAATTCACATTGTCTCGCCAACGGGTTCACCCAGGGCTTCACGATGGAGTGAACCCTTATTCTGAGACAGTTTTCGTTGGCGCACTTTGCAAAAGCAGGTCCGCTACCATGCAAAAGACGGTGACGCTCGAAAGTGGTATCACTGTCCTGAATATGGCAATCTCACAGAAGGCCTGATAGGAAGGCTACCCGAACCCAAGAATTGCAATTTGGAGTAGTTCCTGTGAACGCATTGAAGGCGCAGCAGAACATGACCAGTCCTGAACAGCGACACAAGCTTGCTGTAGACGCAGCAAATGATGTTTTCTCGTGCCGATGCCGGAAGGCCGAATGTGAGATTGGCAAGTTGGTCTCATTTCGAGACCACCTGGCCTATCTCTTCAACGCATTGGCGGAATGCGAGCAGGAGATGCTGCTTCCTGCATTTAGTGCGCAAGATGGGTCCGTTCATACTTGGCACGCGGTTGGTTACGCGATCCAAATGGCTGCTGCGTTGGAAGATGTTTCAGCTAATACAGCATATATCGATACCTCAATGAGTTGGATGATGTGCGGGGCTGCTGCCGATTTCGACGATGCGCACAGCCGCGTTGCAGCTCAGTACTTCGCCGCCGCAATCACCTTCAACTTTATTTGGAATGCCTACGAGGCAGCGATTCGCGTAGCGGCAACCACGAATTTCCTCAGCGATAAGACAGCGGTGCGCGGTCGGAAGTTGGCAGCGCTGATCTACGCAAATGGTAAGGATATCCCCGTTTTGCCGAAACTCACGCGTGGGGCCGAGAGGTACTGCAGATCAGGTGGAGGATTGGACTCTCAGTTAAAAAACTTCACCATTGCGAGCCGAGGAGCTGAGGCGGCAGCTGACCTTGCGCGAATCCTCCGCAATCACATAGCGCATGGGTGCGATGAGGTTCCATTACCTTCGACCTGGGGCCCAGAGGCTGAGGCTGCGGAGTACGTTCAAATTTACCGGATGTACGCCGTCTCTAGATGTGTGCTCATGCTCATCCAACTGTTTGCAATTCACTCGCTCAGCAATCCAAAGGCGAAAATTCACCAATCCTGGCTTGAAGATGACGGGAAACGTTCTGCGGTCGATATCCTCACCAATTTGCACTTGAGGGAGAAACCGTCGAAAACTGCCCGGCGTATGAAGGATGATCGGGATTAAACAGACCCTTGCTTTGCTCGGCATGGGGCGAGCAAATCGCCTGAGCCTCGCAAATACCGGCCACCTCGTGCTAACGTGTCGGTCTGCGAAAACATGAAGAGTCGCCTCAATTGGAATACGCTTCTTGCCAAGCAGCGTCTACGCGAGCTGTTGGGCGGATCGAAGTCGACGAAGGTAGCGAGAGAATCTCGGACCGAGTATGAGCGGGACCGGGACCGAACGGTCTATTCGTCTCCGATCCGACGGCTCATTCGCAAGACTCAGGTATTTCCTCTCGACCCGAGTGATTTCATTCGCACTCGGCTGATGCACTCAGTGGAAGTGTCGACACTTGCCGAAGGGCTGGCGAGTCAGAGCGTCCGCGACGTCATCAAGAAGAAGGAAAATCTGTCCACTGAGCAGCTGGACGCGATCTCGAAGATCGCCGAGACTTGTGGCCTCCTCCACGATCTCGGCAATCCTCCATTTGGGCACGCCGGCGAACTCGCAATCGCCTCTTGGTTCGAATCCACAGAGCCCGGTAAGAAGATCATCAAGGATCTGGGCGGTGCCAACCGCCAGAAGGCCCAAGATTTTTGGAAGTTCGAGGGAAACGCACAGGGGCTGCGTATCGTCACCAACACTCACCTTCTCGCGGATTCGCACGGCCTTAATCTCACGTGTGCCACTATTTCCGGACTCCGCAAGTATTTGGCCTCATCGGAGAAGGCGGACAAGAAGTCGAAATTCCATGAAATGACCAAGCCCGGCTATTTCACGTCAGAAGAAAAACTGCTTAAGGAAGTCAGCAAATCGACTGGGACGAATGGGTGCAGGCATCCCATAACATTTCTTGTAGAAGCGGCCGACGACATTGTGTACAGCGTTGTTGACCTCGAAGATGCCGTCAAGAAAGGCCTCTTACGGTCGGGGGATGTGATCCAAGAACTCAACGAGCGGTGTGGAAGCTCTTCGGTATTGAAAGAAACTATCGAGCGTACCAAGGAACAGATGAAGAACGCCCCGAAAATCCTCGAACACTCCGATTATCCCCAGGCGTTTCGCGTGAATGCAATCAGTGAGATGGTCCGTGCGGTGGTGGACATATTCGAGAGGCGTTACGAGGAAATCATGAACGGTAAGTATCACGGCGAGCTAATATATGACATGGACTGTCGAGGAAGGAGTTTTGTCACCGCGTGTAAGGATTTGCTCCGAGATCGCGTCTTTCGCAACGACGAAGTGCTACGTCTTGAAGTGCGAGGGCGGCAGGTCATACACGATCTAATGAGACTGTTTTGGGAGGGTGCACAGAGCTACCTCAAAGATCGGGAGACTCATACGAAGACTTACGGCGGCAAGTTGTATCTTTTGATTTCAGCGAACTATAGAGAGCTATTTGAACAGCGTCTCAAGGCTGGTGAGGACGAGATCTACTGTGCCGTGCAGTTGGTCACTGATTATGTCGCTGGCATGACTGATGGGTTCGCGTGCAAACTACACCAGGATCTGATGAATGGCTGAAGTCACTACCCACGAGCTTCAGACAAAGGTTGGGGAGTTCCTGGCGCCGAAGCCACAGCGACTCCCGACAGATGCTGTGCGGCAGTCTGCTGTCGAAGTACTGACTCGCACGGTCCGCAAGGGGTGGCGGACCTATCTCGTAGGCGGCTTTCTGCGTGATGTTGTGGTACATCCGCATGCCCGTTGGCCAAGAGACTTCGATGTGATTGTGGAAGGTTGTACCTCGGATGAACTCAGGAGTCTGTTCATTGACATCATCGCGGGACACAACAGATTTGGCGGGTTGACGCTGCGGCGATCGACGAGGGACCAATACGATGTGGCAGCGCAAGAGTTGGATTTCGACGTCTGGCGATTGGAAGACACTTGGGCAGTTCGGCACTTTGCGTTGCCACACAGAATTGAAGCCTTTGTTCAGACCCCTTTTCTGAATATCGATTCAATCGCCATGTCGATAGGGCCGGGCGATGACTACCTAAACGTTTTCGAGCACGGATTCTTCGATGCGTTGAAGAGAAAGTCTATCGAGGTCAATCAGCTGAGCAATCCCTATCCCGTACTCTGTGCGGTCAGAGGGTTGATTATGGCGGCGACTCTAAACTTCGTTGTGGGTCCGAAGTTAGCCGCTTTTGTCTATGAAATTGCGGCAAATGTTGCGGTCGAAGAGTTTGTTGCAGCCCAGATCGATCATTACCGTCACTTAAGATCGTCGCGAGAGCAACTCGAGCAGTGGATTCTCGATGTTCGGACACAACTTGAAGCGGGGCAGGAGCAAGTTCGTTTGACGACCAACAGAGTCGAGCGGAAGACTTTCGAGACTGAACGGACCGGATAGGCATAAAGGCAGGGAGATCCGCTTGGCGACTCGCCAGCAACAGCAAATCGCGCATTCATTGAGGGGTACTACAACGTCTGTCGGCTGGACCCGGCGCTAGGCTATCGTTCGCCCGAAGACTTCGAAAAAGAGTCCCAACCAGAATCCCAGAGACCGTGAGCGGCGGCGATGATGACTTTCTTCGAAGGCTAATGCGAGCATATACCAGAGGAATGCCCTTCGAAGGAGGCTCTAATGCACATCTTTGTCTCAGGGAGGGGTTCAGTCTGTAGTTTTTTTGTTGGAACTCGACTGGAGTGAACCCCTAGAGTGAGACAGTGCTGTCGTGCACAACTTGGTTGGGAGGCGCGCATTACTTCCGCCTTGCCGACAATTCGGAAGTTGATGGCCATAAAGGGCGTTTATCAGGACTTCCGTCGATTCCGAGCTTCGAACTGCGCTTCTGTGTTTTGGAACGGGTTCGAGCGGACAATGCTTTCGCGGATTCGGCGGCAGCCACTTCCAACACAGTGTTTTCCCGCTTGTGGATGGCTGATCTCTGTAGCCTAGAGGCCGAGGTCGCTTAGTCCTGGGTGATCATCGGGACGACGCCCGAGCACCCAGCGATATTTGCGCTCTGATTCTAGAATGGGAACGTCGTTGATTGATGCAAAGCGTGAAGCCATGAGCCCGTCATCACTGAATTCCCAGTTTTCATTGCCGTAGGAGCGATACCAGTGATCCGAGTCGTCGTGCCACTCGTAAGCGAAGCGTACCGCGATCCGATTCCCGGCAAACGCCCAGAGTTCCTTGATGAGCCTATAGTTCAGTTCCTTGGCCCATTTTCGAGAGAGGAAGGAGACGACTTCGTTCCGCCCATTGATGAATTCCGATCGGTTCCTCCAGCGTGAATCGATCGTGTATGCAAGGGCTACTTTTTGAGCATCGCGACTATTCCAAGCATCTTCGGCGAGGCGCACCTTTTGCATCGCACTGTCGCGTGTGAACGGCGGGAAAGGCGGGCGGGCTGAAATACTTGCCGTTGCGATGATTTGTTCCCCTAGGATTGCATCGCTGGCTTTCTGAGACATCTGAACCTCCATCGCCCAGAAAATTCAAAACATTCCCATAGAAGACTTTCCAAATATGTACACCAATATTGGCTTGAAACGCCTCCCATCCTTCTCAATGTCCCGGAGTTGAGAATTGCGCTGGGCGTCGGTCTAGCGCGCGATTTGGCTGAGGTAGTATCCGAGCCGATTTTCGACATCCCCCGGCTTATGAAAACCGGGCGCCATCAGCGCCTTGATTGCCT
>Ga0210394_10002651_pt1 | contig 24191 bp, 21 predicted proteins | sample IncBWC12MmetaG_FD_160121 | JGI IMG/M metagenome (GOLD analysis project Ga0210394, IMG submission 160121) | Forest soil microbial communities from Barre Woods Harvard Forest LTER site, Petersham, Massachusetts, United States - Inc-BW-C-12-M | ecosystem: Environmental > Terrestrial > Soil >... | reverse complement strand
CACCCAGCAATTCGCTGTAGCGCGGCGCGAGAAATTGCACATCGTGCAAGGTGTGCCAATTGCGCGCAGCCCACGGCACCAGCGGCAGCAGCAGGCCCAAACCCATCAGCAGTCCCGCGCGAACCAGTTTCATCCAATCCGCCGGCCGCCACCATTTCGCCATCAACACCAATCCCGCCGCAACCAGCACCAGCGGAGTTTCCGGCCGCACCAGCGTGCCGAATCCCACAACGATTCCTGTGAGCCACCAGGGATTCGCGAGAAACGCCGAAGCACCTGGGATCTGTACTCCGCCTACATCCGTCTGCAGCAGCACCAGAATCGCGAGCGCCGTCAGAAATATCACCAGCGTCTCAGTAAGCACCACCGCCGTGTAATTGGCTGTAAACGGGCACAGCGCCGCCAGCCACAATCCTGCCAGCGCCACGCGCTGCCGGGAACCCTCCGGCGCCAGCCGCGCGGCAATCAGCGCGATCACGAAGCACGTCGCCAAATCCACCACCACCTGCGCCAGCATGGCGGCGCGCGGCGACTGCCCGGCCACTGCAAACACCGCAGCCAGAAACGCCGGATATCCCGGGACGCGCATATCCACTGGCGTAAGCTGCCCATGCACCGCAAACCCGTACACGCCGTTCTTCAGCCAGTTCCAGGCCAGCTCGATGTAGAATGGAGCGTCGCCCGTATCGGTTACCGGAAATTTCAGTACCAGGTACACCCGCAGTGCCAGCCCAGCACATACCGCGGCGAGGACGTTTGCGCGCATCTTATTGCTCGGAGTCATTGACACCGTCTCAAGGGCCAGCTAGCTTGGATTGTCTGAATGCCTGAACGCAAGCCAATTTTCTACGATCAGGAACGCCGCCGCTGGCGCCGCACGAGGCGCGTGCTGGAAATCACCGGCGGACTTTTCACGCTCATCCTGGTCGTCTTCGTGGTCAACGTTTTTCGCAAGCCCGAACTGCCGGATATTCTTTCAGCGGCCACGCACTGGAATATTCACGCGGTCCCCGCGAAACTGAAGCCCAAAACCGCGCCGCGAGGCCGCAAACGCAAAGTGGCCGCGCTGGGCAAGCTGCCGCAGAATTACGATCCGCTGCGCGCGGCATTTTACGTGGCCGACGATCCCACCAGCCTCGCTTCGCTGAAACTGCATTACCGCGATATTGACTTGCTGATCCCTGAAGCGCTGCACGCTTCTTCGGCGGACGGACGCCTGGACATCGAGCAGGACCCTAAGCTCTCGTCGTGGATGCAGAGCAACGCGATCGAGCTGCCGGTCATGTCCATGGTTAACAACTACGACGGGAAAACCTGGGTCACCAAAGAAATGGCGGAAATGCTTGCGAATCCCGCGGCACGCGAACGCTTGTCGAAATCGCTTTCGGATTTTGCCGGCGCGCAGCACCAGTCCGGCATCGTCGTTGATATCGAGGGGGTACCGCAAACCAGCCAGCCTGATTTCTCGCGCTTCATTCACGATCTGGCGATCGCGATGCACGCCGCGAACCTGAAAATCATGGTCGCGGTTCCCGCCGCGGACTGGAGCTACGACTACAAGTATCTGGCGACACAGGCCGATGCCGTCATCCTGATGAATTACGACCTGCATTACCCGACCTCGGACGCCGGGCCGATCGCGCCGCAGGATTTCTTTGAACGCAATATCGAAAACATCGTGAAGATTGTTCCGCCCGAAAAGATTGTCATGGGCATCGCGAACTACGGCTATGACTGGCCGGCGAAATCCAAAAAAGTTCCGCACCCCATCGCGCAACCTCTTACGTTTCAACAGGGAATTATCACCGCGGTCGAATCGCAATCAGACGTCACTTTCGATCCCGACTCGCTGAATCCGCACTACTCCTACGAAGACGAGCAAAATCAGGTCCACAACGTTTGGATGCTCGACAGCGTCACTGCCTACAACGAGTTACGCGCCGCCGAACGTGCCGACGTGCGCGGCACGGCTCTGTGGCGCCTGGGCATGGAGGATCCCTCGATCTGGTTCATTTGGGACGCCACGCATTCCACCGACGCGATTCGCGCAAAAATCGAGGAAGTTCCGCCGGGCTACGATTTAATTCTGGAAGGCGCGGGCGATATCTGGCGCATCACCGCGACGCCCCAGAGCGGCCGCCGCACTTTCGATTACGATGCCACCAGCGATGTGTTCGACGACGAGTCCTACCAGAGCTATCCGCTTTCCTGGCGCATCGAGCAGATGGGCGCGGCCCCGCACAAAGTCGCGCTGACCTTCGATGACGGCCCCGACGAGACCTGGACGCCGAAAATTCTCGATATTCTCGAGCAAAAACATGCGCCGGCGACGTTTTTCGCCATCGGCGAGTCCGCCAATCAGAATCCCCAGCTGGTGAAGCGCGCCTACCAGCTCGGCAACGAAATCGGCAATCACACCTTCACGCATCCGGACTTCGAGACCATCTCGAAATCGCAGCTCCAGATTGAACTAAATCTGACGGAGCTGCTGATTGAAAGCAATCTCGGCGTGAAGACGCTGCTGTTCCGCCCTCCGTACGGCATTGACCACCAACCGGAAACAGCCAGCGAAATTCAGATGCTCCCGATTCCACAGGCCATGGGTTACATCATCGTCGGCGCGCAGATTGACCCGCACGATTGGGGCGAGCCGAACGGCGGAGCTCCTCCGCCGGCCGACGTAATCGTGCAGCGCGTGCTGCACGACGCCACGCTCGGCCGGGGCAACATTATCTTGATGCACGATGGTGGCGGAAATCGCTCTGACACCGTCGCGGCGCTGCCGCAGATCATTGACGGGTTGCGCGCCAAAGGCTACGAATTCGTTTCCGTTTCCGATCTGCTGGGGCAATCGCGCGCCCAGGTGATGCCGCCGCTTTCGCACCAGGAATGGCTGATGGTCCGCGCGGACGCCTTTATCTTTGAAGTGTTCCGCTGGTTCCGCGCCGGAATTGCCTTCATTTTCATGGCTGGGATCCTGCTGGTCAGCGGACGCGCGCTGATTATTGGCTTGCTGGCGCTCATCGAAAAATTGCGGCCGGCGCCCGCCGATCACCCCGAGTACAAACCCAACGTGACGGTCTTGATTCCTGCTTACAACGAAGAGGCCGCCATCGTCCAGACGGTGCAGGCGGCGCTCGCTTGCGATTATCCCAAGCTCGAAGTCCTCGTGGTGAACGATGGGTCCACGGATCGCACCGCAGAGCTGGTCAACGCAAATTTCTCGCGCGAACCCCGCGTACGCCACATCAGCCAACCCAATCGCGGCAAGCCCGCCGCTCTGAATCATGGCCTCGCGGAAACTAACGGAGAAATTATCATTTCCATTGATGGCGATACCATCGTCGATCCCGAAGCAATTCCCCGCCTGGTGCGCCATTTCGCCGACCCCCAGGTGGGGGCCGTCGCCGGCAACGTGAAAGTAATGAACCGCAATCGCTGGCTCACGCGCTGGCAGGCGCTGGAATACATCACCAGCCAGAACCTGGAAAAGCGCGCGTTCGATCTTCTCAATTGCATTCCGGTCGTGCCGGGCGCCGTGGGTGCATGGCGCACCGGCTTGCTTCGCACGAACAATGGATTTTCCGGCGACACGGTTGCCGAAGATACAGACCTGACGCTCACCATCCGCCGCAACGGCTGGAAGATTCTCTACGACGAAGACGCCATCGGTCGCACCGAAGTCCCCGAAACCGTCGAAGCGCTCATTCGCCAGCGCTTTCGCTGGACGTTCGGCACGATGCAGGCCGTCTGGAAACATCGCGACGCCGTCGGCAAGCCGCGCTACGGCACGCTGGGTTGGATCGCTATCCCCAATATTGTAATGTTCCAGATTATCTTGCCGCTCGTGTCTCCGCTGATTGATCTGCTCTTCCTGCTCTCGATCGCGCTGTGGGGCCTGGCGCAATTGCGCATCGCGCAGTTGCCGCAATTGTGGACGCTGCAGGACGTCGAGCGCTCTTTGATTTTCTTCGCGCTCTTCATGCTCATTGACCTGTTCACCTGTGTGGTCGCCTTCGCGCTGGAAAGGCACGAGGATTGGACTCTGCTCGCTCCGCTGATCCTCCAGCGTTTTTACTACCGGCAAATGATGTACGTGGTTTTGTTCCGCGCGCTAAAGGAAGCGGTGCAGGGCCGCCCGGTGGGATGGCGCGGCGTCGAGCAGCACCCTCCCGTACCTGTTCCTGCGGCATCCAGCGTCAAACGCGAGGCTTGACAAGAAGTACCACACCCTGCCTGTTTGCGATCGAATCTCGCTCTACAGGCTTAGAAGCAATCCTCTAGGGCGAATACCTGATAGGAACATTCCTCCCCGCAGAGTAGGCTTTGCTTCGAACGCCGGTATCGGCACGAGTCTAGGTGCTCGGTGCCCGCGAATGAGATCATAATCCGAACGAAAAAACTCGATCCAACAGGAGGAAGCAACGCTCATGCAAAATCTTTTGAAGATTCGGAACACCGCGAAGGTCGCGCTGGCGATGGCGGCATTGGCAGGTTGTCTGGCGTTTTCGTCCACGCCGGTCCGCGCGGACGACGGCTGCCAGCGCAGCGTCGCGAAAATTGACCATAACCTGCATGAGGCCATCGAGCATCATGGCCCCACCAGCAAAGAAGCTGCTCACTGGCGCGGTGAACTCGCCGCACAACGCGAGCGCTGCTGGAACTCCGAGCACCGCTGGTGGGACGAAGACGCGCATCGCTGGCACACCGATCGCGATTGGGACGAGCACGACCACGATCACTAGTCTGGCAGGGTGAAATAGCGCTGTTGGTCTGCGCCGCTTTCCGCGGAGAGCGGCGCAGAGTCCGTTTCACTGATCGTTTCTTCCGCCGCGCGCGTCTGCTGGGGTCAAATCGCGAAACGGTTTAGATCGTAGTTTAGCGAAGTTTTGGGCAGAAGCAGCGTAACCAGTTTGTAAACGACAGGTTCGCGACCTCCAGCACAATACTTTTGCGGAAACCGCCGGCCTTCTGCTAGCATCAAAGCTCGTGATGGGCTGCATCCCGATTTCCGGGAGCGGCACCGGAGGACCAGATGAGTGTTGCACCGCGTGCGGGCAACGGTAAAGTTACCGTGCCTGACATACTTTCCCGCAAGTCGCGTTCCCTCACAGGCCATTTCGAAACCAAGCAAAAAATTACCTGCCTGACGGCTTATGACTATTCCACCGCGCTGCTTCTTGATGAAGCCGGCGTGGATATTATTCTCGTTGGCGATTCGCTGGGCATGGTGGTGCTCGGTTACGAGAACACCCTGCCCGTCACGCTCGACGAAATGGTGCATCATACGCGCGCGGTACGGCGTGGCACGCGGCGCGCGCTGCTCGTCGCTGATATGTCATACGGCAGCTTTCACGTTACTCTCGATGAATCCGTGCGCAATGCCGTGCGGCTGGTGAAGGAAGGCGGCGCCGAAGCGGTGAAGGTGGAAGGCGGCGAGCGGCGCATTGAATTGATCGCCCGCCTTGTCGAATCCGAAATCCCGGTGATGGGCCACGTGGGGCTTACGCCGCAATCCATTCACGCGCTCGGCGGATTTCACGTGCAGGGCAAAACGCCCGACGCGGTGCGCCAGCTCGAACGCGACGCGCGCGCCGTGGAAGCCGCCGGAGCGTTTTCGGTGGTGCTGGAATCCGTGCCTCGCGATCTTGCCGCGCGCATTACCGAAAAGCTGCACATCCCCACCATCGGCATCGGTGCCGGCCCTGAGTGCGACGGCCAAGTGCTGGTGTTCCACGACCTGGTGGGCCTCACGCCGGGCCACAAGCCGAAATTCGCGCGGCAGTATGTGAACCTGGCCGCGGATATTTCCCGCGCAGTCAGCAGCTATTGCGACGATGTCCGGCGCGGCGATTTTCCGTCGGATGCCGAATCGTTTCATTCGCCCGCTCAGTTGCGCGAGCAGCTGCTGACGCGCCAGCGAACCTGACCCGTGCCGTGTTCTGAGCTGGTGTAGGAGTTTGCGCGATCATGGCCGAGCGGGTCATTCGGCGGCCTTAGTGGGCCCGAGGAATCTGCTTTTTCCCCGGTGCAGGCGCGAGAAGCAGATCCCTCGCTACGCCCGGGGTGGCAAACGAAGCGGTGTTTGCGCAATCTAGAAATCAAGCGAATCGGAATCGCTAAATGAACGCGGAAGATTTTCGCCTGCTGTACGATTACAACTCCTGGGCCAACCAGCGCACGCTCGCTACCTGCTCGCAGCTGACCGACGAGCAGTTCACCCGCGACATGGGCTCCAGCTTTCGTTCCGTGCGCGACACGCTGGTCCACGTCATGCTGGTGGAATGGCTTTGGCTGGAACGCTGGCACGGCCGTTCGCCGAATTCCTACGCGCCTACCTCGGAATTTCCGAATGCGGATTCCGTGCGGGCCCGCTGGGCTGAAATTGATAGCGACTTGCTGGATTACATCGCTTCGCTCACGCCGGAAGACGTCCAGCGTGTAGTGCATCACAAGACCACGGCCGGCGTCCCGCAAGCACAGCCGCTCTGGCAAATGCTGCAGCACCTTGCGAACCACGGCACTTATCATCGCGGCCAGATAACAACGCTGCTCCGGCAATTGGGCGCGAAAGCCACCGGCACGGATTTGATTACGTTTTATCGCGAGCGCGCCGCGCAGGCCGCCCTCAAATCATGACGCGCGTGAACTAGCGCTTGCGGACAGTTCGTTTGCAGTTCGCTTGAGCGCGCGCTTCCGCCCACTCCCATGGAAACCATCCACACCATCGAATGGATGAAGCAAATTGCGCATGAAGCCCGCGCGCAGGACCGCATTCTCGGCCTCGTGCCCACTATGGGCGCGCTGCACGAGGGCCATTTTTCGCTGATTCGCGCCGCGCAGCGTGAATGCGCGTCGGTAGTCGTTTCGCTCTTCGTCAATCCCAAGCAATTTGGCCCAACGGAAGACCTCAATAAATATCCCCGCACTCTGGAGGCAGACCGCGCCGCGCTCGATACCCTGGGCGTGGATTATCTTTTCGCGCCCTCGCCGCAGGAAATGTATCCGTCGGGATTTCGCACCGCGGTTGTGGTGGAAGGATTGAGCGATCGGCTCGAAGGCCGTTCGCGCCCCGGACATTTTCGCGGCGTCTCGACCGTGGTGCTGAAGCTTTTCGAAATCGCGCAGCCGCGCTTCGCTTATTTCGGCCGCAAAGACGCGCAGCAGGCGCGCCTGATCCGCCAGATGTCCGCCGACCTGAATCTCGATACCAGCGTAATGGTCTGCCCGATCGTGCGCGAAGCCGACGGCCTGGCGCTTTCTTCGCGGAATGTATATCTGAAAGGCGACGACCGCCGCGCCGCCGCGTCACTGTCACGCTCGCTCGCAGCCGTGCGCGACGAAATCGCCAAAGGTGAACGCGATGCCAGCCGTTTGTTAGCCGCGCTGCGCCGCGTAATCGCGGCGGAACCACGCGTCGCGCTGGACTACGCCGAAATTGTAGATAATGAAACGCTCGAGCCCGTCGCCACCCTGCGCGGCACCTGCTACGCCCTGCTCGCCGCCAAAGTCGCCGATACGCGCCTGATTGATAACGCGCTCATCGAGCCAGACGGCGATTCCTTCCGCGTTACGATTTAGCGAATCCGGCGTATTGCCAGAATAGTCTCAATGCCTCCGCGAGCAGCCTTCTAACGAAACAACTCATAGTACGCGCAAGGCATGGGCATTCCCTTGGGCGTGATCTTTTTCTTATCCTGTTCGTGATTTTCCTCTCAGGACTGCGCATCGCTCGCGAGTACCAACGCGCGGTCGTATTTCGGCTGGGCCGCTACAACAGTCTTCGCGGGCCCGGCTTGTTCTGGCTAATTCCACTCGGCATTGAAAACGAAACTCGCATCGACCTGCGCGTGGTTACGAATCCCATCGAGCAACAAGAGACCATCACACGCGATAGCGTCACCGTGAAGGTAAATGCGGTACTTTGGTTCCGCGTCAGCGATCCCAAGAAGGCCGTTCTCACGGTCGAGAACTTCGGTGCGGCCGTCCAACAGGTGGCGTTCACAAGCCTGCGCAACGTGATTGGTCAGCATGATCTCGACGAAGTGCTGAAGGAGCGCGACAAAATCAATGCGTTGCTGAAGCGAAATGTTCTGGAAAATACCAGCGCTTGGGGAGTAACCGTCGAATTGCTGGAAATGAAGGACGTGGAGATCCCGCAGGATATGCAGCGGGTGATGGCGATGGAAGCGGAAGCCATGCGCGAAAAGCGAGCCCGCATCATCAAAGCGGATGCCGAATTGGAAGCTTCGCAGAAACTCGCCGACGCAGCGCAGTTGATGGTAGGAAACCCGGCGGCATTGGAGCTGCGACGCATGCAAATGGTCGCCGAGGTAGGAGCGGAGAACAACAGCACCACGGTAGTCATGATGCCAGCCGACTTTGTGCACTTTGCTGGAAGTTTGTCGAAGTTTCTTGAAGGAAAGAGTAGCGCTTAGCCACTCCCAGCTAGAGCTTTGAACCGCTGCGTACCAAAACGGAACTTCGCGACACAATTATTGCCAATCGCGATTGCGATTGACACCCGCCCGCGGCAGCGTTAGGCTGCCGTGCGCTTGATAAGTTGCATGCGTGGTTTTCGGTTCGCGTTTTTCCGGCCTCCTGGATCGCACCTCGACGATTAATTTCTGGGAATTTTCTCGACCACAAGTAACCAAATACGGAGGGAAAGCATGTTGAAGAGGACTGGCGTTGTCTTGGTTTTCGTTTTTGCACTTGCGCTGGGCTCAGCCCTGATTGCGACACCGACAGGGGCGCAGGACCAGACGTATTACACCTACGTTTCGGAATGGAATGTCCCGCGCGGTCAGTGGGCTGCTTTCGAGAAGGAACGCGATCAGCAGAACACAGCGATGCAGCATCTCGTCGCGGACGGGACCATCGTAGCCTGGGGCAGCGACGCAAACTACGTGCACACCGAAGATGGCTACACGCATGAGGATTTCTTCGTGGCCACCAGTCGCGCTGGAATTCTGAAGGCGCTCGAGACGCTGCGGCCGCCGGCAACAGGAGGCACCTACAATTCGGTCACCAAGCACCGGGATTATTTCATGCACACGATTGCTCACGGCGGCAAGACCTCTTCCGGGACCACCGGCTATATCCGCGTCGCGAGCTGGCAGGCGAAGCCGGGAGAGGGCGATGCATTTGTGGACCACGTCAAGAAATACGTTCTGCCCATGCTGGACGCGGAGATCGCCGACGGCACGGTGGTGATGTATAACTTCGATGCCGAGGACATTCACAGCGACCCGCAAGGAGCGTACTTCCTGGCCGTGCTGTATCCGAGCGGCGAAGCAATGGACAAGGCGTATGCTCGGCTCGCAGCCAGTTCGAAAGAAAATCCCGCGGTGGGAGAAGTGATTTCGAGCATCACGATTACCGAAGCGCACCGCGACAGCCTCGGCAAGGTCTCAGCCTACCAACACAAATAATCACGGCGGCGAGTGCCCGCGTTCTCCGGGGAGGGCCGATGTCCTCCCCGGAGAATTATTCCGCGCGCAATGCTGTCAGCACTTCCGTGGCGTGCCCTTTGGGCGTCACCTTGTCCCAGACCGCGCGGATTTTTCCGTCCGGACCGATCCAGTACGTCATCCGCACGATTCCCAGAAACGATTTTCCCAGGAAACTCTTCATCCGCCGAGCGCCGTACGGCTCGATCACTTCGAATTCCGTGTCGGCCAGCAGCGGAAAAGTCAGTTTGTGCTTCACCTTGAATTTTTTCTGTGCTTCCACGGAGTCGCCGCTGCAGCCGACGACCGCGGTGTTCAGTTCATCGAATCGTTTGAGCGCGTCGCGAAACTCGGACGCTTCGTTGATTCAACCCGGAGTGTTCGCTTTCGGATAGAAATACAGGATGAGGTTTTTGTCGCGATAATCCCGCAGCGAAACGGTCGCGCCAGTGTCGTCCGTCACCTGAAAGTCGGGTGCCTTGTCGCCTACTTTGAGCATCTGGATTCTCCCAGCCGGGTGCGAGCTGAATCTCCGCCAGTGCGCGCTGCAGAATTTCGCTTAAGATTTACTGGTTGATGTTGCCGCTGACGCCGCGTCATCGCGGTCGCCCGCGGGCTCGCCGCCGCGCAGGGCGGTCAGCACTTCGGACGCGTGCCCTCGGGGGACCACGCCGTTCCAAATCTTCACGATCTTGCCGTCCGGCCCGATCCAGAAAGTGGTCCGCACGATTCCCATGAACGTCTTGCCCAAAAAGCTTTTCATGCGCCGCGCGCCGTACGCCTCGATCACTGCGAATTCCGTATCGGCCAGCAACGGAAAATTCAGGTTCAGCTTCTTGCTGAATTTCGATTGCGCCTCCACGGCGTCGGCGCTCACCCCCGCGATCTCCGCGTTTTGCGCCTGGAAATCCCCGAACATGTTGCGGAAGCCGTTCGCTTCGTGAATGCATCCCGGCGTATTCGCCTTCGGATAAAAATATAAAATCAGATTCTTGCCGCGATAGTCGGCGAGCGATACTTTTCGCCCGTCGTCGGCCAGCACTTCAAAATGCGGTGCCTGATCGCCTTCCTTAAGCACAGTGTTTCTCCTTCCGCCACTTCCACTCGCTGCTTCGACACGCCAGCAGGCCGTGGTCTCTACGCCTCCGCCAGCACCCGCTTCAGAATTTCGTTGACGATCTGCGGGTTCGCCTGCCCGCGGGTTTCCTTAATCACCTGGCCCACGAAATACTTGAATACACCTTCGTTTCCCGCGCGGTACTTCGCGAGGTTGTCCGGGTTCTTCGCAATCACCGCGCGCGCAATCTTTTCGATCGCGCCCGTATCGGAGATCTGCGCCATGCCTTCGGACGCGATAATGTCCGCGGCCTTCTTGCCCGTATCGAACATCGTGGCGAATACTTTCTTGCCGCTCGCCGCGGTAATTTCGCCGTGCTCCACAATCGCCAGCAATTCCGCCAGCGCCCCCGGCGCCACAGGACAATCCGCGATTTCCTTGCCGGCATCTTTCAGCCGCCGCAGCAATTCCACCGAAATCCAGCTGGCGGCAGCACGCGCCGGAACGCCCGCGCGCGCCACTGCTTCGAAATAATCGGCCAGCGCGCGTGTGGCCGTCAGCACACCTGCATCGTATTCGGCAATTGCATATTCGCTCACAAACCGCGCCCGCTTGGCGTCCGGTAATTCCGGCATCGCAGCGCGGACCTGCTCCACCAAAGCCGCCGAAGCCGTGAGCGGCAGCAAATCGGGGTCGGGAAAATAACGATAATCGTGCGCGAATTCCTTCGAGCGCATCGCCTCGGTGCGTCCGCCCGCCACATTCCACAGCCGCGTTTCTTGCGTCACCGTGCCGCCGGCCTCCAGCACGCCGATTTGCCGCTCGATTTCGTATTCCAGCGCATGCGCCAGGTAGCGGAACGAATTCAGGTTTTTCGCCTCCACTTTCGTACCGAATTTCGCCGCCCCGCGCAGCCGCACGCTCACGTTCGCGTCGCAGCGCAGAGACCCTTCTTCCATGTTGCAATCGCTCACTTCCGTGTACTCCAGCACCTGCTTCAAAGTCGTCAAATATGAATACGCTTCAGCGGGCGTACGAATATCAGGCTCGGAGACAATTTCTATCAGCGGGGTTCCGCAGCGATTGTAGTCAATGTAGCTCCAGCGGTCGGAATCCGCGAAACCTTCGTGCAGATTTTTCGCCGCGTCTTCTTCCATGTGCACGCGGGTGATGCCGATTCGTGTGGCTGCGCCCTCGGCCTCGATTTCCAGCGAGCCCGCCAGAGCCAGTGGCAGTTCGTACTGCGAAATTTGATAGCCCTTCGGCAAGTCGGGATAGAAATAATTCTTGCGCGCGAAGACGGAGCGCTCCTGAATCTGGCATTCGAGAGCTAAAGCCGCGCGAATTGCCAGCTCGCGCGCCCGGCGATTCAGCACCGGCAAGGCGCCGGGCAATCCCAGACACACCGGACAAGTATTGGAGTTCGGCGCGTCGCCAAAACGCGTCGAGCAGCCGCAGAACGCTTTCGTGCGCGTCTTCAGCTGCGCGTGCACTTCCAGGCCGATGACGGCTTCGTACTTGGCCATAAGCTCGGGTGTCACGCGATTTGCTTCCTGAGTATCTCGGGTCATGTTGTGCAGTACATAGCGCAGCGCTAGGCCGGCTCGAACCCAGAATTATAGCATCCGTCACAATCGTTGGGGCCCTTCCGGGCAAAAACAGGCGTTCAGGCCGGGCGCGTTGCGGAGCGGGAGGCGACCCGTCGCGCCAATTCCTTCAATGAATCCTCAATAAGTCCGTCATGAAACGGCCGTATAACGCGCCAATAGTTTCGCCCCTGCCAACCGGCAAAATTAGCCAGGGTAACGTTGAACACCTTCGTCCCCTCGGGAATTTCGTCCAGCACCCAACACAGGAGCGCCGACGTTAGCTGATTTCGTACGCTCATCCCTGCTTCGTGCGGCGGGTCCACCCATTCGATCGCAAAAAAGCCGTAATGTTTTCCGGCTTCCAGAGGTTGCGGCGGGTGCGAGACCATGCCGCGGTCCCAACCGCACAGTTTCCCGATTGCCAGCCGCAGGCCAAACAATAATCTCCAGTGTCGTGCCGGAAGCAGAAGTCCCTGCGCTCCCAATTCCGGGAAAATCCGCTCAAGCGGCGCGGAAATCTCCATCGCATGAACATTTACGACAGAAAATTCCGGCGCTCGCTGCGCGGTCCAGCTTTCACTATGCTGTTTCAGAAAATCCGATTCGGAAACCTTCAATTGCCCCTCATCATGAGATGTCTGCCGTCTCAATTATCCTCACGGCCGCCAGCAGTGGGGATTTGAATTTTAATTCCCGCCATGAAATTCAGCCGCAATGACGGGAAGCCAAGAGCCTCCTCGTATTTCTGATTCAGGAAATTGTTCAGCCGACCGTATACTTCGATCCCTCGCGGCAATCGGTACGCGAACCCCGTATTCAGCAGCTCGTAGCCGTGATTGCGGAACAGGCACGGCAGCATCAATTCGCAGGCAAAAGTACCATCATTTGGCTCGACATCGAGCACGGCGCCGCGAATCGTCCCGTTCAGGTTGAGCATCAATCGCTTTTTCGTCCAAGTCGCATTGAATCCAGCGGCGTTGCGCGGGCGGCGAAGCAGTGGTTCTCCGACGGTGAAGGGGTCCACGGGCTCCGTAAATCCATCCAGCGCCAGGATCGCCGTATTCATCCAGGTGTACGAGCCTGAAAACTCCAACGACTGAATCGGATGGATGCGAACAGTTGTCTCCAGGCCCCAGGCTCGCGACTTCCCGATGTTCTCCGAATCGAAATTAGTGGGCAAGTTGCCAGTGGTCACGATTTGATCCGTGAACTTGTTATAGAAGTAGGTCACGTCGAGAATAGCGCGGTCGTGCGCCATCCGTTGCTCGATCCCCGCGTCGTAGCTGATGCTTTCCTCGGGCTTGAGCGCCGGATTATTCGTAAACGCGAGTTCAAATCCGTCCGGCGCGCGGAAGCCGGTTCCAAAACTGGCGTGCAGGCGGGTTCCTCCGAAAAAGCCGTCGCCATCTCCCTGCCGCGCCACATACGCGGCGGAAATCCGCGGGGTGACCTTGGCAAGGGTATTGGCGGGAATCCCGGGCTGGCCGGTGTCGTTGTTGACCGGAACGGAATCGGTTTGAATGTCGTCCACGCGCACTCCCGCGTTGATGAACCAGCGATCGGAGGGATTCCAGCGGTTTTCCGCGAAGAACGCATAGCTATTGCGCCCCAGCAGAAACGGCAAGTCACTGGCCCCTTCCACAAAGAGATTCTTGAACTGGTCTCGGTCGTATTCGAATCCCACCACCAGCGTATCCCTGGAAGAAACCGCGATCTCGCTCCTGCTATTGGCCACCACGCGCAGATTGTCGGTGAACGAATTTCCTTCCGACGGCGAAAAGATGGTTATGCGGTCGGTCGAAACGCTCACCGTGGTGACCTGCTGGAAGCGCGAAGAGAGCTGTTCGACTTCCTGCGCCTGGTAGCCGAAAAGGTTCTGGTTTTGGTGAGTCGCCGGGTCGCGCCCAGGAAATAGATGGTCCGGGTCCGAGCCCCAGGGCCCCGGGAGCCCCACCACCCCGTTGTCGCCGAAAAAATTCACATTGAACTTGCGGCGCGGCGAGCGCGAGTAGCCCAAACTCACCGTCGAGGTCTGATCGCGGTAACCGTCGTTCTGGATCTGCCCCCTGGTTTGCAGACGCGACAGGCTGTAGGCCCAACTGAATCCCTTGTTCAGTCCCGCTCCGGTAGTAGCCACCCGCCAGGTGTACAAGCTGCCGGCTTCGCCCAAAAACGAAAAATGCGGCGGGCCATCTCCGTGAATGGTTTCGAGGTTGATCACGCCCGAGACGGCGTTCGACCCGTACAGCGCGCTTTCCGGACCACGTATCACTTCGACTTGCTGGACGCCTTCGGCCGGCAGCGGCGAGAGATCGAACCCGCCGCCAAAATCGTTCAGCTCAATTCCATCGATCATCACCAGGTTGTAGTTCGAATTTCCTCCGCGGATGAAGGCGCTGGTAATCGTTCCACGGCCTCCCGACTGATTGATTTCGACCCCGGGCAGTCCCCGCAGCACGTCGGCAGCAACCTGCGCGCCTCGATCGTCAATCTCATCCGCGGAGACAACGCTTACCGAGGACGCAATTTGCGAACTGAGCGCACCGCCTGGCGCGGCGGAGACTACCACCTTGTCGCGCAAGGCGCTCAATTGCAAATGGAGATCGCTGACGCGTTTTTCACCGGCCTGCAAGTCAATACCCACCGGCAATTGATCGAAGCCCGAAATCGTCGCCAGGATTTGGTATTTTCCCGCGCGCAAACCCGCGAAGCTGTACTGGCCTTGCGCATTCGTTTCTCGCGTTTCCAATTGAGCCATCGCATAGAGAAGAGTGACGCGGGCTCCGGGCACGACTTCCCCGCCAGGATCGAAAACCGTGCCGGAAATCGAGGCGTCCTGTTGATCGTGCGCGGAGCCAGGCGCGATCGCGGGACCGTCTGGGGAAGTATTGGGAGTTTGGGCGTGGGCGCTGCAGGTCAAGAGAAAAAATAGGTAAGCGAAATACAAAACAGTCGAGCCTAGTCTCATTTTTCCTCCTCTCCCTCTCGCGCGGGAGTTGAAGGTTGTCCAAAGGACGCGCGCGCCGCCTCAGGCGCTCGCGTATTCGGATTGAGACTCCGCCGGTCTCCTGGCTTGGCGGCTTGCCGCGATTTCATCGCGATACACGAAGATGAAATCCCGGCAGCAGCGCGGCCTTCCCATCTTTCGCTTGAAATCGCCAGCCTTCTGCGATTCTTTGCTTCCGACAGTGGTGCGCGCTGAAAACTTCCGCCTTACAGTCGCGCGGCGGCGACGGTTTTTCACCGTCTTCCCGTGCGCGGAGTCTCTGGTGATTGTGGACGGCGCCGTGAAAATTCCACACGCGCCGCTGATCGCTGCGTTGCTGACAGCCGTCTCCTGAATGACTGAGCCGTAAAGTCGCGCAAAACAGGGCTTTAGCCCCTGAAGCCACGCCTTTCGATCGTGCCGACTTAGTTCATGCGATAGCTGCTAGTGGCTCCCGCGCAGAATCACGCGCGGACGCCCGCTCGAGCGCATCTCGACTTCCAGAGGCGCTTCGAACACTTCTTCCAGCACATCCTGCTGATACACTTCTGCGGGTTCTCCGATGCGCAGGCATTTGCCTTTGTGCAGCAAGGCGATGCGGTCGGAAAATTCCGCGGCCAAATTCAATTCGTGCGTCACCACCACCACGGTGTAGCGATTTTCATCGGCCAGCCGTCGCAGCCGTCGCAGCAATTCCACTTTGCCGCCGATATCCAAATGCTGCGTAGGCTCATCAAGCAGCAGCAGCGAAGGCTGTTGCGCCAGCGCGCGCGCCAGAATCACGCGCTGTTTCTCGCCACCGGAAAGCTGCTCCATCCAGCGGTCGCGCAACGCATCCGCGCCCACCTGCGCCAAGGCATTTCCCGCCAGCAGGCAATCTTCGTCGGATTCGAACCGCAATCTTTTGCCGTAGGGGTAGCGTCCCTGCAGCACGTATTCCCACACGCGCAGCGGAAAAAGCAGCTCGCTTTCTTGCGACACCAGCGCGATCTGCTGCGCGCGCGTGCGCAGTTCGAGCTCGCTCACTTCCGTGCCATCCACTTCCACGCGCCCCGACAACGGCTTGATCAATCCCGCCAGCAATTTCAACAGCGTGGATTTTCCGCTGGCATTCGGTCCCAGAATCGCCACCAACTCGCGCTGCTGCGCTTCGAAGCTCACCGGACCCAGCGTGAATTTCGGCGCCGAGCGGTCCGTCGCGGAATAAGCGTAACTGGCCTGCTCCACTTTCAGGCGCACGCGCTTGGGAGGCGCGAGCGCGACCGGATGCCGCGCGAGCGAACTTCCGTTTTCCGCGCCGGCGTTCATCGAATTCTCCTGCGCATCAGGTAAATGAATACGGGCGCGCCGGCCAGCGCCGTCATCGCGCCCACCGGTAATTCCGTCGGCGCGACGATCGTACGCCCCAGCGTATCCGCCAGCACGATCACAATGGCGCCGCCAATCGCAGACGTCGGAATCAGCAGCCGGTAATCGGTGCCGAAGAGCATGCGCATCACGTGCGGCACCAGCAGGCCGACGTATCCGATCGTGCCGCTGACGGAAACCGCAAGACCGGTAAGTACCGAAGCGGCCACATACACTACCAACTTTACGCGGGTCACGTTCACGCCCAGGTGCCCCGCTTCCTGCTCGCCGGTGAGAATCAGGTTCAGATCGGAGGAGGTGGTGTACATCGCTCCCGCCGCCACTATGAAGACAAAATAAAGAAAACCGAACCAGCCCAGCACATTCTGCGTTGGCGGAGGCGCCGTCAGATCGCCCATCAGCCAGAACGTCATGCTGCGCAGTCCCGGGCCGTTGACCAACGTCAGCAGAAAAATAATGATCGCCGAAAGAAACGAAGCCGCGACAATTCCTGCCAGCAGCAGTGTCGCGCTGTCCAGCTGCCCGCCGCGCCTGCCCAGGAAATAGACCGCCGCGATGGTCGCCGCTGCTCCGATGAACGCCGCGAGTTGAATCGCTCCCACCGTGTGCGGCGCAATAATCAAGCTCAGCATCGCACCCAGCGCCGCGCCGCTGGAAACTCCCAGCACGTAGGGATCGGCGAGCGGATTGCGCAGCAGCGCTTGGAATCCGGCCCCGGAAGTGGAGAGCGCCGCGCCCACCAGAATTCCCAAAGCAATGCGCGGCAGGCGCAATCCGAATATCACCTGGTTGAATTCCGAAGTATCCCCGCGTCCAATGGCGCCATTGAACAAGGTAATCACGATATCCCGCATGCTGATGGGATATGCGCCCACACGCAGCGAAATCACCACCGCGGCAAAAAGAATCGCCGCCAACAGCCCGCAGATCGAAAGAATCCGTTTCGGCGTCAGCGGGCGCATGGGGAACCCTCCGGGCGCAAGCGCACCGATGCGTATTGCGGAAACGCGGGCGCGGCTGCAATTGTAGGGGAGGGTCTCAGACGCGCCCCGACGACCCGCTGGGAGAAATTGGGCGCGAACTCCGCTGCGGAAGTGCTGAAAGCCTTCGGATGCAGATCGCGCGCGAGCGATTCGATTGCATCCACCAATCCCGGCGAAGGTCGCGTGAATTCGTCGCTGGCCATAACCACGTGCCCCAGTTTCACCGCGCGCAACTCGCTCCAGGTCGGCCGTTCGCGCAAATTGTTGACGTGCTCGTGCGTCTCCGCTGCCAGGTGGTCGGACGTCAGGACGATGTAATCCGGCTGCAAACGCACCACTTCTTCCATGCTCACCTGCGGCCAATTTTGACTGGCCACGATAATCGATTCCGCGCCCGCCCAGCGCAGCGCATCTGCAATGAAAGTGTTTTGCCCGATCGAGATCAGCGGATCTTCCCACACCACAAATAACACGTGCGCCATGGGCTGGTCTTCGAGCGCCGCGTGCAGCGCATCCAGACGCCGCTGCAACTCCGCCACCAGCTTCGCGCCCTGCTCGTTTGCGCCCAGCAAATCCGCCATCGTCGCCGTGGAACTCAGCATCCCGGCGATGGTGTGCGGAGCGCTGGTATAGACAGGCACGCCGATCTTCAGCAACGCGTCCGCCGTTTCGGCCCGGTTGATGGACGTCGTCGCCAGCACCAGGTCGGGATGCAGCGCCACAATCGCCTCCAGGCTCGGATCCTGCGGCGCGCCCACGTGAGGTTTTTCCTTCGCTGCGGGCGGAATGTCGCAAAACGTCGTGTCGCCCGCCAGCTTGCTGTCCAGGCCCAGCGCGTAAATTGTTTCCGTCAGATTAGGTGCCAGACTTACCACTCGCTGCACATGCAACGGAATCGCCATGCGCCGGCCCGTTTCGTCCGTCACCAATTTCACCGCCCGCTTGTTCGCGGCAGTTTGCGCCGCTGGATCCGCGGGCGTCGGCGCGGTCGCGCTTTGTCGCGAATGCACGCCGGCGGCCCAGGCATCGCGCATACCGCACGCGAACCCACCACAAGACAACGTGAGCGCGACAGCCAAGAACCGTTCTCTCCTCTTGCGAGCCGCCAAAATTTTCTCCCGCGCAATAAAAAAGCCTCGCGAATAGAGCGAGGCATCTCGCCACACCCTCTCGCGCGGAGAGTGTCAGCTTCGACCAGTTCGGGTACGTTCCTGACTCTCGGCTCTTTCAGAGAATTCGCCAACGGCGATTTCAAAATGCTCACTCTGAGCAAGGCCGATTACAGTGGCGGGACCGTGGCCGATTTTCACGGCCTTCCGTGTATCCCAAGAACCTTCGATCACAGGGTTCAACGGGATCATCCCCGAAACCAGTTTAGTTGTCGTTCGTGAGTGTAAGGCTGCACGACGTTCAGTGTCAAACCGATGCTGCGTTCTGTCGCCGCGCAGATTGCTTTCCTGGCTTTACACAAAGCCGAAGCAGAACGTAGGAAACGAGGGCCGAGAACCCAGCGAAAACCAGCAGCGTCAGACAATATCCAATAAGACCTACGTGGGATGGACGCAAGCCGTATCTTTGTGCCGACTCCGCCTCGATGGAATAATTCCAGCAAGCTGCGAGCGGGAGGTAAGCGGCCAAGACTCGAGCACCAAGCCCTGCCGCTCCGGTCAACGCCCGATACACTACGTTCCAAGCAAGCGCCGCTGCACGCTTATTCATTTTTCAAGACAATTCAACGCGTTCCCTTGACATGACGCGCACAGCGCTATGGCGCATACTCCGTCAGCGGTTCTTCCACTTCGGCGCGCGTTTTTCCACCAGCGCGCGCAGACCTTCCTGCGAATCTTCCAGGTCGGCCAGCTCGTTCAAGAAAACTTTCATCGAATTGCGCACACCCTCGCGCAGCGGCAATCCCAGGCTGCCCAGAATTGCTTTCTTCGCCATCGTCAGCACCGGACCGGACTGTGCCGTTACGCGTCCGATGATCTCGTCCACCTTGTCCACCAGCTTGTCTTCGGGCACCAGAAAATTCACCAGGCCCACTTCGCGCGCCCGTTCCGCGGTCATCGCTTCGCCGGTTAGCACCAGCTCCATCGCCATCTTCGGGCCCAGAATGTAGGGCAGCACGGCGGCAGCGAGCGGCGGAAATGCTCCCAATTTGATTTCCGGCTGCGCAAAACGCGCATTGGGCGTCGCGATCACCAGGTCACCCAGCGCCGCCAACTCCGCGCCGCCGCCATACGCGGGCCCATTCACCACCACGATCACCGGCTTCGAGGTATCCATCATCGCCGCAAACGCGCTGTGAAAAGCGTCCAGCAGTTGGAACACGCGCCGCTGCGTATATTCCCCCAGTTCGATTCCGCCGGAAAAAGCTTTGCCCGCCGAGTCCAGCAGCACCAGTTTCACTTGTCGTTTTTCGCTGACAGAACTGATGCCCGCCGCGATTTCCATCAGCATGCGCTCGTTCAGCAGATTCTGGTCGGGACGATCCAGGCGCAGATGTGCCACTTCGCCTTCCACGCGGAATTTCACGAATTGAAATTCTTCGATCAGCGGCGCGTGCGTCGCCAGCGTGCCGAGCATTTCCGGCGTGCGCACTTCCACTCCCCGTCCCCCGCGCGCTTCTCTGGTCATCGGCATGGTCTTGGTCCTCGGTCTTTCGGCAACTCCGCCTGCGGTGGTCAGCGATTCTAGGGCGTGTCTATTCCCCCGGTGGCACGATGCCGGCAGCCTTCATCCACACGCGCGCGCGCTCCGCCAGCATGTGGCCATAGCCGCCTTCCAGCACGAATCTCACGAAGTTTGCGTAGAACAAGAATCCCATTTTCGTTTCTCTCACTTATTTGCAGGAGTTCTGCTGTCAAAACCTCAAATCCCGAAGCTAGCCCGTCACGAAGCAATCCCACGGCACACGGTCAGCTCTATCAGCCTAGACTATCTCGCTGCCCGCCGCCACGCCGGACACGTTTGCCTGCGTACAATCCGCCACGTCCCTATCGCACAGTTGCAACCTGTCCGGAAGTACAGGTCTCGCGACGGTTCGTCGCGAGCCGCTCGTCCGCGGGATCCGACCGCCAGTCCGCGGGCGCGATTGCTGCCGATTGCCGGCGCAAACTTGTGTTAGCTTTTTCATTGCCGCTATGCGTCACCACGCCACGCTCGAAAACGAAATCCACTGGCGAAAGCGCGTCCGCAAGCTCGCCGCAGCCGTGAAATTCATAGATGCCACAGGCTACTGCATGCTATTTCCGGTGAAAAACTCGCCTCTGCCGTCGCTCTATTACGCCGTCACGCGGCGCGGTTTGCACGGCAAATGGAAGTGGGACAAATATTCGAGTATGGTGTGGCGATGGAAAGACGAATTGCCGCGCCGCCGTCGCGCCTTCTACGCCAAATACTTTCGCGGGCGCGGCACGTTTATTTCACTGAAGCTCCTGCCGCATTTCCTGGCCATGCGCGAATCCGCTGTCCTGCCCGGTGACTGCGAACGCTATTATTCCGACGGGCGCATCCGCGACGACGCGCGCATCATCTGGGAAGCGCTGGAAGAACATGGGCCGCTGGCAACTCTGGAACTGCGCAACGCGTGCAAGATGGACACCAAGGCGGGCAACATTCGCTTCAAGCGCGCGATTCTGGAGTTGCAGCGCATGCTGATCGTGGTTCATTTCGGCGCCGAGCAGGAAACCAACGCATGGGCTTCCGGCCGCTACGAATTGACCCAGCGCGCTTTTCCGCAACAGACAGCTGCGGCGCGACACATTTCGCCGGAGGATGCGCGCGGCAAACTGGCCGCGAAATTCTGCGAGTGGCATCCGCACTCATCGCCCGCGCAACTCGCGCGTCTTTTCGGCTGGTCGCAAGCTGAAGCCGCAGCCGCCTGCGAGCGGCTGCCGCGCGCCGCTAAGCCGGCAATCAAAATCAAAGGCTCACGATGAAATTGATACTCGCATCTTCTTCGCCGCGCCGCGCCGAAGTCCTGCGCAACGCCGGATTCGTGTTTCAGGTCCGCCCGGCGGACGTGGACGAAACCCGCCTGCCGCAGGAATCCGCCGAAGACTACGTCCGCCGCGTCGCGCAAGCCAAAGCGCACGCCGTCGCCAAACAAGCGCGCGCCGCCGGTGAACGCGCGATCGTAATCGCCGCGGACACGACCGTGGTGGCCGAGGGCCAGATTCTCGCCAAGCCGGAAGATGCCGAAGACGCTCGCCGGATGCTGCGGCTATTCAACGGCAAAACTCACGACGTTCTCACCGCGCTCTGTGTGATAAACATTCCCGCCGCCAAGGAAGCTCTGCACATCGAAAAAACGCGCGTGGAATTCCTGAAAATGTCGGAGGAGGAAATCGAAGACTACATTCAGACCGGCGAACCGTTCGATAAAGCCGGAGCGTACGGCATTCAGGGCATCGCCGGAAGATTTGCCACGCGCATCGAGGGCTGCTATTTCAACGTGTTGGGCTTGCCGCTCTCGCGCCTCTGGACCACTCTGCAAGCGCTCGGCTGGAAAGAATCCGGCGGAACCTAGCGATCGCGCCAAAAACAGAAAACGGCGGCCGCTCGGCCGCCGTCAGAAAACCTCTACTCTCAAATTTCGCGCTACACAGCCAGTGCCGCTACTTCTTTTCTTCCGGAGCTGCCGGCGTCGGCGGCACCGTGGGCGCGGCTGCCGGAGGATTTGCCGGCGGATTCGCGCTCGGCGAACTCGGATGCGGGGAATTCATCCCATCCTTGAAGTTGCGGATGCCTTCGCCGAGTCCGCGCATCACTTCGGGAATCTTCTTGCCGCCAAAGAGCAGCACGATCACCGCGAGAATAATAATCAAATGAAACGGGCTCAATGCTTCCATAACTCACCTGCCTTCCAGACTTTTCTGGACACCCAATCGCAGCTCACGACCCCGCGGCTGCTTCCGATTCGCCCCTGAGACGCCAATCCTTCAAAGTATAACACGCTCATCCCCCGCCCGCCGGGTAACCTGCTCGCGGTCAAGATGCTCCAGCAGCGGGATCGCATATTTCCGCGTGATGCCCGTAAGTTCCTTAAATACAGTGATCGGCAGGCGTGCGCCGCATTCCTTGCGATATTTTGCGAGCATTTCGCGCAGGCGCTGCAGCGAACTGCGGTGAAACACCAGGTCGCTGGAAATCTTCACCAGCACTTTTTCGCGCAGCAGAATCTGCAGAATTTTCTGCGCGCGCGGCGCGTCCACCGGCAGCTTTGCCAACACGCTGGAAAACCCCGGCACCGTGAGTCCGGCGCTCTCGAATTCGCGCTCGATCAATTCCTTCGCGCGCGTCTCTTCGATCGAAAGCGTGATTTCGCGTCCGGCCTGGCTGACCAGATCGCCAGTCACCATCAGCGCGCGCGCAGCCACCAGATCGCCCAGCGCCGCTTCGAAGATTTCCACCCGCGGATGCGCCGCTCGCCCGCGCAATTCTTGTTTCGGAATCCCCGGCAGCAGGGGATTGGCGCGATGAAAAGTTTCGACCGCTTTGCGAATCGCCGCGGCGCAATCCGTGACCGCTCGCCCCGGCGCCACCACGACCGGCGCTCCACCTAGTATCCGCACGCGTTTCGCGGCAACCAATTTTTCCGCCGTCGCGCGTGTGTCCGGTTCGCTCCATCCCGTCCGCGCCAAGATCTCCGCCAGAGCAAACCCGCGCGGCGCCGTTTCCACCAGCGCACCGAGAATTTCTTCCCGTTTGCCGTGCTCCAGAATTCCCAGAAACGGCGCCACCGCGGCATCTTTGCGTTTGTGCCTCGGCGCGCGCGCGTCCAGCACCGTGCCGCCGCCAATCGTCACCACCGGCGAAAACCGCCGCAGGATGAAGCGGTCTCCCGGAAGCAGCAACAACGGCTTATCGAGCCGCAATTGCGCGAACGCCGACCCGCCCGCCGCGAGTTCGCTCGCCTCATTCAGCAAGATCACTTCCGCAATCGCCTCTGCCGTGCCTTGATGAAAATGCACGCGCGCGCGGTTTTTCAGCGGCGGCGCGGAAGCGAGCAGCGTGACGCGCGCATCCACTCGCGGCGTTGCTTCAAACAATCCCGCGGGCGCCAGCACCATCCCGCGCGTGATTTCCTCGTGCTCGATTCCCGCCAGGTTCACGGCGGTGCGCTGCCCCGCGACGGCGCGCTCGATCTGTTTTCCGCCGGAGTGCAGCCCGCGAACGCGCAAGCGTTTCCGCGCAGGATACAGTTCCACTTCGTCTTCCACTTTCACCGCGCCGGAAATCAGCGTCCCGGTGACCACCGTGCCGAATCCTTTCATCGCAAACGAGCGGTCAATCGGCAAACGAAAATTTTGCGTGGCATCTTTCGCCGCCACGGCTTGCGCCGCCTCTCGCAGCACGTTCTTCAGCTCATCCAGCCCCGCGCCGCTGCGCGCGCTCACCGGCACTATCGGCGCGCCTTCCAAGAACGATCCCCGCACAAATTCTTCGATCTCCAGGTGCACCAGTCCCAGCGAGTCGCGATCGGCGAGATCGGATTTCGTGATGGCGATAATTCCGCGCGGAATTCCCAGCAACCGGCAAATTTCGAAATGCTCGCGTGTCTGCGGCTTGATTCCCTCGTCCGCCGCCACTACCAGTAGCACCAGATCAATTCCGCCCGCTCCTGCCAGCATGTTGCGCACGAACCGCTCGTGCCCCGGCACATCCACGAGTCCCAGCCGCACGCCCTCGAGCGTCAGAAAGGCAAACCCCAAATCCAGCGTGATGCCCCGCCGCTTTTCTTCCTCCAGCCGG
>Ga0210394_10002650_pt1 | contig 24194 bp, 22 predicted proteins | sample IncBWC12MmetaG_FD_160121 | JGI IMG/M metagenome (GOLD analysis project Ga0210394, IMG submission 160121) | Forest soil microbial communities from Barre Woods Harvard Forest LTER site, Petersham, Massachusetts, United States - Inc-BW-C-12-M | ecosystem: Environmental > Terrestrial > Soil >... | reverse complement strand
GCCAGACGAAGGCCGCATAACCGCCCATATCGAGAAAGGTCCTCATGCGCTCACCACCTCACGGATCCAGCTCGCCGCCCGCTCGCGACTGAGCACCTCGCCGCGCAACCGCACCAGCAGCACCGCCACGAAATACAGCGTAAAACCGAGCAGCATCATCAGCAGCGGCACCAGCATCGCCGCCGGCATGGTCGGTTTCGCCAGCCGCATCACTGAGGGCGCCTGGTGCAGCGAGTTCCACCAGGTCACCGAGTAATGGATGATCGGTACGTTCACCACCCCTACCACGGCCAGCACCGCGCTGGCACGGTCGGCCCGCTGCGCATCCTCGATGCCGGCGCGCAAGCCCATGTAGCCGAGGTATAGAAACAGCAGCACCAGCTCGGAAGTGAGGCGCGGATCCCATTGCCAGTATGTGCCCCACATCGGCTCGCCCCAGAGTGCGCCGGTTACGAGCGCGGCGAAGGTGAACGAGGCACCGATCGGCGCACAGCTGGCCGCAACCGCATGGGCCACCTTGATGCGCCAGATGAGCCCCGTGGCGGCAGCGACCGCCATGGTCGTATACACCATCAGTGACAGCCACGCACTCGGCGCATGCACGTAGATGATGCGAAAGCCATCGCCCTGCTGATAGTCCGGTGGCGCCAGCACCAGCCCGCCCCACAGCCCGCCCAGAATGAGCAGCGTCGCCGGCCAGGCAAACCACGGCGTGAGGCGGGTCGCGAGCGCATACACGTGGGGCGGTGAGGCGAAGCGATGCAACCACGTCCAGCTCATGCGAGACACCTTCGGCTATTCGAGACTGATGCGTACGGCGGCGGAGGCCGCGAGCGGCGCCAGCGTCACCGCCAGCACCGCGAGCGCCGCCAGCAGTTCGAGCGGCGCGAGCAGCGGGGCCCCGCTGATCGCGAGCTGTGTGGCGCGCGCTCCGAAGATCAATACCGGCAAAGACAGCGGCACGGTGAGCAGCGACAGCAGTGCGCCGCTGCGCTTCATCCCCAGGGTGAGCGCCGCACCGATCGAGCCGATGAGGCTCAAGGTCACACTGCCGACGATCACCGCCAGCAGGATGCCCGGCAGCGCGGCCGCCGGCACGCCGAGCGACAGCGCCGCCAGTGGCGCCATGAGCGCGAGCGGTACGCCCGTCAGCAGCCAGTGCGCGGCGGTCTTGGCGAACATCAGCCAGGTGAGGGACTGCCCCGACAACGCGTACTGCTCGAGCGTGCCGTCGTGGGCATCATCGCGAAACAGGAATTCGAGCGCCAGGAGCGACGCCAGCAGCTCGGCCACCCACAGCACCCCGGGAGCCACCGCGCGCAGCTGCGACAGCTCCGGCGAGATCGCCAGTGGAAAGAGCATGGTCACCAGCGCCAGGAAGGCCAGCGGCTGCACCAGCTGGCCGCGCTTGCGAAAGGCGAGCTGCACATCGCGCAGCAGCGCGAGGCGCGCCGCCGCGAGCGCGCTCGCCGGCGCGGGTGCGCCGGCGCGCAGCTGCGCCGCGGCGGCCCCGGCGGTGTCCGGCATCGCGCCCGCCGCGGAAGTGCCGGCACTCAAGCAGGCAGCTCCAGGGTGTGCAGCAGCGGCACCGGCGCGGGCAGACTCTGATGCACGGCCGCGACCACCAGGCCGCCGCGCGCGAGCTGCTCGCCGATGAGGTCGCTCACCAGCTGCTGACCCGCGGCATCGAGATGGGTCGCGGGCTCGTCCAGCAGCCACAACGGCACGGCGAGCAGCGCGAGGCCCGCGAGCGCCACCCGGCGCCGCTGTCCCGCCGACAGCGTGCGCACCAGCCGCTCGCACCAGGACCCGCCGCCGACGCGCTCCAGGGCGGCATCGAGCTCGGCGGCGCCGACGCGCCGGCGCACGCCGATCCAGTAGCGCAGGTTCTCGCGCGCACTCAGATCAGCCTTCAGCGGCGGCTCGTGACCGAGGTAAGCGAGCATTGCATGAAAGGTACGCAGGTCCCTGCGCACGTCGACCCGCTCCCACAGCACCCGACCCTCCTCCGGCCAGATCAATCCGCACAGCGTGCGCAGCAGGCTCGTCTTGCCGGCACCGTTGGCCCCGCGAACCTCCAGGTACTCCCCGCCGCCCAGCGAGAATTGCACCCCGCGCAACACGTGGCGCTCACCGCGGAACAGGTGCAGATTCTCGACTTCGAGGATGCGTGGCGACATCGGTGCCCTAGTGTCATCTGAACGATCGGTGGGTGGGTCGCAATTTGCAGATGCGGCAGCAACGGCCGCTGTTGCCGCGTTTCGAGGCGGTAGCAGAATTAATGGAATTCAGACACTTACAGATAATAAATAAAGCGGCTTCGCGAGGAAACCACTGACGCTTACGATGCGCGTCGCGAGGTGCGACCGCGCGGGGGCCTTTCTGTAGAATCGCGCTCGCAACCCATGCCTGGGTGGCGAAACTGGTAGACGCAAGGGACTTGATGAAAATTGAGCACCCGGCTCGGAAACGACCGGCGTGAATGGGGTCAAAGTCGGTGGAACAGCAGCACGTGAGGGTGGCTGCAATACCGAGCTAAGCCCCGGTCGGCGCCTCCGGGCTGTCGGGGAAAGTGTAGAGACTTGACGGCTCCTGCCTAAACCGTAATCGGCCGGCGGGCCTTTACAGCATGGCAAAGGTAAAGTCCAGACCACAAATGCGGGCTTCAGGCCCGCAGCAGCCAAAGCTGTAGTGGTACGAAAATCCCTTGGGGGTGACCCCGTGCCGGTTCGAGTCCGGCCCCAGGCAGGCATCAGCGGCTGCATGCATCCAACACTTCATCCGATATGCGGGTGAGTGGCCGGCAGCGGTCGGATCGGTTTCAATCGGGCGCGCGCGGCGCGGGTCCGCTGGCTGCGAGCGTGGTGGCCGTGACCCGGTTGCGGCCGTCGTCCTTGCTGCGATAGAGCGCCGCATCGGCAATGCGCAGGATGCGCTGCGCGAGACGCGACTCACCGACCGGTACTCGATCGATGCCGCACAGCCCGAAGCTCGCGCTGAGGCGCAGCTTCTTCTTGTCGAGGGTGAAGCTGGTGTCGACCACGGCGCGCCGCAGCTTACGGGCGACCTCCAGCGCGCGCTCGTAGTTGGTCTCCGGCATCACGATCGCGAACTCCTCCCCACCGATGCGCGCCACCCAGTCGATGTGCCGGCGCAGGGCCTGCTTCAGGCGCGGGCCGAACTGGCGCAGGATCTGATCGCCGCCCGAATGCCCCTCGGTGTCGTTGATCTGCTTGAAGTGGTCGATATCGCACAGAATCAGCGCCAGCGGCAGGCCGTAGCGGGCGGCGCGCTCGACCTCGCGCGGAAAATGCTTGCCAAAGAAACGCCGGCTCGCCACCCGCGTGAGATCGTCGGTGGCCGACAGTCTGCGGTTCTCCGCCAGCGTGATGCGCAACACCCCTTCGAGCTCGGCGATGCGACGCGCGGCCGCGATGCGCGCATCGAGCTCGCCGGCCGAGACCCGCCGGCCGATGCAGTCGTCCGCGCCAGCGAGTAGTCCCGCCTCGCGCTCCTGCGCCTCGTCGAGCTCGGCCACGTACAGGATGAACGGCGCGCGTCCGCTGGTGGTGCGGGCGCGGAGCGTGCGTATCAGCTCGGGACTGTCGGTGATGACCAGCGGGCGGAACTCGGCGGCGAAGCGGCGCAGCGCCTCCTGCTCGTCCGCGACCGAGTCGCAGTCGAGGACGTCGGGGGTGAAGTGCCGCTCCATCTGCAGGCGCAGCGGCTGATCGGCGAACACCAGCAGGGCCTTGGGCGGCGGCAGCACCCGCACCATCACCGCGACGGTGGCGGTGGTGGTGCCGTCATCGGCGGTGGGAATCTTCTGCGCGCGGCGCTCCAGGACGCGGCGGATAACCGTGGTATGGCCGCCGGATCGCATGTTCGCCCCCGAGGATGCCCGGCTGCGATTCAACCCCGTCGGCGTGCAGCAATCAAGATCCCGGCGGCATGCGGTGCGCCCGTGGCGGCACCCGCGTGGCGCTGCGCACCGGGCCGGAGCACGGGCCGCGCTTGGGGTACGCGACCCGTGCTCCCGGCCGCCGCGGCGACGGGCCCGGCGTCGGCGGCCGTGGTGGCTAGGGCGCCGCCGGGCGCTGGGCCTGCGCGTGCATCAAGCGACTGTGCTGCGCCAGCTGCTGCCGCAGCTCCGCCGACAGCTGCGGGCGCTGCGAAACTTCAGCCGGTCGCCAGCCCGGCGGCCGGCTGCCGGGTGCCGGAATCGCCACGAAGGTGTGCGCCACCACTCGCATCGAAGGACGTGCCCACGACCTGGTTGAAGTCGTTGATGCCGGTTGCCTGGGCAGTCGTATCGCCAGGCAGCGTGTGCAGATTGACGATGCCGTCGGGCGTCCAGATGACCGCCTGAGAATTGGGCGTCAATACCCCGCCACTGACATCGCCGGGGGTGTCCGAAAAGCCCACGATGATGCCGGCATTGTTGATCGCCATCGGGGTATTCCAACCCGCACCGCCGAGGGTCGGCAGCTTGATCGGCCGGCCGTTCAACCACAGCAGCGCATGCCGCGCACTGTAAGCGCCCACCGCGTTGTCGCAGGCGCCGGAGATACCGACCACTTCACCCGCCGCGTTGATCGCCGTGGCGGCTGAGGTGGTATCCGCGCCATAGGGCGGCAGCACGCGCTTCACCGCAGTCCCCGGACCCCACTCGACCGCGAGGAACTGCAAACACCTGCGGCAACACGCAATCCCCGTCGTGCACTGCGGTCTCCGCCCAGCCGACCGCGATGCCGGCATCGTTGACGCCGGTCGCGAAGCCATTGTTGCCACCGAGCAGCGCCAGCTGACTGATGGCGCCGTTCTGCCACAGGAACGGCAGGCAGGTGTGACCATTGGTCGGAATGAAGTCGACGCAGGAAAACACTTCGCCGTTCTCATCGGGAGTGTCCGATTCGGAGATGCCGACCACCAGGCCGTGATTGTTCTTGACCGGCCATTCGACCGCGCTGTTCGTGCCGCCGAGCGTGCCGAGATCGATGAGGTTGCCGGGGATCGCAAGGGTTGCGTGCAGGGCGCCCGCGGCATTGAGGGAGGCCCCGCTCACCCAGCCGAGATTGTCCACGCCCGCGCCGAAAGCGAACGTGCCGCCGAGTGTGCCGGTGTCGTAGACCACGTACGCCGGCCAGGCGGGCTCGTCCGCGTGCCCGGGCAGCACACCGCCGGCGAGCGTTGCAGTAAATGCGAGCAGGGCCGCTCCGTGTTTGCGTTTCATATTCTTCCTCCCACGGCCGTCGCGGCCGTTCCTGGTGCCACGCAATTTAGTGCCGCACGCCGCCCGAGCCCGGACGTTTTCGGACGTCGAAGGTGGAGTTCGAGGTCCGAAAACGGCTGACCGCGCCCGCAGGCCCGGCGGCTACCCCGCGGCCGCCGCCGCGTTCCCGCCCCTCGCCATGTCGCATACCTGCCACGCCCCGGCGCGCAGCGCGATTCAAACGCCGCGGCAGGCGCTAGCATCCAAAGTCGCGAGGGGAAGGTCCCCTGCTGTCGCGCTTCGGGCTTGCACCATGGAAAGTCTCAACTGGTCGAGCCGCAGCCCCGTCGCGGTCATCGTCATCGCGATCTTCGTGGGCCTGCTCGGCATGCTCAGCCTGAGCCGCCTGCCGCTGCAGCTGTTTCCGGACGTCAACCGTCCGGAGCTCTCCATCCAGATGGGCTGGCGCACCGCCTCCCCGGAAGAGGTCGAGTCGGAGCTGCTCGAACCGCTGGAAAACGTCATGCAGGGGCTCGCCGGGGTCGAGGAGATCGAGGGGAACGCCATCGCCGAGAACGCCAGCCTCAATCTGCGCTTCGCCCTCGGCACCGACATGAAAAATGCGCTGGTGGAGGTGATCGGCCGCCTCGACCGCCTGCCGCCGCTGCCGCGCGATGCCGACCGGCCGCGCGTTGCGCTCGGCGGCAACGGCAACACCAACGAGACGCTATCGTGGTTCTTCGTGCAGTTGCTGCCCGGCACGCCCGGGCCGATCGAGGCACAGCGGCGCTTCATCGAGGACACGGTGCGGGCGCGCCTCGAATCGATTCCCGGGGTCGCGGCCGTCGACGTCAACAGCGGCCCTGCCGACAACGTACGCATTACGCTCGATCTGGCGCGCGCCGCGGCACTCGGTATCAGCGTGCCCGACATCGCCAATCGCGCCGCGAGCGCCAACAACATCTCCGGGGGGCTGCTCGACATCGGCCGCCGCCAGTACACGCTGCGTTTCACCGGGCGCTTCTCGCCCGAGCAGCTCGGTGCGCTGGTGCTGACCTGGCGCGACGGCCGGCCGGTGCACCTGGCCGACGTCGCCACCATTGACGTCGCCCCGCCGCCGCGCACCTTCATCGCCTACCAGAATGGCAACCCGGCCATCGGCATCCAGGTGTTCCGCGCCAACGGCGCCAATGTGCTGGCGACGCTCGATGCCGTGAAGGCTGCGGTCGCGGAGCTGCGCGCCGGGCCGCTCAAGGCGCACGGCCTGGGCATCGAGCAGTCCTTCGATGCCTCGCTGTTCATCCGCCGTGCCGTACACCTGCTCACCGAGAACCTCGTCGTCGGCGCACTGCTGGCGCTGGCGGTGGTGTGGTGGTTCATGCGCGAGTGGCGGGTGACGCTGCTGATCGCGGCGACCATCCCGGTGTGCCTGTGCGCGACCTTCGTCGCGCTTGATCTGTTCGGCCGCAGCCTGAACGTCATCTCGCTCGCCGGGCTCGCGTTCGCGGTCGGCATGGTGGTCGAGGGCGCGATCGTGGTCTCGGGCAACGTGGTGCGGCTGCGCGAGAGCGGCATGCCGCTCGCGGAAGCCTGCCGCAGCGGCGCGCGGCAGGTCGCCGGCGCGCTCATCGCCTCGACCGCCACCACGGTCGCGGTGTTCGTGCCGGTGCTGTTCCTCAAGGACGTGGAGGGACAGCTGTTCGGCGACCTGGCGCTCACCATCTCGATCGCCGTGGCGATCTCGGTGGTCGCGGCGCTCACGCTGCTGCCCGCGGCGCTGGGCTTCGTGCTGCAGCGCCCGCTGCGGGCGAGCGGCTATGGGCGAGGCTGGCCCGGACTCACCGAGTGGGTGCTGCGCGTCACCGCTACGCGCACGCAGCAGCTCGGCTGGGTCGCGGGACTGCTGCTGCTGCCGCTGCTGCTCGCCTTCCTGCTGCTGCCGCCGCTCGACTATCTGCCGCCGGTGAAGCGTGCGGCCATCGATTCGTTCTTCGATTTCCCCCCCGGCATGAGCCCGGAGGTGGTCGATCGCGAGCTGCTGCCGCGGTTGCTCGAGCGCATGCGCCCGTACATGGAAGGCCGCGCCGAGCCGCACCTCAAGAACTGGTACATCGAGAGCTGGCCGGGCGGCGGCACGATCGGTGCGCGCGTCATCGACGAGCGGCGCATCGGCGAGCTCGAGACGCTGGTACGCGACAAGATCACCGAGGGACTGCCGGATACGCGGGTGTTCACCGTCGAGGGCGATCTGTTCGGCGGCATCGGCGGCTCGGTGCGCTCGGTCGGCATCCATCTGCAGAGCGAGGACACCGCGGCCCTCAATCGCGTTGCGATCGAAGGGCGCGCGCTGCTGGAGCAGGTGTTCCCCGGAGCCGCCGTACAGAGCTTCCCCAACCCCGAGGACGTGGCGCTCGAGCTGCACGCGGTGCCCGACGACCGCCGCATCGCTGAGGTCGGGTGGGATCGGGCGACGCTGGGCACCGTGGTGCGCACCGTCGGCGCAGGTGCCTGGCTCGGAGAGTACTTCGACGGCAAGTCGCGGCTGCCGATCATCCTGCGCTCGAGCGCCGGCACCACCCCCGAAGAGCTGGCCAATGCGCCGCTGGTGACCCCGTCAGGTCCGGTCGTGCGCCTCGGGGACCTGGTGCAACTCTCGACTGCACTCGGGCCGCCCGCGATACGGCGCCTGAACCATCGGCGCACCGTGACGCTCACCGTCGACCCGCCGGCGACGCTGTCGCTCGAGAAGGTGTTGCAGACCATCGACGGCCGCGTGCTGCCGGCGCTGCGGGCGCACCTGCCGGCCGACGGCTCGATGCGCCTCGCCGGCAGCGCCGACAGCCTGAGCGAGACGCTCACGACCATGGGGCGCGTGTTCGCCATGGCGCTCATTGTGCTGTTGCTGCTGATGACGGTGCTGTTCCGCTCGCTGCGCGACAGCGTGATCGTGCTGCTCACCGTGCCGCTGGCGCTGGTCGGCGGCGTGCTCGGCCTGCGGCTGCTCGACCTGGTGAAGTTCCAGGCGCTCGACCTGCTGTCGATGATCGGCTTCGTGATGATGATCGGCGTCATCATCAATCACGCCATCCTGCTGGTCGCCGCGGTGCGCAGCGTCGAGCGCGACGGTGCGCCGCTCGAGGAAGGCATCCGCGCCGGCCTGCAGCAGCGCCTGCGCGCCATCTTCGCCAGCACGCTGACCGGCGCACTCGGCGCACTACCGATGGCGGTCAATCCCGGGCCGGGCAGCGTCATCTACCGCGGGCTGGCCGCGGTCAACATCGGCGGTGTGGTCATCAGCCTGGCGTTCAGCCTGGTACTGATCCCCGCCCTGATGCGGCTGCTCGCCCAGCGCCAGCTGACGGGTGCACCGGCGGCACACGCCGCGCCGGTGCTGCCGTGAGCGGCGCGCGCTGGCGGCTGCGCCCTGCGCCGCTGGCGGCGTTCGCCGCGCTCGGCGGGCTGGCGGCCGCCACGCCCGCGGCGGCGGATCCGGCCCCCGTCGAGCGCGCAGTGGTGGAGGTCGGCACCGTGAGCGTGCGCCCGGTGACGGTCGAGAGCTGGATTCCCGGCTCGATCGTCAGCCGCGCGGACGCGCGCATCGCCAGCGTGATCGCGGGGCGCGTGGTGTGGATCGCCGAAGTCGGCAGCCGAGTGCGTCAGGGCGAGCCGCTCGCCCGGCTCGATGACACGGTCGCGCGGCTGCGCCTCGAGGACCTGCGCGCCCAGGTGGCCCGGGCACGTGCACAGCGTGACGTCAACAGCTCCCAGCTCGAGCGTTTCAACCGCCTCGCGGCCACACAGGCGCTGAGCGCCAGCCAGCTCGAGGACGCACGCGCCCAGCGCGAAATGTCGAGCGACGATCTGGCGCGTGCCGAGGCACAGCGGCGCGAAGCGCAATACGAGATCGAGCAGGCCGTGATCCGCGCGCCCTTCCCGGGCGTGGTCAGCGAGCGCTTCATCCAGATCGGTGAGTACCTGCAGACCGGGGCCGGGACGGTGCGCCTGGTCGACACCGGCAACGTCGAGGCACGCGCCACCGCCGCCCTCGGACTGGCGGGCAACGTGCACCCGGGCCAGGTGGTGACGGTACGCGATCACGGCGTCGAGCAGAGCGGTCGCGTGCGCACCGTGGTGCCGGTCGGAGACGACCGCTCGCGGCAGTTCGAGGTGCGCGTCTCTCTCATCAGTCCGCGGTGGCTGGTGGGCACGCCGGTCGAGGTAAGTCTGCCGGCCAGCGGTGAGCGCACCGCCTTCACGGTACCGCGGGATGCGCTGGTGATACGGCAGAACCGCGCGTACGTGTTGCGCGTCACCCGCACCAACACGGTGGAGGAACTCGACGTCACCCCCGGCGCCGGTGTGGCGGATGCGGTGGAGGTGCGCGGCGCGCTCGCCCCGGGTGATCGCCTGGTGATCCGCGGCGCCGAGCGCCTCGTGGCCGGACAGGCGGTGCGGGTCATCGACCCGGCGCCGCACTCCGCTCAGCCGCACCCGGGCTGAGGCGCCCCTTCCCGCCACAGCGGCGGGAATAGCGGGTGCTCGAGCGGTGCTCCCGCCGGCAGCGTCTCGGCCAGCCCGGGAAAATCCGGCGAGGTCCGCCAGCGGCGCGGCGCGTGACGCATGTCGTCGCCGAGCAGCCGCACGGAAAACACCCGCCGGCGTCCGCCGCCCGCAACCCCGGCGGCGCTGTGCAGCGTCAGCATGTGAAAGCACACGGCATCCCCGGGCGCGAGCGGCCAGCCGAGAATCCGCCAGCGGTCACGCTCGGCGTCGATGTCCGGCAACTCGGTGAGGCTCCCGGGCGGGAACCATTTTGCTTCGCGATCCATGAAAGAGCGCGGCATCAGCCACGGCCCGAGGTGCGAGCCGGCAACGAACTCGAGCGTGGTGGCGCGATCGACCGGGTCGACCGGAATCCAGAAACTGCAGTTTTGCCGTCCGCTCACGTTGTAGTAGGGCTGATCCTGGTGCCACGGCGTGCGCGCGCGCGTGCCGGGCTCCTTGGTCAGCATGTGATCGTGATACAGCCGCGCGCTGGCGCTGCGCATCAGCCGGGCGCCCATCTCACCGAGCGCCGAATCGAAAATGAAGCGCCGGTAACGCTCGTTCTCCTGCCAGCAGCAGAAATCCTCGAAAAAAAACCCCGGATCATCGGCAGCGCTCGCCACCTTGGCGCGCGCGCTGGGGTGCGCCAGATTCTCCTCGATACCCGCGCGCAGCAGTTCCACCTCTTCGGGCCGCAGCAGCTGTCGCAGCAGCAGTGCGCCATCGGCATGGAAAGCCTCGATTTGCGCCGGCGTCAGCTGCAAGCCGGGGCCGCTTGCCGGCGGCACGCGCGAGGCGGCGCCTGCGGTGGGGGTGTTCATCGCTGAGCGCCAGCATAGCGCTTAAGCGGGGCAGTCGGACGACTCCTACGGACAGGCTGCGCCGAGCGAGACGTGAAAACCGGCCCGCACCGACATAGGCTTCAGCGCGGCGCGCGTTATGGTTCTGGCTGTCGTTTCGAGCTCATTCGAAAGGGGAAGAACATGCCACGACTGCCACTGCTTTACGCCCTGGGTGTTACCTGCGCCGCGGCCTGCGGCTGTGCCAGTCAGGGCCCGCAGCCGAGCGAAGAGCTGACGCGCGCGCGCACGCTGGTGGATCAGGCCGACAAGGCCCAGGCGCAGCGCTATGCCGCGGCGGACCTGCAGCGCGCGCACGATGAATTGAGCCAGGCAGAAGCGGCGAACGCTCAGGGCCACTTCGACACCGCGCGCGCCGAGGCGCAATCGGCCGCCGTGGATGCGGACGTCGCCGCCGCCCGTGCGTCAGCCGGCGAGGCGCAGCGGGCGGCGAACGAGCTGCGCCAGAGCAACGCCACCCTCGAGCGCCAAACCGAGCAGGCGGTGGATGCCCCCGGTAGCCCGGTGGTCCCGCCGCCGCCGGGGCTGCCCCCGGGCAGCATGGATCAGTACCCGTCGGCGCCGCCGCCGTCCGGCCCGACGAGCCCACCGCCACCGCTGTCGGAATCCGACCGCTCGCCCCGCTGATGCGGCCCCCATGAGACGCCCTGAGGATTTCTTTATGAAAAAGCTCACAGGTATCGCAGGCATTGCGCTTGCCGTTGCGCTCCTGGCCGGCTGTGCCAGCACCCCGGAGCGCGACCCGCAGATCGATGCGGCACGCGAGCAGATCACGATCCTGTCGCAGGACCCCCTCGCCCCGCAGGTTGCCGCGCGCGACCTGGACGCGGCCCGCAGCCGCCTGCAGGAAGCGGAAACCGCGCTGGAGCAACATCGGCCGCTACCGCAAGTGGATCACCTCGCCTATCTCGCCCGGCGTCACGCCGAAGCGGGTGAGGCGCGTGTGCAGGCGGCGCATGCGCAGCAGGAGGTGGCGCGCGCGCAGGAGCAGCGCAACCAGATCCTGCTTGCGGCTCGCGCGCGGCAGGCCGAGGCGGCCCAGAGCCAGGCGCGCATGGCGGAGAGCCAGGCGCGCGCGGCCCGAAGCCAGGCCGACGCGAGCGCCGCGCAGCTGGCGGACGCGCAACGGCAACTGGAGGACCTCAAGGCCAAGCCGACCGACCGCGGCATGGTACTGACCCTCGGCGACGTGCTGTTCGACACCGGTCGGGCGACGCTCAAACCCGGCGCGGACCTGGCGCTCGACCGGCTGGCCCATTACCTGCAGGAGCACCCGAACACCAAAGTCGTGATCGAGGGCTTCACCGACAGTCGCGGCTCGGATGAATACAACGACGAGCTCTCGCAACGACGCGCCGATGCCGTGGCGCACGCCCTGATGGCCCGCGGCATGCCGGCGGACGACCTGCGCGCGGTCGGGCGTGGCAAGAACTTCCCGGTCGCGACCAACGACACCGAGGCCGGCCGGCAGCAGAACCGGCGCGTCGAGATCGTATTCTCGGATGCCAACGGGCGCTTCGCCGAGAGCGACCTGAACGAGCCCGTGCGCCGCTAGCTCGGGGCGCTGCTAGGCCCGCAAGGCGCGGCGGCAGGCGCTGATGAACTGCTGCCGCTCCCGTTGCGGCTCGATCTCGGAGCTCAAGTCCACAATCAGCGCATCGAGGGTGGCGTTGCGGCTCGCCGCGCGACTCACCAGGTGGCGCGCGAACGGGCCGATGTAGATCGCCAGCTCCGATTCGAGGCGCTGCAGCGTCGCCGCAGCGAAGACAGTTTTGCCGCTCGCGCTCGCGGCGCGCTCGCCGGCGGCGCGCATCGCGCCGGCGCCCGCCGTCGGCGGCTTGTCCCCGCCGAGCAGCGTGTGCAGATAAGCGCACAGGCGTGCGTAGTGCGGCGCCAGTGGCGGTGGAAATGCATCCAGCCAGTGCTGGCTGCTCAGGAAATACTCGAGGCTGTGCGAGGGCTCGACGTCCTCCACGCGAAAGGGCAGCACCGCCACCTCGCGGTGCACGGCCCGCTCGACCTCGCGGCGCACCTGCGGTGAGGCATTCGCGCTCGCCGAGAACACCAGCACCATGACGCGCGCAGCGGCGATGGCCGCGATGATCTCCGCCGCCCAGTCGGCCGCGGGCGCCACGTCGCGCGGAGCCACCCAGCAGCGGATGCCCTGCGCCTCGACGAACGCGACCAGCGCGAGCGCCGTCTCGCGATCGGGTTGCGAATAGCTCACGAACACCGGCTGGCCCATGGGCGCTTCAGCTCCCCAGCAGCTTCATGGCCTTGTCCAGGCTGGTGCGCATGCGATTGAATGCGCGCCCGAGCGCGGCGATCTCCGCGCCACCGCTGGCGGGAAATTCCGGGGCGCTGGCGTCCCCGACGCTCAGCCGCTCGGCGATCTGCGCCATGGCGCGCACCGGCCGCACCACCAGCAGGTAGAGCACCGCGTTCACCACCAGCAGCAAGGCCGCGAACACCGCCAGCAGCGAGATGAGAAAGGCACGAAAGGCGCTGCTGGCGCGCGCCGCGGCGCTGGCAATCGGTACCGACACCACCTGCGCTCCGACCACATCCCCTTGCTGCCAGCCGAAGCCGTTGCTGCTGCCGTAGCGGGCAATGACGCTCGCGGGCGCATTCGCCGCCAGGCCGTGACAGGAGAGGCATTCGGCGCTCGCGCGGATCGGTTGGGCGAGGTACAGCGTGCGGCCCATAGGAGTATCGCGCTCGCCGCTCAGCTCGCGAGCGCCCGGGTCCTGTCTGAATCGCTGGATGAGGTCGGCCTGCCAGTCGGTCGCGCGGTCGCGCAGGTTGGTCGGATTGAGCGTCGCCTCCTGGTAGGAGTAATCGGGGCGCTCGGCGTGCAGATGCAGGAAATGCTCGGTGGCCGCGTAGAACGGTACGCTCTGCGGCAGGAAGCGCGACTGCATCTGCGTCTGCAGCAGCGGCGCAACCTCGCTCGCCGTGTAGTCGCGCACCGCGAGCGCGCTGTCCATCATGAGCTGTGCTTCCGCGCGGATCTCGTGCTCGGCGTTACCTTGCAGCTGTGCGCGACATACCAGCCCGGTCACGATGGCACCCAGCGCGAACACCGCCAGCAGCGCGAGATTGATCCGAAGCAGCAGGCTCATGCCGTCCCTCACGCGTGCCAAAGTAGTGGATCGCGACCGCTGGCTGCAACCGGCTCGCGCCGCGCTTCACGGGCATTGTGGCCGCGGCTACGCCCCCGCACAATGCCGCCGGGCCCTCGCCCCGGTGGGATACGTGATCTCCAACAGCACTGCAACGTTTGCCAATTCGCCTTTCATGGTGGGGGTGTCAGGACATCGCGACCTCGAGGCGGCGCAGCTGCCGCGCCTGCGCGAGGCGGTCACCGATTTCGTGCGTCAGCTCAAGGCACACCTGCCCGACACACAGCTGCGCCTGCTGGTCGGCATGGCCGCGGGCGCGGACCTGCTGGTCGCCGAGACCGCCCTGGCGCTCGGCGTCGGCGTCGAGGCGCTGCTGCCGATGCCGCTGGCGCACTACGCGGCCGATTTCGATCCGCAGACGTTCGGCTGCCTGCAGCAGCTGCTGCAGCATCCGCAGGTGCGCTGCGTCGAGCTGCACGGACTGTCGGCGACGCCGGCGGCGCCCGCACCTTCCGCCGCGCAGCGCGAGGCCAGGTACGCCCATCTCACCCACACACTGGTACGTCGCACCAGTTTGCTGCTGGCGCTGTGGGACGGGCAACCCACGCTGCCACCCGGTGGCACCGCGGACACCGTGCTGCGCTATCTGGGCGTGCGCACCGAGACGAATCCGCAGGTCGAGCAGCTGCAGTTCGTCGCGGTGCAGGAGGAAAGGGAAGCCGAGCGCATCGTCTACTGGACGCCGGCGGCGCGCGCCGGTGCGGCCGAAGGCGGCGGCGACCAGGCACCCTGCTTTCTCTTCGGTGGCGGCGACAGCGTGCTGCACGTACAGCACAGCTTCCCACTGCACCTGCAGCGCCAGCTCGCGGAGCTCAACAGCTACAACCTCGAGTTCACGCAGCTCGCCGGCAGCGGCCGCCTCACCGCGGGCAACTCGCTGATGAGCGATCTGCCCGCCCCGGTGGCGCCGAGCGACCGGCGCATGCTGGACGATATCGATGCACAGTACAGCAAGGCCGACACACTGGCGGTGTACTTCCAGCGCCGCTCCGACCGCCTGTTCGACCTGTTCGGCGTCATGGCCTTCACCATGGGCCTCGCTTACCTGATCTACGAGAAGCTCACCGAGTCGCGCATCGTGTTGATCGCGTACCTGCTGCTGCTGCTCACCAGTCTGTCGGTGTACTACGTGCTGCAGGGCAAGCGCTGGTTCGGCAAGCATCTCACCTACCGTGCCCTGGCGGAGACGCTGCGGGCGCGCTTCTACCTGCGGCTCGCCGGCGCCGATCAGCAGGTCGATGCCTCCGAGGTACTGGCGCTTTCCGGAATCGACCGCTTCCGCGGCTTCGGCTGGATCACCTTCGTGTTGAAGGGCATCGAGCCGCCGGAGGTCGACGCCGGCGCCTTTCGCGACCTGCAGGCGCACGACGCGCGCTGCGTGGAGCAGGCGTGGATCGAGAACCAGCACCGCTACTTCACCCGCAAGGTCGCGCGTCTCGAGCGCAGCAGCCGGCGCGTCAAGCGACTGCGGCAGACGCTGTTCATCGGGATACTGCTGGTGATCTCGGTACTGTTCGCCTTCGGCGACAGCCTGCATCACATCAGCATGGGCCTGGGCGTGCCGCTGCGAAACGTGCTCACCTTCTCCATGGGCATGCTGGCGGTGCTGCTCGGGGTGTGGGAGCTGCACCAGGACAAAATGGCCACGCGCGAGCTGCTGTGGCAGTACCGCAACCAGCTCACTCATTTCTCGCGCGCCCGGGCGCTGCTGGCGCACACCAGCTCCGCGCGGCGCCGCAACGAGGTGCTGGCGGACCTCGGCAAGGACTCGCTGATGGAGAGCTACCTGTGGGCCATCCATCGCTACCACCGCGAGCACGAGCCGCCCTCGGCCGGCGGCGGCGGCTGAGCGCGGCCACGGAGTAGACTGAAGCCGCCATGACCGAAGCTCCTGCACCCGCCCGCCGCCGCGGCCGAACGCGTGCGCCGCGCTCCGCCGGTCCGTCGCTCGCCGCGCTGCCGCGGCTCGCCAATCCCTGGCCGCCGCTCGAGATCCTGTCGGCCGAGCAGGTCGAACGCATCCTGCTGGCCGCCTTCCAGGTGCTCGAGGAGGCGGGCCTGGAGATCCGCAGCGCCGCGGCGCGCGAGGTGTATCGCCGCGCCGGCGCGCTGGTGGACGACGCCACGCAACTGGTGCGGCTGGGGCGCGAGCTGATCGAGGCGCAGCTCGCGCACGCGCCCGAGCGCTTCGTGCTGCACGCGCGTAACGCGGCGCGCCACCTGCACGTCGGCGACAACGTCGTCAACTTCGGTCCGGTGACCGGCGCTCCCAACATCCGCGACGAGGAGGGCGGACGGCGCTACGGCGACATCGCCGCGTTCCGCAATATCCTCAAGCTCACCCAGGCGCTCGGCGTGCTGCACTGGCAGGGCGGCATCGTGGTTGAGCCGGTGGACGTGCCGGTCGCGACCCGCCACCTGCTCACCTACCAGGCGCACATCGAGTGCGCCGATACCGTTTGGGCGGCGCGCGGCATCGGCGGGGTGCAGGCGCAGGATGCGCTCGCCATGTCCGCGATCGAGCACGGCTGCACGCTCGAGGATCTGGCAGCGCGCCCGACTCTGATGACGGTCACCAACGTCAATTCCCCGCGCCGCGTGGACGAGGAGATCCTCGACAACATCATGGTCATGGCCGGCCACGGACAGTGCGTGGTCATCACCCCCTTTACGCTCATGGGGGCCATGGCGCCGGTGACCCTCGCCGGCGCGCTGGTGCAGCAGACCGCCGAAGCGCTCGGCGTGGTGGCGCTGTGCCAGCTGATCCGCCCCGGGACACCGTGTGTCATGGGCGGATTTACCTCGAACGTCGACATGCGCACCGGCTCGCCCGCCTTCGGTACGCCCGAGTACGTGCACGCGGTGTTCGCCGGCGCACAGATCGGGCGGCGACTGAAGCTGCCGGTGCGCACCAGCGCGGTGAACGCCTCACCGATGGTGGACGCCCAGTCCACCTACGAGACCGCCTTCTCATTGCAGGCGGCGGTCCTGAGCCACAGCCACCTGATCAACCACGCAGCCGGTTGGCTGGAGGGCGGCCTGTCGGCCTCGTTCGAGAAGATCGTGGTCGATGCGGAGCTGTTGCGGAACTGGGCGGAGATCCTCAAACCGGTGAGCTTCAGCGACGACGACCTGGCGGTGCAGGCGATCAAGGACATCGCCGCCGGCGGACATTTCTTCGGCTCCCCCCACACGCTGGCGCGCTACGAGTCCGCGTTCTATCGGCCGCTGCTCTCCGACTGGTCGAACTTCGAGAACTGGAGCGACGCCGGTGCGCGCAACGCCACCGCGCGCGCTACGGCGATCTGGAAGAAGCTGCTCGCCGAGTACGTCGCCCCACCGCTGGATGCGGCGGTAAAGGAGGAGATCGAGGCCTACGTCGCCCGCCGCACGGGGGAAATCGGCACTGCGACCTAGGACCGCATGAGCGCGCGCATCATGAACGCCCGCATGTACGCGGTGACGCCGGCGGTGGAATCACTGTGGCGCGAGCTGCTCGGGCACATCACGCGCGCGGCGGGCGTGGAGCTCACCTACCTGCCCTACCCTGCGCCGCAGCCCCTCGAGGAGCTGTGGACGCGCGAGGATCTCGGTGCGGTATTCATGTGCGGCTTTCCGGTAGCGCTCAACCTGGCGGCGGTCACGCCGATCGCTGCGCCCATACCGGCGAGCGCCTGGGCCGCCGGCCGGGCGGTGTACCGCACCGATCTCATCGTGCGTGCCGATGCGCCCTACCGCACGCTCGAGGACACCTTCGGCGCGCGGGCCGGATGGACGGTGGAGCACTCGCACTCGGGTTTCAACGCGCTGCGGCATCACCTGCTGCGTTACCGCACGCCGCAGCGTCCGGCGCTCTACCGCGAGATGAGCGGCCACCTCGTCACCGCGCGCAACGTGCTCGATGCGGTGCGCGAGGGACGCATCGACGTCGGGCCGCTGGACGCTTACTGGCACCTGCTCATCGCCCGGCATGCCCCCGAGCTCACCGCGGGCGTGCGCGTGCTCAGCTCCACCGCGCTTGCGCCGATGCCGGCCCTGGTCGCCTCGGCCACGGCGCCGGCAGAGCTGGTGGCACGGCTGCGCGCCGCTTTCCTCGCCGCGGCGGCAGCGCCATGGTTCGCCCCGCTCGCCGAGCCGTTGCTGCTCGAAGGCTTTGCGGAGGTGCACGACGGCACATTCGCGCTGCTGCGCGAATGGGACCGCGCCGCCAAGGCGGCCGGCTACGCGCAGCCGGCCTGAGGTGCTCAGGCCGCGCGCGGCAGCTCGCGCTCGGGCGCCGGCGGCACGCGCCCGGCAGGATGCGGTAGCACGTCGTGGCGGCGGAACAGATAGCGCCGTGCCACCTCGAAGTAGCTGGCATAGACCAGGCCACCGTTCTCGGCGATCAGGCGCTCGCGATGCGCCCGGTAGCGCGCGGGGTACTCGTACCAGGGGAGCGTCGGCACCTCGTGGTGCAGCGCATGCAGGTTGTTGAAGAGGAACAGCGGACCCAGGACCCAGGAGCCCTCGACGAGCGCGATGCGCTCGCGCACCCCAGGCCGGGCGCGGTGCTCGGCGAACGCGCGGATCAGCATGAGGCCGTGGCCGGGAATCACCATGGCAACGAAGTAGAGCCATAGCGGCATGCCGCACACCAGCGTCACCCACCCGATCACCGGCGCGCACCACAGCAGGTGCTCGAGCCACACCCTGCGCACGCCCGGCTCGTTGCGCAGCAGCGCGCGCGCTTCCCCGCGCAGGAACATGCCGATGCGCCAGAAGGAGCCGACCACGACCCGGCCGGCGAGCGTCTGCTGAATCTGCAGCATGCCGCGCGTGAAGCCGCTCAGGTGCGCCAGGTCCTCGGGTGTCCAGTAGTAGGACTCGGGGTCATCGAGCGGATCGGTGAGGCGCGGGTCGATGTGGTGCTGCTGGTGGCTCTGCCGATAGCGCTCGTAGGGCAGCCATAACGACAGCGGCACGATGGCGAGCAGGCGGTTAACGCCGCGCCAGCGGGTCGGATGTCCGTGGACGATCTCATGCTGCAGCGAGCTGTGCAGCGTGATGAGTACCGCGGTGAGCGGCGCGGTCAGCAGCAGCGGCAAGCGTCCATAGGCGAACGTGCTCGCGAGCCAGCCGGCGTAGGTCGCCGCGATGAGCAGCAGCGTCGGCATCTCCACCGCCACCCGCGGGCGTATCAGGACTGCGACCGCGGCGTCGCGTTCGGGTGCGGTGGCGGCAATCTCGTATGGCGACATTTTCCGCAAAAGGCCCCCTCTTCCGCGGCGCGCGCAACCGCCAGGCGGTCACCCTCGGGCGACGGAAAGGTACCCGGATTCTATACACAAATGCGACGCCACCGCTCGCGCCAGGGGCGCCATCCGGGAAGCCGGTCTCACTCGAGATGCGCCGTGCGGCACACGCGCCGCTCGACCGCGGCGAGCAGGTCGTACAGGAGAATGGCCATGAGCCCGGTAACCAGCCCGCCCTGCAGGATGAAGGCGGTGTTGTTGGAGAGGAGTCCGGCGATGATGACCTCCCCGAGTCCCTTGGCGGCCACCGTCGAGCCGATGGTCGCCGTGCCGACATTGATCACGAGCGACAGGCGGATTCCCTCGAGAATCAACGGCATCGCCAGAGGCAGCTCGACCTGCAGCAGGCGCTGCCGGGCGCTCATTCCCATGCCGTGCGCCGCCTCGAGCACTCCCGGCGGGCAGCTGCGCAGCCCCGTGAGGGTGTTCTCGAAGATCGGCAGCAGCCCGTAGGCGAACAGCGCGATCAGGGTCGGCTTCTCGCCGAAGCCCACCAGCGGCACGGTGACCGCCAGCACCGCCACCGGCGGAAAGGTCTGGCCGATATTCACGAGCGTGCGCGACAGGGGCAGGAACTGCGCGCCGGCGGGTCGGGTGACGAGCACGCCGAGGCCTACGGCGACCAGCGTGCTGGCCGCCGCCGCGCAGCACACGGTGGCGAGCTGTGCGAGGGCCAGCTGCAGCAGATTCCCCTGGTCGTAGATCGGCGGCGCACCGTACTGGGTCAGCGGCGCGAACAGCGGTGCGAACGCCCGCGGAAAGAACAGGAAAGCCAGCAGCAGCACGACCGCCGCCACGCGCAGCAGCGTCGTGAAAGTGAGCCTCACGGCCGCCCGCGCGCGATTATGGCGGCGAGCGTCAGGTGCCCGCACGGCGCGCCATCCGCGCCCGTGACCGCCACCGAAGCGGCTCCGCGCCACAGCAGCTCCGACAGTGCCTCGCGCAGCGAGGCGGAAGCGGGCACCGCCGGTCCCTCGCAGCTTCCGGGCAAGGCCGCCTCCCCCGCGGTGGTGAGCGACAGCAGCCGGAGCGCCCGGTCGGCGAGACCGGTCAGCCGCGCAACGAACGGATCGGCCGGGCGGGTCAGCAGCACCGCCGGACGGTCACATTGCAGCAGGCGCCCCTCGCTCATGACCGCGACCTGGTCGCCGAGGCGAAACGCCTCGTCCATGTCGTGCGTCACGAGCACGATGGTGGTGCCGAAGCGACGCTGAATGGCGAGCAGATCCTCCTGCGCCTTGTCACGGATGATCGGATCGAGCGCGCCGAACGGCTCGTCCATCAACAACACCCCGGGCTCGGCGGCGAGCGCGCGCGCGACCCCGACGCGCTGCTGCTGGCCGCCGGAGAGCTGATGCGGATAGGCGGCCGCATAGGCCTGCGGATCGAGCTGGAACTCCCTGAGCAGCTCCTCGACGCGCGCATGGATGCGTCGCTCGTCCCACTTCAGCAGCCGCGGCACCGTGGCGATGTTCTCGGCGACCGTGCGGTGTGGAAACAGCCCGTGTCCCTGGATGGCATAGCCGATGCGCCGGCGCAGCAGGTGCGCCGCTTCCGCGCGCGTGTCGGCGCCATCGAGCAGCACGCGCCCGCCGCTCGGCTCTACCAGGCGGTTGATCATGCGCAGCAGCGTCGACTTGCCCGAGCCGGAGGTGCCGACGATCACCATGATGGAATTGCGCTCCACGGTGAGTGACACGCGGTCCACCACCGTGGTGTTGCCGTACTGCTTGCTCAGCTCCTCGAGCGTGATCATGCGCGGGCGCGATCCATCACTTCGATCAGCGCATCGAGCAGCACCGCCGCGGAGAAAGCCAGCGCCACGATCGGGATCGACCCGAGCAGCACCAGGTCGATCGCGGTCTGGCCGATCCCCTGGAAGACGAACGTGCCGAGCCCACCGCCGCCGATCAGCGCCGCGACCGTGACCATGCCGATGTTCTGCACCAGCACCACGCGGATGCCGGTGAGGATCACCGGCAGCGCCAGCAGCAGCTCGATGCTCCCGAGGACCTGCCAGCTCGTCATACCCATGCCGTGTGCGGCCTCCACGGCGCTCGGTGACACGCGCTTCAGGCCGACCACCGTGTTCGCTACGATCGGCAGCAGCGAGTAAAGGAACAACGCCACCACCGCCGGTGCCGCGCCGATACCGCGGATCCCGAGGCGCGCGACCCAGGGCAGCGCGTCCGCCAGCGCCCCGAGCGGGGCCATCAGGATGCCGAACAGCGCGATCGCCGGGATGGTCTGGATGAGATTGAGCGTCCCGAGGGTGCCGGGACGCAGGCGTGGAAAGCGGTGACAGGTAATGCCGAGCGGCAGCGCCACCACCACCGCGCCGACCAGCGAGCCGAGCGCCAGCCACACATGCTGGCGCACCTCGCGCGCGAAGCGATCCGCATTCACCGCGTACTCGCGCATCACGGAGAGATTGTCGAACGTGCCGTGCGCGAGCGCGGCGCCGGCGGCGGCGAAGAACAGCGCCAGCAGCAGCACGCGCGTCGCCGGTCCCGGCCGCAGCCGCGTGATGGCATCGGTGGCGATCAGCCCGAGACACACGAGCGGCACCCAGAAGGCCGGCCCCGCGGCCACCCGTACCACCTTGTTGCCGCCGGGGGTGAGCGCATCGGCCGCAGCCGCCAGAGCGAGCGAGAGCGCCGCGACCCCGGCGAGCGCTGCGAGCAGACGCGGCGTGGCGCGCGGCACGAACACCGCTACGGCCGCTACCAGCAGCAGCAGTGCCTGCAGTCCCAGGACCGTCCCGGCGGGCAGGGCCTGCAGCAGCCCGCGGGGGTCGCCGGGCAGGATGCGGTTCGCCTTGAAGAGCACGAACGGCAGAAAAGCGAGCGCGGCCGCGCCGGCGGCGGTCAGCAGCACGCCGAGCGGGTCGAGCCTCCCCCGTGCCGGCGTCATGGCTTCAGTAAGCCCTTCGCCCGCAGGTAGTCGGCGGCGACCGCCTCGTCGGATTCGCCGTTGATCTGCACGCGCGCGTTCAGCTGCTGCAGCGTCGCGCGATCGAAGCTCTCCATGAGCGGCCGGACGATGGCGGCAATCTGCGGGTTGCCGCGCAGCGCCGCCTCGCGGATCAGCGGCACCGGGGCGTACACCGGCTGGTCGTGGCGGTCGTCCTCGAGGACCACGAGGTTGGCGGCGGCAATGCCGCCGTCGGTGCCATACACCATGGCGGTGTTGACGCCGTTGGTGCCGGCGGCCGCCGCGCCGATGGTCGCAGCGGTCTCACCGCCTGCCAGCACGATCAGCTGCTCGGAGCGCATGCTGAAGCGGTAGGTCTTCTCCAGCGAGCGCAGCGTGCCGGCGTTGGCGAACTCCGCCGAGCAGGCGAGCACCACCTTGCCGCCGCCCGCCACCCAGCGGCCGAAGTCGCTCATGGTCTTCAGGTGGTTCGCGATCGCGACATCGCGGCGCACCGCCAGCGCCCAGGCATTGCTCGCCGGCGCCGGCGTCAGCCACACGATGTGGTTCGCGGCGTAATCGAGCCGCGCGCCGAGCTGGTAGCCGCGCTGCAGGTCCTTCCAGGCCGGATCCGCCGCATCGTTGAAGAACAGTCCCGCGTTGCCGGTGTATTCGACGTACAGGTCGATCTCCCCGGACAGCAGCGCCTTGCGCACCACCGGGGTGGCGCCGATGCGCGTGCGATCGACGGTGGCGATGCCGGCCGCATTCAGCAGCAGCCGGATCATCTCCCCGAGCATCGCCGACTCGCTCGAGAGCTTGGAGGAAACCACCACCGCCGCCGGCAGCGCCGGGGAGCCCGCCAGCGCCAGCACCGCCATGATCCCCGCCGCCCAGTTGTTCCTGCGCGCCACGTGCTGCACCTTGCTAGAGCGCGGTGTTCCGCTGTGCCGCACGTTGTCGGTTGAGGGCCGGCGCGTCAAGGGGAGCCGCCGGCGCCGTGTGCACCCGCTGCAGTCGCTTTATGATGGCGCCGCGATGCGTCCAAGTGCCGATCCCGCCCAGGCCGCCGCCGGCCCGCGCGGCACCACCAGGCACACCTCCCGACTCGCCGGCGTGCTGCGCGTCGCGAGCGGCAATTTCCTCGAGATGTACGACTTCATGGTCTTCGGCTACTACGCCGGGGCGATCGGTGATGCGTTTTTTCCGGGCGGCAGCGACTTCGTGCGGCTGATGCTCGCCCTCACGACCTTCGGTGCGGGATTCCTGATGCGACCGCTCGGCGCCATCGTGCTCGGCGCCTACGCCGACCGTCACGGGCGACGTGCCGGATTGCTGCTGACACTGACGCTCATGGCGGTCGGGATCTTCTCCATCGCCTGCACGCCGGGCTACGCCGTCATCGGACCGCTCGCGCCGTTACTGGTGCTGCTGGGCCGCCTGCTACAGGGGTTCTCGGCCGGCATGGAGCTCGGCGGCGTTTCGGTGTACCTCGCCGAGATCGCGACCCCCGGCCACAAGGGCTTCTATGTGAGCTGGCAGTCCGCCAGCCAACAGCTCGCGGTGATGTGCGCAGCGCTGGCGGGCGTGGTGCTCGGCGGGCGTCTCTCGCCGGCGCAGATGCAGGCGTGGGGCTGGCGCATTCCGCTGCTGCTCGGCTGCCTGATCGTGCCGCTGCTGTTCGTTCTGCGCCGCTCGCTCCCGGAGACTGCGGTGTTTCGTGCCCGCAGCCTGCGCCCGGGAACCGCAGAAGTCCTGCGCTCGCTCAGGGCCAACTGGCGCATCGTGCTCACCGGCACGCTGCTCGTGACGATGACCACGGTGTCCTTCTACATGATCACCGCTTACACGCCCACCTTCGGCAGCCGCGTACTGCATCTTGCCAGCGGCGACAGCCTGTGGGTGACGCTGTGGGTGGGGGCGTCCAATCTCTTCTGGCTGCCGGTCATGGGCGCGCTGTCCGATCGCATCGGCCGCCGGCCGCTGCTGCTCGCGTGTGCGCTGCTCATGATGCTCACCGCCTACCCTGCGATCGCCTGGCTGGCGGCGGCGCCGTCATTTTCCCGACTGCTGGCCACGGCGCTGTGGCTGTCGTTTCTGTACGCCAGCTACAACGGCGCGATGGTGGTGTTCCTGACGGAAATGATGCCGGCGCAGGTGCGTACGGCAGGCTTCGCCCTCGCCTACAGCC
>Ga0210394_10002649_pt1 | contig 24197 bp, 27 predicted proteins | sample IncBWC12MmetaG_FD_160121 | JGI IMG/M metagenome (GOLD analysis project Ga0210394, IMG submission 160121) | Forest soil microbial communities from Barre Woods Harvard Forest LTER site, Petersham, Massachusetts, United States - Inc-BW-C-12-M | ecosystem: Environmental > Terrestrial > Soil >... | reverse complement strand
GGCTCTACAGCTACGGCGCGGTGTGGCCGTTGGCCGTTGCGCTGCCCCCGATTACGTTCCCGCCGCCGATGCAGCCCATGTGCATGTTTAGCATATTGAGGGTGAAGTAGTTGCTGTCGTTTGGCGCTGGCGCAGACACGCTTGCCATACTCTCTGAAGAGCCATTCGATCTGGAGCCCAGGCCAACCTCGACTTCGGCCAAGGACACGGTTCCAAAGTCCGGAATGAAGATGATGTTCCCGAACGTCTTTACCCCGGGAATCGGAATCCGCCCAATGCTTTTGACGAGTGAACATTGCAGTTTGCAACGACCATTGGTGCGGCCGTTGGCACGTTTCTTCAGATCATTGATGTTCGTGATTTTGGAATCGTACTCCTGCTCTAGGCCTTCAGGAAGACCCTTGGCAGTGGCGATGCGCTCGAGTTGACGCCGGACTCGATCGAGGAATCCGCCTTCCGCCAGATAGGGCTTGTCGCCTTTCGGTTTGTCGCCGCAAATCTCCAGGTCGAGTTTTACCTCGACGGGATATCCGCCCACCCGCAGGTTTTCGAAGCGTGTGCCCAAGAAAGTCACCTTGGGGACATGGCCCTTCTCCATTGCATGCTCGGTGGAAACCTGCGCTACCACACGATCCGCGGTGATGACTTCGAATACATTCAGACCCTCAATCACCGAGGTCGACAGCGTTACCCAGCCAGAATGATCCTTGCCCCACAAGTCTTTTTTCTCAATCATGGTACCGGACGCGCGCGAATGACCGGCTTTGAAGGAAATCAATCCTTCCAGCGTGGTCTCCTTGACCGACTGCGTGATGTGGCTGTTGTCGCGGGTATTCTCCAGTACGACGCGCCCTTGATGTTGGATCGGCTGCTCGATAGGATGCTTCAAGTCACCGCTGAGCACGTGGGCCTCGGCGTGATACTCGTGGTAGCGTTCCATGCCGGACTTTGGGTCCAAAGGTGGTTTCGGATTTGCGGCCATTTTGTTTAGCTCCTCTCTGGTTTGAAATCACTTCCGGATTTGTACTTCAATCGAATAATGACCGAGATCCGACCTTTCACCGCTGGCAGTAGTACCGCGTACAGCTAGTCTATAAATGCCTTGCTCCTGATTTGCTCCCGGAACGTAGATTGACCGAGCATCGTCCGATGATGTGGCAGGAACCGTACGTGACCAGTCCAGCTTTCCTGAAGGGCTAGACAGATCGAAAGTGTATGACGTGTAGTGGCTGTCCGGGGGGATATTCACCAGCAGATGGAAACCCTCTCCAACGCTCGGCGAGATTTGGATGGTATTCGCTCCGCGTGTGCTCACGTTGATCGAGGCCCAAGGCAGAATCTGCGGGCTGCTCGCCAATTGTTTGAGTTGGGGATAGGTAACCAGATTCTGATACGCGACCACAATTAGCAGAGCAGCCAGAACAGGCACGACCAATGCAGGACGGAACCATCCGACCCGGCTCGCGGTAGCCGGAAGCGGCACTCTGGACCGAGATGTGGCGAGTGGTTCCGATAAAACGACCTTACTGTGCTCTACCAATGCGGCACCCGCCCGCACGTCGAGAGCGCACTCCTGGCATTCGAAGAAATGTTCCTCGAATTGTTCCCGTAATTCCGGCGTAAGTTCTCCGAGCAAGTACTTTTCCGCGGCCATTAAGCGGATTGACTCGCTATGGTCCATCTCCACATTTCCCCCTCGTATCAATAGTGCAACAACGGTCCAGATCGTTTCACTCTTAACCTGCCGCGGTTGCGGAAGGCAAGTTCTTCAAATAAGCAGTCTTAAATGCCTGCTTGGCGCGATGCAGCAGAACCCGGAGATAGTCCCTGTCTACGCCAAAGTCCCGGCACACGGCGTCTTTGTCGCGCTCTTCGAGAAACACCTCCCGCAGCAGGCGGCGGTCTCGCTCAGACAGTCCGTCGAGAACCTGGCGGACCTTCTGCTCCATTTCTTTATGGGAGAGAATCGCAACCACATCCAGCGACGGATCTGGCAGGTTTGCGCCTTCTTCCTCTTCGATCGGATTCTCCCGCCTCGCGGACCGATAGTGTTCGAGCAATACGTTGTTGCAAACAGAGTTCACAAAGGCTCCTAACCGTTCCGGCTGTCTTATCCCCTGGCTACGCAATGTGGCAAAGACGCGGGCGAAAGTTTCCTGGCGCAAGTCTTCAATTGCCTGAGGAGATTTGACGCGGGAACGCAGCTTCAATTGGATCAGCTCACTGAAATAGGCGACAAAATGGCTCTCTGTCCGGAAGTCGCCGGAACAGAGCCGCTCCAGGTAAGACTCGTTGAATTCGTGAAATTGCAAGACCTGGCCCTCAAGGTGCGCCTAAGTGGCAGCTATTCTACACCCGCTTCACTGGAGATCAAGGACGCGAATATTTGGGCCGGCTTAAGGTCGTTCACGCGGAATTCCTTGCCCCGCTGCTGAAAACGTGAGTCTTCGGAATGAGGTTGTTTTTAGTAAGAGGCAAACCGACTCACGACCAAATCTACCGAATGAAACGAGGTTCGTTACAAACACACTATTGCAATAACAAGCGATGCGTAACATACGAAACTGAGCGGGTGAAGAATTCTGTTATGACCCAAGCACTCCATTTAAGAGATCCCCAGCAACAGCTATTGAGGCAACAGGGAACTGTTTCATGCGCAGCTATGAAGGCAATGTTGATGCATGCCTTGCAGTTGCGGCGGGGCTGTCGCGAGATGTTTTTGCTATGCGATGTTCAACACCACACGCTGACGGAAGCGGCACTGATTCTCGGCATCAGCCAGGTCGCGGCAAAAAGAAGGCTGCTGCTGGCTCGCCGCGGAATGCACGAAGCCATTGAACATCTCTGCGGCAGCGACAGGCAGGACTAAGAACCGAAGTTGAAAATTGGTGTGGAAGGGGAATTTTATTCCGTAATCAAATTGTCCCTGCAATTGTTTAGATCAATGTGCGAGACCGCTTGCGACAACCGGCGGTGAGGTGATCAACCTCAATTGGTGGAGTGATGTGAGAGTGCTCTGCCAGCGGGCCGGATCCTTTTTCGTTTCGATTGGAGCGGAGAGGTCGGAATAAAAGTTCAGGATGTTGGTGCGCAGATCGGGCGGCGTTAAATCGAATTTTTTGTCCGACAACTGGGACAGCAACTTTGCATAGGTGTCGTCGGTCAGCGAGTATTCCGCTGCCCGGGTGAAGTTGCCACTATCAAGGTCACAATTGGGAAGCACGAGCGAATCGGTGCGCACCTCTTCGAGAAAAGCTCGGTATTGATCGACGCTTGTATTGATGCTCTTGAAATACAAGTCTTCAGTTTGCGGAGTCGGGTTGTTGAATGCCAGCGCCTTGAAGGGGCCGATTCTCGGCACGTATCGCAGGAGGGTCGACAGAACTCTGGTGCCAAATCCCGGTTTCGCGTAGTCCTTGCCCCAATCCTTTTCGTACTCGGAGCGGGAAAGACGGTACAGAAATTTTCGTTTCGCGAAGTCGGGATGCTCACGCAACAGGTCTTTCTTATGGGTTTGCAGCGCGACCTGCGTCATCTCTGGGATCAACCGGCTGATGGAGTAACGATACGAGCCGATGGCAAGATCCTCGTGGGTCAATATTTCTTTTAGTTCCATTCCATACACCACTGGGAAGACCCGCTCCAGCAGGGGCTTGGACACTTGAAAACCGATGAAATCGTGGTACTGCTGCGATGCGTAACGATTCTTCGCCACCTGCACCATGTCGAAGCCGAACTCGGTTTTCAAATGCGCCGTCTTATCCTGCGCATACTTGACTGACTTGCCAAACTTGGCGCGCAACTTTGGATACTCGATCGCGACCGCCTGGTTGACGGCGGGATGGCCGGCAATATCGGACGCGTAGTGCGCCAGCGCGCCCAGCGCGAAGGCATATTCGTTCACGTCCTGGCTCTCGATCAATAACTCGCGAACGAAGTCTCCGCTGCGAACGTAATGCACCAGGTTGCTGAATTCGCGGCTGCCGAATGGATAGTAGCCGAGATCCTGGATGACGGCGCCTCCATAAGCATAGGCGTGCGCCTCTTTGATCTGGTCGTCCGACAGTCCCGGATATCGCTTGAGCAGCAGCGGGCGAATTTCATCGGCCCACGCCAGGTCTACGATTTCTTCGTGGGTCAGAACGGAGTATGCAGACGAGGGGCCGCTGCATAACAGCACTATGAGAAGTGAGGCCACGACGCGGATCGAAAACAGGTGCCACCTTTTAGTCGTGGACCTGTCGACATTGACGGCTGGTACATGGCTCAAATGCGGCCGAGAATCAGAAGAACGACTACGATCAAAAGGATCAATCCCACGCCACCGGTCGGAGCGTAACCCCACTCCCGGCTGTGCGACCACCGTGGAAGAGCTCCAAAGAGGGCTAAGACCAAAATCACGATCAATACAGTTCCAAGCATATCTTGCTCCTTATTTCCTGCCATTCAATCGGCGCGAGCCCCGAAGAGCGGGTCCGCGCCGACAATGCTTATGGTCTTGCTTCGGCGCTAGAGTTGGACAATGAGTTCAACATTGACGCCGGGATACATCGGGTTGCAAAGGTAATACACGCCGTTGATCTCGACCACAAAAACGTCTTGCGTGTAGAGCCAGTTGTTTGGCCAGGGGGCGGCGAATCCAAACCAGTAACCGCCGTATTGAAAGCGGTGATCATTGAAATCGCCTTGGTTCACACGAAACGTGTGTTCGCGTCCAAAGTTGGCCTTGTAACGGTCGTCAGGAATGCGTCCGTGGTTGCCCTCGGCGCGCTGCCCCTGCTGTTCGGGTTGCGCTGCAGGCCTTTCCTGCTGTGGTTTCTGCTCTTGCTGTGCGTGCTTCTCATCTTGCTGCGCAGGCCTTTCCTGCTGTGGTTTCTGCTCTTGCTGCGCGTGCTTCTCCTCTTGCTGGGCAGGCTTTTCCTGCTGCGTCTTTTTCTCCTCCGGCTGTGCGCGTTTCTCCTCTTGCTGGGCAGGCTTATCCTGCTGCACCTTTTTATCTTCCTGTTGGGCGTGTTCGTCCTGCTGTCCGCGTTCCTCTTGCTGCGCGTAAACGGGAGCCGCCGCTCCCAGGGTCAAAGAGAGAACTGCTGTACCGATAATGCCTACTAATTTCATGGGTGTTGCCTCCATTAAAGCTCACTGATATTTCTTTTGCTCTGCGGCGGATAGTCGCGCACCGAGATGGCACGATTCTCCGACAGTTTCTAATTCATTTCATCGCAGCCAACATTGTCCGTGTAGCGGCCGATTGCAATGTTGAGTCCAGCTCATCATCCTTTTCCGATGTGGATCGCGGAAAGCGAATGAAACAGGCCAAACACATTCAGCAGCCACAGCACAACGGCAATGACCACCACACCATTCAAGATTGACTTGATGGACGCCTGCATAGGAATGAAGCGATTGACCAGCCATAGCAGAACACCCACCACGATGAGAACTTCCAGGAGTTGAATTAACGGCATAAATTTTCACCTTTCTTGTTTGCGGGCTAACGCCTCCGATCCGCTTCGAGGCATTGCCAAATCTCTGCGTTCGAGAACTGTTTAGGGTCGAATCGTGTCCGCCGGAGGTTCCACGGCATACACACGGATGACGAATGCCAATCGGCTGGATGTGGTCGCTTCGATGTGATTGGCGGAGCCTTCAGCCGCAGCAACCCAAGAATGAGAGCTGCGCAGTGGCGGTCGTGGCTCTCGCAAAACATTCAGCAGAATAAAGAATGACAGGTATAGGCCTTCGCGTCTGAGCAAGATTGCTCACCTGTGATGAATCAAAGATTGCGACGCCTGCACCAAAAATGCACGGCTCGTAGCGTGGTGCTGCGAGCCGTGTGGTGGAGCGCGCCGGCTTTGCTACTGGGGTCGCCGCTCTTCAGGACGAGATTCCCTCTCTGCTGGATGGGACTGAGCCTGAGGTCGGGCAGCAGCCTCCTGGTGGGCCTGGGGTTGAGCATGCGGCGCATTCTCGGGTCGAGCCCCCGCTTGTGGATGAGGCGTGTTCTCCGGCCGAGCGGTTGATGTCCGAGGCGCAGGCTGCGGATGAGGCGTACTTTCGGGTCGATCCGCTGCGGCCCGTGATGTGCTCTCCTGCCGTGTCGCTGTCCGAGTCGCGGCCTGGGCATGCGGCGCATTCTCAGGTCGAGCCGTGACCTCCCGGGCGGTCTGTGGACGAGGTGCGCTTTCATGCTGAGCCGCGTTTCCTCCCGGACGAGCCGTACTGCCCCTATCCGAGGCGCTCGACGGGCGAGGCACATTGTTCCGTTGTGCCGGAGTGCTACGCGCGACAGCGCTTGATCGAGAAGTACTGTTCGCTGGACGCCCAGCCGACGGCTTAGCCGCGGGCTGGCCTGCGGCACGATTGATTGCAGGTTTGTAAGCTGCTCCTGCTTGTTTAGCCGGTACGCCGGCACTAAATGCTCCCGGCTTCGGAGTAGCTGCAATTGCAGGTTTGCCCTGGTTCACGGAAGCCCGTTGCTGCGGGTTAGCGCGAGCAGCCTGTGCATGTTGGGTTTGAACTGCTACCGGCGCTTCATGTCTCTCATGCGCCGCAGCCCGGTCTTGAGGGTTTGGACGTGCGTTGATCCCGCCGTTTCCCCCGTTGTAGCTGACCCGGTTCACCGTCGTATTGTTGATCACCGTGGTGTTATAGGTGTTGTGAATGTTGGTGACGTTAACATTATTCACCGAGCGGTTGTACTCGAACTGTCCGTGGTTCCAGCGGCCGCCGTCATAGCCGTGACCGCCGTAGCCGTAGCCATAGTCGATCCCACCATAGAAGCCTACGTGCGGACCCCAGTAACCCTGATTGAAAGCGTATCCGCCGTTGCCCCAGCCCCAATAGCCTGGAGTCCAGAGGAACCCGGGTCGCGGAGCCATTACCCACGTACCTGGTACCCAATAATAATCGCCTTCGCTGTAAGCCCAGTATCCAGGGGTCCAGATGTAACCCTCGGCGGGACAAGGCGGCTGCTCATACACCGGCAGCGCCGGCGGGCCGACTGAAATGGATATTCCAATTTGCGCGAACGCTGCCGCGGAGATGGCCAGCATTACGAGCGCAAACAACAGCGAACGAACGGCCGGGATGATGCGCATATTTATGATTCCTCTTGGCCCGTTCATCCCTGGCTTGCCCGGTGATGCTCTACGGCTGCGGGTTGCGTGGATAGAGAGGCATGATTTCCGGAGGAAACGTACTGCACAATCCGTCTCGCCCGCAAATGATTCTGCTATGCACCTTCTCATTCGGGAGTCGTAGAGTCTGGTCAAAAATGCTCAGTTCGAGCACGGGTGACCAACTCAGCAAACCGCAACCGGCGCTTATGTGGCATGCGCATACCCATCCCCGCTGGTCGGCGCCACTCGTTCGTGCGGCTGCGTTGCAACTAGCGGATTCAGGAAATCAATTCCGCTCAGTACACCGTCGTCATTTCAGTATTTCAGTGCTCGATTTAATACTTCACGAAGTGAGCAGTTTTGCTCAGTCAGGGCCGGATGGTTTTGGTAACTTACTGCGTAACGTGGGGAGGTCCTATGAATAACTTTCGCATTTTAGTGGCTGACGATCATCCGATATTCCGTTTCGGTCTGAGCTCACTGCTTAGGTCTCACGAAGGATGGGAGGTCTGCGGAGAGGCCGCTGACGGACGGGATGCGGTAGAGAAGTGCAGGCAGTTGAAACCAGATCTTCTTATCTTGGATATCTGCATGCCGGAACTGAATGGCCTGGACGCGGCACAGCAGATCCTGAAACACAATCCCGACCAGGTGATACTGGTGCTTACTGGCGTGGACTCCGAGCAGGTGATTCGCGGGTGTTTGGAAGCGGGTGTTCGAGGATGGGTTTTCAAGTCCGACGCAACCGAGGATCTGATGACGGCAGTGGAGGCGCTCCAACGGCAAAAGACCATCTTCAGCTCGCGAGTATCCGACCTGATTATCGATGGCTATAAGCGGTATCGCGTTGGTCCAGCTGCGGCCAGCATGACCAGATTGACACCACGGGAGCGCGAGGTTGTGCAGCTCATCAGCGAGGGCAAACCTTCCAAGGAAATCGCAGCGATCCTGAACGTGTCATTGGCGACGGCAGAAACGCATCGCAGCAACATCTTGCGCAAGCTCAGGCTTCATTCCATCGCCGAGTTGGTGCTGTATGCGGTGAGGAACGGAATCGTCCACGTGGACTTTCTGCCAATGTTGGGCGTGCCGAACCTGGGGGCCGAAGGTAACTCTTCACCTGCACCTTCTGGCTATGCGCTTCCCAAGCCCGGGAATGACCGAGCGAATGTGGCTCCTTCAGGGCCTTAGCTGAGAACGATCGCTTGTCTTCAGTTTGGCGGAACGAAGATGGGGGGTGCCGCGGACGCGGCGCCCCTAGCTGCCATCGAACATCTATGCCAGCGAATTGAGCCTCAGATGCGAGGTTGGCCTACGCCCATGCATTGCGAGGCGCAACTTCCCAGGATTCAGGCTAGAACGGGTTCGCCGATGGCTCGGTTCACAGCCTCGAAGGCTGCTCTGACCGCAGCGGTAGCTGTTGTGCTTTCTTCTTCCGTTGGATTCGGAATCTGAAGCAGCCCTTGTTTACCGAGGTCCGTGGGGAGCGGAAACTTATCCTGGTGCTGCATAACCAATTCCAAAATGTGCGCCAGACCTTGGGATTGATATCCATTGTTGAAGCTGACGCCGCAATTATGAAAGGTCGAAGTCGTCATCCAATACTGACAGGCCAGAAGCCAGTGTCCGGGAGCGATCGATGACCAAAGCTTCAGATAGTCCAGCGTACCTCCGGAAGCGAAGGCATATTCAATATGAATTAATCCGCTTTGGGCGTCCCGCATTAAGTCTGCCCAACTGACGATCACAGCAGCCTCAAGGATTCCCTCGAGAGTTTGATCCTGGAGCGCTTCCATAGTGTCGGGTTTCAATAAGTTGGTTTCCGTCGCGGAGAATGCTCTCAGCGTCTGGCCATCTCGGCAGCGCGCTGGGACTTCTGCCGTCCATCGGCGCCCTCGAGGTAACAGCTCTTTTGGATATGTCGCGAGTGTCCCGAAACCACGGTGTAGGGCACGCCCAGAAATCGTTTGCCAACGATTCCAGTTACTTCAAGGCAATTGAAGTTCAACGGTTTCACTTTTTCCAACATTCGCCGCAGTGCGTTCTGGATGCTTTTGACCCCGATCGCACCGAAGAACATCACCTTTACTTCTGCAGCCATGAAGAAGAAGTTCCATCCCGCGGCATCGATCTTGCGATCCAGGGCCAATCCATCGAGCGCGTTGATCACTCCCCAGTTGGCTGAGTAAGGCTCACTTTGCAGTCCCAGCGCCTGGGTCATAAGCGGACGATCTTCGATCAGGATACTGCCGACTTGCAGGGTTGCCGTCATAGACGTCTCCAGGGAAAACGCAGATCGCGCGATCGTCGCGCTGGTGCGGGGTAGTTACATCGCACTGAGAGATTCTTCACATTCCTGCCATGCTAGCGGTCGGTTGGGTGAAAGCGGCCACTACGATCAGTAACAATGTGACGATCATCAGTGCAGCACTTCCCAGCAGCACAATTTCGCTTAGCAAGTCAGGGCTCATCAGATCTTCGCGGCGCATTTCAATCCTCTAGCTAGTTTCGAGTAAAACCGCCTCAACGAGCGCATGGGCCGCCTGGTTTGACAGGACCATGGCTCTTATTGAGGTATCTGTTATTTTCGCCGATCCCCTTGCGAAATACTGTGCAGAATGGCTCACTTTCGCCGGACCAAAAAGAGATTGGCCATTGCGGCTTAGTCACGATTTATGCCAATTGACGACTCCCTTGTACTAGAATCGCGGATAAATGAGTTCTGCTAAAACATCGAACGGTAAGAAGACGCGCGAGTTCGATCCCAATACCTTCCTCGCGACCATTGGCAGCGGCAGGAAGAATCTGACTGTTGCCAGGAAACAAACCATCTTCGCACAAGGCGACGGGGCGGACGCAGTCTTCTATATCCAGACTGGTAAGGTAAAGCTCACCGTCGTATCCAAGGCGGGTAGAGAAGCGACCATCGGCATGTTAAGCGAAGGAAACTTTTTTGGTGAAGGTGCGCTGGCAGGCCAGGCTCTGCGGATGGGGTCCGCCGCCGCAATGACTGATTGCGAGCTTTTGCGCATCGACAAGAAAGCGATGATGGAAGCCCTTCATCGCGAGCATACCTTTTCGGATATGTTCGTCGCGTATCTGCTGGCGCGGAATATCCGCTATGAAGAGGATCTGGTTGACCAGTTGTTTAATTCCAGCGAGAAACGGCTAGCGCGTGTACTTCTGTTACTCGCTCATTTTGGCAAAGAGGGTGTACCTGAGACTGTGGTTCCCAAGATAAGCCAGGAAACCTTGGCAGACATGGTTGGAACCACCCGATCGCGAGTAAGTTTCTTCATGAACCGGTTCAGGAAACTGGGTTTCATTCATTATGCCGGCGGTATCGAAGGCGGATTGCAGGTCCACAGCTCACTGCTGAATGTTGTTCTTCACGATTGAGCGTCTGCCGGGTCACTAGATGATCCGTCCGATTACGTTCTCATTCACCTAAATAGACTCCCCCTCACACTGCGGTAGCTCCGCGCGAGCCGCGCACTGACTCACCAAAATCTACCGCGCCTTCACTTCACGATACACAAACTTCGCGACCCCGAGCCGCAAACATTCTGCTGTTTCGTATGGCTGCGCGCAAATTGCGTCTGTTCCAAAATGGGCTTGTAGGCAGATCCTTTTATAAAAGTGAGCAATTGTGAACACAGTCGTGACAATCACCTTATTTAAATTCTTCTCACATTCCAAGCTTTTGTGATTTCACAGTGCGGCGGCTGTTGAGCCGAGAGGAAGAAGGATGACTGTCATGCGTATATACAATCATAAGATCTGTTTCACAGCATTCCTACTGCTCATTTTCGCCGCTGGTTGCAGCGATCCGGACAAGACCGGCACTAACCCAACCGTTACCCCGCCCACAGTGGCTTCCGTAACTCCTGTTAGCGGCGCTACCGGTATATGTCCCAATGCGACAGTCACGGTCACCTTCAGCAAGGCGATGAATCCTTCCACCGTCAATGCCACAACTTTTACCGTCGCGCCTGGCGTAGTTGGAACAATCACCCACGATACAAGCAACACGATTTTTACTTTTACACCGTCGAATCCCCTAGCACTGAGTACTGCCTATACCGCCACGATTACCACCGGCGCCAAGGATATGTTTGGCAACGCGCTGGCCAGTAATTTTGTATGGACGTTCACCACCGGCGCCAACCCATGCGCTCCGCCCACGGTGATTTCCGTAACTCCTCCCACTGCTACGACCGGCGTCTGTCCCAGCACCGTAGTGACTGCCACCTTCAGCGAAGCGATGAATCCTTCCACGATCAATACGACGACCTTTACTTTGACCGGGCCCGGCACTACACCCGTGACGGGAGTAGTGACTTACAACGCCTCAACCGCGACTTTCACACCATCAAGCTCTCTCGCTCTGAACACGCTCTATACCGCCACTATTACCACCGGAGCTAGAGATCTGTTCGGCATGGCATTAGCGAGTAACTTCGTGTGGACCTTCACCACCAGTACCACGGCATGTGCTCCGCCGACCGTGATTTCCGTAGCTCCTCCCAATCTTGCGACCGGTGTGTGCCCTAGCTCGGTAGTGACTGCGACCTTCAGCGAAGCGATGAAACCTTCCACCATCAATAGCACAACCTTTACTTTGACCGGTCCAGGCTCAACACCAGTGGCGGGAACAGTTACCTATGTTGTGTCGAGCGATGTCGCAACCTTCACACCAACCAACCCACTCGCGCTGAACACGCTCTATACCGCCACCATTACTACAGGGGCTCAGTCTCTCGCTGGCGATCCACTGGCAAGCGACTTTGTATGGACCTTCACTACATCTGCCACCGCGTGTATCCCCATCGTGCCGTTAGGAACGGCGTGTAGTTTCGGAATTCTCGGAGCCACCCCCGTCGTTAGCAGCAGTGGTCCCAGTGTGGTTACCGGAAATATCGGAATATGGCCGGCAATTTCGATCACCGGATTCCCGCCAGGAACGATAACCGGCGTCTTCCACGCTGGCGATGCGGTTGCCATGACCGCCCAGGGTGATTTGACCACGGCCTATAACTATGCCGCTGCACAACCAGGAGGAGCCGTTCTAAGAGCCGATATAGGAGGCGAAACACTCCCTCCCGGCGTTTATAAGACGACCAGTGCCCAGCCTTCCCTTGGAATAACCGGCAATCTCACACTCGACGGTGGAGGCGATTCGACGGCCGTCTGGATATTCCAGATCGTGTCCACTCTGACCACGGCGGCGAACAACAGCCAAGTCATTCTGACCAACGGCGCCAACGATCACAACGTGTTCTGGCAGGTTGGCAGTTCGGCCACGCTTGGAACTACCACCACGTTCGCCGGAACCATTATGGCTCAGGCGTCTGTCTCACTTGACACCGGCGCGACGCTGAACGGCAGAGCGCTGGCCCGGACGGGCGCAGTCACAATGCTAAGCAATCCGGTGAATGTACCTCCCTGTCCATGAGGAATTCGGTAGTGAGAGTAGCTTGCTGCCGGTGAATAGCTCGCAGTCTGGAAGACATGATTTCACGTTATTGCTCGGAGGAATTCTTATATGTCATCTCGCTTTGAGAACTCTTGTAGCCGGATTGCAATTATGCGGTTGGCAGCGGTTGTTGTCCTGTGTGTGATTGGTACGTTCGCGGCAGGGCAGGATCAGCCTGCTCCCAAATGGGAGCTCTACGGCGGATACTCTTTCTTCTATCCGGCCACGGATATACACGGCTTGCTTCCGGGAGGATTGCTTCCGGTGAGCAGCCGCGTGGAATCGAATCCGCGTGGTGTCGGCGCCAGCGTCACCTACAACTTTAACCGCTGGTTCGGATTGACAGCCGACGGAAGTGGGCATTGGGGAAGCGGCGAAAACGGAGTCGGCGGCCGCATCGACGATGCCGCCTTCTACAGCGCCTCCATGGGCCCGAAGCTGACTTTTCGCAGCCGCCATTTTTCTCCGTTTGTCGAGGCTCTGGTGGGCTGGCATAGCCTTGATTCCGATCTATTCCAGAGCGATAACGGATTCGGATTCATGGCCGGTGGTGGTGTCGATTTGAATTTGACTCGACATCTCGCTTGGCGTGTGATTCGAGGGGATTTCGTCTTCTCAAATCATCAGTACGGTCCGAGCGCGATCGTTCCGGTGACGGATGTCAGAGGAGTCAGACTGCAAAGTGGTCTGGTATTTATGGTTGGCGGTAAATCCACGCCGCCGCCCGTCTCCGCAAGCTGCAGCGTCAATCCCGGCGAAGTCATGGCGGGCGAGCCAGCGACAGCGACGGCGACCGGCAGCAACTTCAATTCCAGGCATCCCCTGAATTACACGTGGAGCAGCACCGGCGGCCAAATTACCGGCAGGGACAAGTCCGCGAGTCTCGACACCAACGGCACGGCTGGCGGCAGCTACACGGTTACCGCTCGTGTCTCCGATCCAAAGACAAACAGCGAGGCCAGCTGCATGGCGGCCTTCACCGTGAAGGAGGCACCCAAGAATCCGCCGGCCGTTTCATGTTTGGCGAATCCATCGACACTGCAGACGGGCACGCCTTCTACCATCAGTTGCACTTGCACCAGTCCGGACAATGCCCAAGTCACGGTAGGCGCCTGGACAGCGAGCAGCGGCGCCGTTTCCAGCAGCGGCGCCAGCACTGCAGCTCTGGATACATCCGGCACTTCCAATGGTCCAATCACTGTGACTGCGACTTGCAGCGACTCACGTGGCCTGAACACTCAGGCTGCTGCCCAGGTGATGGTGCAGAACCCGCCACCGGTTTCGCCAGAGTTCATAAAACTGGAAGCCAGACTTTCCCTGCACAGTATTTACTTTGCAACCGATAAGCCAAGAGTCGCGAATCCCGATGGCGGCCTGCTGGCCAGCCAGGAGCAAACGCTCATCTCCCTGGCCGAAGATTTCAAGAAGTATCTCGAAACCAAGCCGGATGCTCACTTGACTCTCGAAGGTCATGCCGACCCACGAGGCTCCGTGGAATACAATCAGGCACTTTCCGAACGGCGCGTCGAGCGCACCAAACATTTCTTGATCGAACACGGCGTTCCCGCCGCAAACCTCGAAACCAGGGCGTTTGGCGAGCAAAGAAATCTCGACGAAGCGCAGGTGAAAGATGCGGTTGAGAAGAACCCAGAGTTAACTCCAGAACAGCGGCAGCGGGTCGTCGACAACATAAAGACGGTCCTGCTGGCGAGCAATCGTCGCGTAGACATTACCCTGAGCACCACGGGCCAACGATCCGTCCGCGAATATCCGTTTAACGCTGCGGATTCTTTGTCTTTGCTCCAACAAGCAGGAACCAAGAAAACACCAGCCCGAAGAAAGGCGAAGACAACCGCTCAATAATAAGTAAGGAAGAGGGGCACCGCTTAAGCAGCGCGCATTTTCTGGCCTTGCCTTGTTGTCAGTGAAACAGACGAGAACAGCGGTCGAAGCCGCGACAAGCTGTCGCTGCATCGAAACGAGTGAGGAGCACGTCATGCCACAGAGTCCGCACAATCGAGTCGCAGAGCTCCATAATCTCGCCGCCCACGCTCACACCGCCGCGGCCGCCGCGCATGGTAAAGGAGACCATTTAACCGGTCATGAACTCAGCAAACAGGCGTTTGAACACTCCATGAACGCACACAAGCTCAGCGAAGAGCTCGCCAACAAGGTTGCCAAGTCTGGCAAAACCAAAAACGCGTAGTCTGGCGGAGACCTATTGAGGCTTAGGTGTCACGGTCGCAGAAGCCTGAACTGGTTGATCCGAAGTTGTCTTGGATGCGATTCCTGCCGGGGTTTGCTTGTCAGGCGGAATCTCGGTTCCGAGTGGATAGATGAAAATCTGTACCGTACCCCATCCCGCATCCGAATTCGTGTCCGTCTGCTTGCCGAGCCCCAGAGTCTTAAGCTGACTATCGTCGAATCCAAAGTTCTCGACCAGATACTCGCGCACAACCGCGGCACGGGCTTCTGTCAGTAGTAAGTCCTTCTGGGTGTCGCCTTCCATGCCGACGGACGCCACAACCACCGCAAACCCGAACTGGTTATTGGCCAGGAACTCGCCACCATCGTTCAGAGATTTCTGGTTCTTCAGCTTGGCCGAATCGTGCTTATCGAAAAGCTGCTTCGCCGAGTATGCAAACTCCTTAACCGGTGTGCCTTGCGGCAGGCGTTCGATCTCATTTTTTACCAGTTCGTTTGAATCTTCATAGCCACGATTCTTGAAATACCCGCGCACGAAGAAGGTGTGCTTCAGGGCCTCCATATTCTCCTGGAAGTCGGTAACCCCGGCTTGCGCCTGGACCAGCGTATCACGCATGGCGCTGGTGGTCTGTTCGAGGTCGTTATAGAGTTGTTTGTCGTTAACCAAAGCTCCCGCGGTTCCCTGACCCCCATTGATCTTTGCGCTGATCGAGTCTAGATTTGCCGTCGCCCGGGTGGCGTTCTGAATGGCTTGCTGGCTGCTATCAAGAATGCCGCTGGTCTTTTGTAGCAGGTCCGCCATTTCGAGAGGCGGCTGGCTGGCGATGGTGTCTCCATCGCCCACCTCGGCTTTCCCTGCGGATCCAAACGAAATCGCCAGATACTGGTTGCCCAACAACCCCTCGGTCTCGATGGTGGCCACGGAGTCTTGCTTGATGATCTCGTGCGTCGACCTATCGAGATCCATGATTATCGTAACCTTCTCGCCCGGCCCGTGAGGCAACAGGATGTTGCGTACAGTTCCACTGTGGACTCCGCCCACCCGCACATCGCCCCCTGCATCCAAGCCCACCACATTGTCGAATTGCGCTTTCAATTGGTAGGTAGAGCTGAAAAGATATTGCTTGCTCCCGATGATGAAGACACCGACCGCTAAAATTGCCAGTGTCGCAACTATGAAAGCTCCCAACCGCGCCGCTCTCGACATAATTCCTCCTACGAATGCTTCAGAAATTCCCTGACAAACTCGTCGTCACTTTCCTGAAGTTCTTCAAAGTTGCCTTCGATTGCCACGTTTCCTTCATTGAGCAGGGCCAGGCGGTCCGCAATCGTCTTCGCGCTGTGCAGATCGTGAGTCACGACGATGGATGCCATGTGATGTTCGTCATGGAGCTTGAGAATCAAATCATCGATCTCCCCGGAACTGATCGGATCGAGACCGGCGGTAGGCTCGTCGAGCAGCAAAATATCAGGCTCCAAAGCCAGCGCGCGTGCCAGCCCCACTCGTTTCTGCATGCCACCCGAAATATCCGAAGGCATCTTCTCAAGGTCGGCTTCCACGCCCACTTCGGCCAGCAGTTTCTCGACCCGGTCGGCCCGCTCAGACTTCGACATCTCTTTATTATGGTGCTGCAGGGGAAACGCTACGTTCTGCTCGACGGTCAGCGAATCGTAGAGTGCGGCGTGCTGAAACAAAAAACCCATTTTCTTCCTGATTTCGCCGAGTTGGTCGAGAGCCAGGCCGGCGATGTCTTGACCGTGAATGCGAACCGATCCCGAGTCCGGCCTCTGCAGACCGATGATGATTCTCAGCAAGACGCTCTTGCCTGTACCACTCCGCCCCAGCACCGCCAGGGTCTCGCCCCGGCTCACGCTCAGACTGATCCCGTTCAAAACCTTTTGACTTCCGAAAGATTTATGCAAGTCATCAACGGCGATAACGGATGCACCACCATCTTCCTCGGCGTCTGCCGGCTTCAGCGCAATTTGATCGATTACGTCCATAACTTCTCGCGAGCGGTTTACGAAAAAAATATGATAATGAGTTTCACCAGCACAACATCAGCCAGGATCACAAACAACGACGACAAGACAACCGAACTGGTGGCCGCGCGGCCGACGCCCGCTGCGCCTCCCTGTGTACGCATTCCCTGAAAACACGCGATCAGCCCAATGATTAGGCCGAACACAGCGGTCTTAAACGTGGGCGGGAGGAAATCGTTGAAATTGGCGCCCTTAAAACCGCTGTTGATGAATTGGTGTAACGAGAGTGGCTCAACTAGGGCCTGCGCAACCCAGCCCATTACCAAGCCGCATGCGTCGGCAGCGAGTGTCAGAAGAGGCAGCATCAGGATGCAAGCTAGAATACGGGTCGCGGCCAGTAGCCGATAGGGGTTCACCGCTGATGCCTCGATGGCATCGATCTGCTCGGTCACTTTCATCGACGCCAACTCCGCACCAATACCCGCGCCTACCCGACCGCTCACAACCAGGCCGGTAATGATGGGACCGGTTTCGTGGATCACCGAGAATACGATCGCGGCGGGAAGGAGCGATTTAGCGCCAAATCGAGTCAGGCTGTACCGGGCCTCCAAAGAGAGGACAACCCCGGTGGCGGCGCCGGCCAAAGCGACCAGCGGCAGGGACTTTGACCCAATCTCGTCGAGTTGGCGAAACAATTCGCGGAATTCAAACGGCGGCGTTACCGCAGCTCGCAGAACTTTCCAGAAAAATATGCCCAGATCTCCGAACCATTCGAGAAATTCGCCGATCAGGCCCGTTGCGGAACTCACAGCGGATGACAACTGTTGGGGGCGCGGGCCCGAAAGTGGAGGGTCCATGCTCGCGACCGCCCTGGATTGCCAGTCGATCATGGGTTTGAACCCGGAGGAGGTGCTCCATGCCCATTGTTGAGGTGCATGCGAGATAGCAGTGGATGTGGTCCGCTATAGAAGAATTCCAGGGCGATGTTTCCGCCAATAGACCCCAGCAGGGTGTAGTTGCCCATGCGCAGCGCATCCGCGGGTTCGTAGCGGCTTGCATACCACGCATACACAGCAGTCATGGTGCCAGCATATGGAGCGACCAGAGCCGGGACAGAAAACACGCGATGGCCGTCTTCGCCGCGGCGTGCTGTGAAAGTGGAAATCACGGCGTGGCTCAGCCGTGGAAACACGCCATTGCAGTCACAGCGGTAATACAACGTGTCTTCCTTGAAGGCTTCAGCGAGGGCGTAGCGCGTCGTCGTAGTGACCGCCGCGATGCCGAAGTCGGCCGCGAACCGCTTGCCGTAACCCTCCGCTCCTTGTTTCCATTCCGGCGGAGTGTTTTCCCCTTGGTTAATGCCAGCCGCGAATGCAGCGCCGACGATGGGATAGGGGCCGAACGCGTCGAAGACGTAGTTGCGAACCTTCGTTTTCTGCGTCGGACGCGTGTACGTCAAATCCGGGAGCTTCGCGCTTGTTGACAGGACAGCAACGCCGGAGGAGTCTCTTGCATCCACGAGTGGTTGCGCCTTTGCCGCTTGTGGTAAAGCTGCGACGCTGGCGATTGCCAGCAGGAAAAGGCTGGCCAGAGGCCTCTTCATGTCAATATTCTCCTTATTAATCCCCGCCGAATCCCGCTTCCGTTTTTCGGCGGACCACGATCAGGGCAAGGGCTTGCTCCCGGACGGTATCGCCTTAGCTTCCGAAGGCGTTAGACGAGAGCGGTCACAATAACCGTAGCCTTTTAGACAGGCTGCATAGTTGCGTTGTTGCTCGGCGTCGGCCAGCATCTTGGCTTCGGATGAAGTCAGTTTTGAGTAGTCGCAAGTTTCCTGGCCGTTCTTACATTCGGAGATGTTGCGGCGATGTTCTGCGGCAACTGTTTGACCGGCTTCCAACGGAGTGAGTTTGGAGTGGTCGCACTCGTCCCAGCCATTCTCACAATTCTGCGCATTGCGCTGATGTTCGGCTGCAGCGACTTCACCGTTTTCCGAACCAGTCAGCTGGGAATGATCGCAGAGTCCGGCGCCGTTCTTGCAGTCGGCTACATTGAGCTGGCGCCTGGCACTGTTCACCGCCACCGCTTCTGCCGGACTGAGTTTGGAGCGATCGCAATCGCCTATCCCATCCTTGCAGTCACTGAGGTTGCGCTGGCGCGCCGCAAGCGACGATTCACGAGCCTCAGATTGAGTTAGTCGCGTAGGATCGCAAGAGGCCAGGCCATCTTTGCACTCGGAGAAGTTACGCTGGTGATCGGCTACGGCCAGCGCAATCGCTTGCGGTCCGGTGAGTTTCGAATGATCACAGTCCCTGAAGCCGTTTCTGCAATTGGAAACATTGCGCTCTCGGTCGGTCGCATCCAGTTCGGCTGCTTGCGACAAACTCAACTTGAAGCGGTCGCAAGTCACGCGCCCAGCCTTGCAGTCCGCCAGGTTTTGCACCGGGTCGGATGACTGTGCCAATGAAAGAGCAGGCCAGAGAATCAGGCAGGCTAGTTGCGCGCAAAGACATCCACGCAGATTGATTTTCATTATCTCCCCCTTAAGAGCTTTGGGAAGCCGACCGGAACCGAATCAGTATTCCAGTCGGCTAAAGCTGTCTTTCTCCGCAAGCTCCCAACCCGCTTATTTCCTGTCTTCTCTAGCTTCGGCGATGCGTGACTGTTGCCCAGCCGCTGACACAGCCTTCACGAATGCGTCCGCACTTGCCGGAGTTGATGCCTTACCGGAAAGAATGTTGCGAAACATCATGTGCCTGCCGTAAATGGCGTGAGTCGAGTCATTGTCCTGCTGGACTACTGCACCTTCCAGGGTTAAGCCGGCGAACACGCCTTTCGAGCGCGAGTAGGTCAGCATTTCTGTGTTCATCTTCCAGTCGGTTCCAGCGGAGGCATGACGGCCTACCGGGCCTGCCGCAACCGATCCTTCACCCGTAAGTTCGAATTTGCTCGACAACAGATGCTGGAATCCCTGGTCGTTCATGACCAGCATGACCAGATCCACGCCTTCGATTCCGATCTGCAATCCCCAACTTCCACCGCCAACCGATACGAAGGCGGGCGCACTCCAGCCGTTCGAGGTACGGCACGAGGCCACACCGCGGCCGTGCTTGCCACCAAAAATGAAACCACCTTTAATCAGGTCTGGCACTACCAGGATGCACTTTGCGCCGCTTAACACTTCCTCGGGAATGCCTTTGTCCGGCGTTGACATGATGGCGTGCAGAACATCCACCGATTTTTGCAGGCGGTCGACTGTATCTTCACGACCTGAGCGTGCCCAGGCGAAGGTTCCAACCAGGCCTATGACGCTCATCAACAACAGTGAAATTATTTTTTTCATAAATTCATTCCTCCAGGAGCTGCGGAACTAAGAGAAGCGAACTTCAGATCGGCTGACTTAGTTCAGAGAATCTGAAAGAGGGAGAAGAAATACTCGTCTCAAGGTTATGATCGCCCAAGCCAGAGAGAATAGCTGATCTGAATTGCTCACTTCTAATTGTGGTCAAAAACATGTTGGATTGATTGTCAGAATGCGGTTACTGATCGTTTAGGTAAATTGAGCAATCTTGCACAGAATCGCCGCCGGCGATGTGTAATCGTGAGCCTGTCGAAGATGCGACGGAGTGGCGCCCTTTCTTGGAAGCACCTGGTATCGCTGATGCATCCTTTTCTTTTCCGAACTCGTGCCTTGCTCGTGTTGATTGTTGAATCCCTGCGGAAGCCGTTTTCGAAGAAAACGGATGGTTTCGGATCACAAAGGATGTGCCCCTTCTGCGGGTTAATCACTCCACGAGCCAAGCCAGTCTGTCTGGAGTGTGGGAAGTCGTTAAGAGGCATTCAAGTGGCTCGGAAAGATGCAAGGCAAGGATGAGCAATTTGAGAAATGAGTAGAGGAGATAATATGCTTTGGACAATTTTCGTGGTGCTTTTGATTTTGTGGCTTCTGGGTTTCAGCCTCCACGTAGCCGGTGGTCTGATCCACTTGCTGCTGGTTGTGGCGTTAGTGGTTCTAATAATTAACCTGGTGAGTGGCCGTCGGGTGGTGTAGAGGCCGTCTGCTCAGGGAGTCAGCCGAAGTGACTCGCTTTTTCAGGCTTGCATCCCTACTTATGCTGGAACAGAACGCGCAGGCCGCGGTTCGTAATTTCCTTCAGCATGCGCAGACCTGACTGGCCGAAGTTCTGAGACGGCGGAGCCTTGGCAGCTGCGAGTTCCCGGTCGGCATGCGTCTTGATGGACGGATGTCCCGTGCTTAGCGTGCACTTTTCTTTCCGTTTAGCCCGGCACCTTGGGCAAGGCACGGACAATATACGTTTCAACGTGAGTTTCTCGGGTTGCACACCGATATTATTCAGGATCAACCATTGGAGCGATGGTCAATTTTGCTCTTTGCACTTCAATTGCCCCAAAGCGGAAACCAAAATGGGACTGATCACGGAACGCAAATGAGGGACGCATCGTCGCGTCAAACTGTATGAATTTTAATGTGCGCCGATTTCAAAGCGCGCCACGCGTACCCAGCTTGGTTGGCACATATGCCTTCAAATGAAGTGAGGCCGCATGCTGATTAATCGTTGTCGCCGCTTGCGTGCGGCGGTTGCCATTCGTGTGGTCGAAATCGAGAGTCGTGACGCTATGCTCGCAGAAGGCACATTTGAATGTGGTGCCGCCGTTCATCGATTTGGTTGTGTAATATCTCACATCTCCATTGTAGTCCTTTAAGCTGCCGGGCGGTTGGCAATACGTTCGCAACTTAGCGCCGCGAATTCTGGGCTGGAGTGAACACCCGTTTGTCGCGCACAACGAACCGATTGGGCGGGGGACCGACGAGATGAATAGGATGCGATTGGTATCAGGGACTACGCCGCCTCTGACTTTCGCATGATTCTCATGTAACTGTCCATTGACTGGGTCAACTGAGCGTCGACTTCGTCCGCGATAGTCATAACGTCTGGTAGCACTAGACTGAAATCCAGAGAGTTCAGATTGCTTTGCAATGTTCCGAAGATGGTCACCTGCAGTATTCGCGATTCGTGCACCAGCATTGCGGGAGTGTAGCCCTGCAGATATCGAAGCTTTCCGTGGGCTACGGCGGCGACGGAAAAGATAGCATCGCTGTCCTTGTCAGTCGCGCGGGGCTTGCTCAGGCGGAGAGCCAGGTCTTCAACCAGCTTCGGAAGATGTCCAGTGCGCTCCTCATCGCTGAGCGGAACGCGGTTGAGTTCACTGCTCTGTTTAGCCCGCGCCAACCATGCTCTGCCGATATCGCCGGTCGACCGCACCAGTATTGCGCCCACGCTCTCCTTTTCCGACCGTTTAATAGGGTTGCGATTGACCACTCTTTCTTGGACGAGTTCGGTAAACCGTCCAATCTCGAATGGCTTCACGACAATTTCGTCCGCCTCCAGAAGGATCGCGGTCATGGCGCTTTGCACGTCGGGGTAGCCGCTGACCAGCATGGTGAACGCCTTCGGTTGCGAATGGCGCATGGCTGATACCACTGTAAAACCGTCCCCTGGATTGGGCATGTGCAGGTCGGAGATGAGCACGTCAAAGCTCTCGGTAGCGATTCGTCTCAGAGCTTCGATCACGCTGTCGGCGGCGACTACCTCAAACCCCTTGCGCTCGAGTCCTTGGGTCATCATGGCGCGTACGGCGCCATCGTCATCCACCAACAAAATTTTGTGTGCAGCCCCGGGTTCGGGTGAAGCCACTCAACACCGCCTCTCCTCACGAACTGGGGCAAGTTTAGAGGCCAATCTTTTTCAGAACTGTGCAATTTTGACCAGTAGTCCCATTTTGGGCAACGTACTATAGGATCTGCTCGACTAGGGTGGTTATGGGTTAGCGTTCGGAAACGCCTAGGTTAGTGTCGGAAGGGTGACGTTGGACCTTGGTTAGTGTTGGAAACACCGACGTTCAGACCCTCACGACCACTCCACTTTCTAAACCAACGCGCACATTGGCAGGCCGGACCTACATGGTTCGGCCTTTTTTCGCGTGCCGGCACGCTTCAGATCACCTGCCTGTGGCAAGGAAGATCATAGCTCTACCATTCTGCAGCAGTGCAAAGGCTAGTCGTGGAGAACAACATTCAACAGCGAACTGTGCACTTGCAGCCCACCGTTGTAATGGATAAAGCCCAATTTCCTGAAGCGGTTCATAAAGTAGCTGACCCGCGAGCGGGTGGTGCCGATCATTTCCGCCAGCATCTCCTGACTGATCTTGGGAACCACCGTCTGAGGTGTGCCTTCCTTGCCGAAATGGGCGAGCAGCAAAAGAATCCGCGCCAGCCTCTTTTCGCTGGAATTGAAAAGCTGATCCACCAGATCTTCTTCGTAGCGGATGTTCCGCGCCAACAAATAGGCAACGAACATGTCGGAGAATTCGTGCTCCCGATGCAGCACTTTCATCATAGCGTTCTTGTCGATTCGCAGAATGGCGCAATCCGTTATTGCAGTCGCAGAACCCATACGGAGAGGTTGGCCGGCAAGCGAAGCTTCCCCGAAAAAGTCTCCGTCACCGCATATGCCGATGGTGGCTTCTTTCCCAGTCTTAGAGACCACGGTCAGTTTTACCTTGCCCGTCTGGATATAAAACACGGAATCAGCAAGGTCCCCTTGGGCAAAGATGGTTTGCCTCTTCTTGAACCCCACAGGTTTCCTACCCTCGCCGATGGTTGCGAGGAATGCGTGCGGGTTGAAATTGCGCCTCTTCCCGGCCGCTGCCCTTGCATTTATGGCATCGCGTTTAGTTGGGAGTGTCGGGTTGATCGAGGTTTGGCTGGGAATGTTGCTTGTTTGTAAAGAACTGTCAGGTTGGAGAGCGGGAGACATAGGCACCTCTCTGCACGGGCATGCCCACCCGCCTTCTATACACGACCGTGTATTAGTACTTTGTCACTTTTCATGACCGCCGTCAATACCACAGAAACCTCAGAAAAGCCAACATTCACCTTGCGCCATCCGACTGTCAGTTTTGTTGCATGTTGCCTATTCACCACAGAGACACAGAGTCACAGAGAAAGCCTTTTTAATCTCGCGGCGTTGTTAGGTCAGAGCAGAATTGCCCCTCTCCCAAAATGGGTTTCGGCATCCTGGATTAATTAAAAGAGTGATCAATATCACAGACTGGGAACAGCACAGTTGGATAGTTTCCGGGGTGAAGGTTATACGTGAAAAATGGAACGAAGAAGGAGCAGGATATGAAAGTGTTTACAATTTATTTGCTGGCTTTGTCATTGTTGGGAATCTGCGCTCAGGCTCAAACGGATGACGCCGCGGTAACAATCAATCTTGGGACGGCTGACAAATTTGCCTTGCTGGGGGCCTCCGGCATCACCAACGTCAGCGCTCACACTTACATAATTGGTGATGTAGGCAGTTCTCCGACGCCCGCCATTACGGGGCTTA
>Ga0210394_10002648_pt1 | contig 24200 bp, 17 predicted proteins | sample IncBWC12MmetaG_FD_160121 | JGI IMG/M metagenome (GOLD analysis project Ga0210394, IMG submission 160121) | Forest soil microbial communities from Barre Woods Harvard Forest LTER site, Petersham, Massachusetts, United States - Inc-BW-C-12-M | ecosystem: Environmental > Terrestrial > Soil >... | reverse complement strand
GCGAGCTGCCGCGAGGCAACGGTGAGACCATCATGATCGTGGACGACGAGCGGGCGCTGGTTGCGCTCGCCGAAGAGACGCTTGCCGGGCTTGGCTACGAGCCGGTGGGGTTTGACTCGAGCGTCGCCGCTTTGCAGGCGTTTCGCGCGGAACCGAATCGCTTCGATCTCGTGCTGACCGACGAGACGATGCCCGATCTCACGGGGACGGAGCTTGCCGGTAAGCTGCGGCAGTTGCGACCGGAGATCTCGATCATTCTCATGAGCGGCTATGGGGGTACGCAACTCACCGAACGAGCGCAGGCCGCAGGGGTTATCGATGTGCTCCGTAAACCGCTCATCCGCCGCAATATCGCTGAACCGGTCGCGCGCGCACTGCAGGCGCGCCATTAACCGAAGGGGGACACGTCTCCTGCGCCCATCTACCACATGCCGCCGAGAGCCACGGTGATCGCCTCGCCGTTCACGCCCCCGGCAGCGTCGCTGCACAGGAACGCGATCACCTGCGCGACCTCGCGCGGCTCCAGCACCCGCTTCTGCGGGTAGATGGCGGCGCGCTCGTGCCACACCTGCTCAACGCTGACGCTGCGCCGTTCGGCCTCCGCCTTCGCCGAGCGCTCGGCCATGGCCGTTCGCACCCAGCCAGGCAGCACCGCGTTGGATGTGACTCCGAACGGCCCAGCATCCTGGGCGACCGCGCGTGCGAGCCCGATAACGCCATGCTTGGACGCGGTGTACGCGCTTCCCGCGCGTTCCGCTTTCTCGCCGGCGGTGGAACTGGTGAACACCAGGCGGCCGAATCCGCGCTTGCACATGCCGCCTACCGTCAGCCGCGCGAGCTCGAACGGACCGTCGAGGTTGATGCGCATCGTCTCGCGCCAGACCTCGGGGTCCTGCTCCCACACGAGCCGCTCGTGAGCCGAACCGATGCCGTGGTTTACGACCAGCACGTCAATCGGCCCCAGCCGCCTCGTCGTCTCGGCCACGGCCAGGGCGCAGCCCTCGGTGCTGCCAAGGTCCGCCGTGACGTAGTCGAGGCCAACGGCCGCGAGCTCGGCCACGCTGCGCGCCACGACCATCACGCGCGCTCCCGCCGCCGCCAGCAGCAGCGCCGCCTCGCGCCCGATCCCCCGACCGCCGCCCGTTACCAGCGCCACACGTCCGTTCATCGTCAAGCTCCCGTACTCATATTTTTGGAATCGTCCCACGCCGGGCGGGCGGGCGCAATCGCACGGGCGAGCGAGTCGGCGAGGTCCGAGCGCTGGAGCGGTTTGTGCAACACTTCTTTCACGCCGATGGCGGATGCGCGATGCGCGAGGCTCGTACCCCCGTGGCCGCTCATCAGGATGATCGGAATATCCGGCCTCAGGAGCCCAATCTCGCCGGCGAGTTCAGTGCCCACGAGTTCCGGCATTGCCTCATCGGTGAGAACGAGATCGAAGCGCTGCGGATCAGCCCGAAAGGCCTGCAGCGCCACGCGGCTCGACTCGAAACCCACCGGTTCGTAGCCAAGCCCGGCAAGCATTTCCTCCGCGAGCGCCACCAGCATCGGCTCGTCATCAACGATCATCACCGTCTCACCGCGGCCGCGCGGCAGTTCGCGCTCAGCGGTCGTCGTAGCGGGCTTGCCGGCTTCAGTCGTCGTGGGCAGCCAGATCTCAAAGGTGGTGCCCTCGCCAATCGCGGATTTGACATCGATGGCGCCGCCGAGATCCGTCACGATCCCATGCACCAGCGACAGGCCGAGCCCGGTCCCTTTGCCAACCCCTCTGGTCGTAAAGAAGGGATCGAAGATGCGCTCGACCACCGCCGGCGGAATTCCGATGCCCGTATCCCTGATCGCCAGGCGTACGTAGGGACCGGGGGAGAGAGTGCCGCGCGACACCGACTGCGCCTCGGCCAGATCAACGCGTTCGAGAAGCACAGTGAGGATGCCGCCATGTTCCATGGCGTGCACCGCGTTGGTACAGAGATTCATGGCCACCTGATGCAACTGGGTCGAGTCGCCGATGAGTGCGGCATCGCCGGCGGTGAGGGTTTTTTCCAGCCGGATATCGGCGGGCAGCGAAGCCGCGATGAGTTCCAGAGTTTCTTCGATGACCGACTGCACGTGGACGCGCGCGCGTTCACCGAGGCCGCTGCGGCTGAATCCGAGAATGCGATCGACGAGGGCCTTGGCGCGCCCGGCCGCGTGCATCACATTATCAAGGTAGCGACGCAGCGGCGTGTCAGGCGCAGACTGTTGCTGCGCGAGTTCGCCGTACCCCAAGATCGCGCCGAGTATATTGTTGAAATCGTGGGCGATGCCGCCCGCCAAGGTGCCCATCGCCTCCATCTTCTGCGACTGCCGCAATTGCGCCTCGAGTAATTCCCTGTCCGACTGCGCCTGCTTTTGGGTGGTGATGTCGATGACCGACCCGACGAAGCGATACGGCCTGCCCGTTTCGTCCCGGAGACAGCGGCCCCTAGAAAGCAGCCAACGCCAGCCGCCGTTGCGGACCCGATATTCACATTCGAAACTCGGCGTGCGGCCCGCAAAGTGATCTTGGATGGTCGCCTCGTGGCGCGCCTGGTCATCGGGGTGAATCTCGATTTGCGAAAGCCACGCGGCGCGGGTCGTCGTCACATGGGCTTTACCTTGACCTTCGAGCATTGCCATCGTCGACGACAAGAACAGGCGATCGGTCGTCAGGTCCCAGTCCCAATGTCCCTCGTTGGCGCCTTCCATCGCAAGTGCATAGCGCTCTTCGCTCGCGCGCAACGCACCCTCGCCCGCTTCAATTCGCCGTAATTGGCGCCATAGCAGCCCGATGCCGATCAAGCCCAACATTGCTACCACGATGCTGCGCGCCGCCAGCCGCGCCGCTTCGTCGCGCCATGAATGCAACGCAACCCCCTCTTCGCGGGTAACCGCGAGCACCAGGGGAGTGTCCCTGACACGCTCCACCGCAATGAAGTCGCGTTGACCGTCGATCGGATTCGTCAGCCGGCTGGCCTGCGCTCTCGGCATGGCAAGCTGCGGAAATCTCTGCTCCAGAGCAACGGACTGCGGCGGATCGCGCATCAGCAATTGACCGTCGTCGCGCAGAAGCTGCACGGCACTACCGTTGCCGAGCGTGACCGCCGCGTAGAATTGTGCGAGATCCTCGAGGTTGACGATGGCTGCCACGACGCCGGCGAAAGCCCCGGTCTCGTCCTCCAGCCGCCGCGACAGAATGATTCCCGGCCGCCCGTCGGAGCGGGTAATCACCGGCTCGCTCATGAACAGACCGGCCGCCGTGCCGTCGCGCTGGGCGATGAAGTATGAACGGTCCGAGACGTCGAGATTAGGGGGCGAGGACCCGCTCGAGCGGTGCCTCTGGATGCCTTGGGCATCGGTGATCGTGATCAGACGTATTTGCCGGACCCCTGCGGAGCGATTTGCCAGGACTTCGTCGAGACGCTCGGGCGCAATTTTGTTGCTATCGGTTTGATACCAACGCGCAGTATCGCTCAGCAGCAAATCGATGCCCTGAAACGTCCAGGCGGTTTGCTCGGCGAGCGCTGCCGCCACATTGGTAATTTCGCGATTGGTGGCCGCGAGCGTATTTTTATAGGCACGCCACGCGTCGTAGGCCGATGAGCCGGCGAATCCAATCACTACGAGCACCCCCAGTATGACGATCCGTAGCCGCAGCCGCTTGAATCGCAGCGGACCGGCCGGTTGGGCGATCTGGTCGGTGTTTTCGGTCATTGGTCGCTTACCCGCAGAGTGGCAGGATCGATGATAGCGCCTACGGCTGCGAGCAGCGCATCCCGGCTCAGCGGCTTCGCGATGACCTGGGCGACACCGAGGGTCCGGGCGGTCGTGCCGGCGGTCGAGAGATCGGCGCGAAATTGAGCTGAGATCGCAATGATCGGTGCTCCAGGGTGGGCGGCGCGAATTTTGTCGGCCACGCGCGAGCCGGCGTATTTGGGCATCCCAATGCTTACTATCACAAGATCTGCCGCCACGTGAGGCGGGGGTGCCCAGGGTGCGACCGCACTCACGCAATAACCGGCGCCCGTGAGCCACTCCTGGAGGAGGTCGCGCATCAGATCATCTGCTTCGTATATCACGATCGAGGACATCGGCCGCAGTGTCTCAGCTAAGGAGCACGCGCCAATGTCGAGGCACGGCCCCAATCTTTCACTTGAAATAAGGGGCGTAAACCCACGCGTATTTCGGCTGAAATATGCATCGAGCATTCCGCAATCGACCCGTAATGGGTTTTCGCCACTCTGCGCGCCATGCGCCGACAAATGGTTGTTGTGCGTCCACATTCTACGGAGGCTGACCAATGCTTTCTTCCCGTCGGTTCAAATATCTAGGATCGGTGATGGGCGTGCTCGCCGCCCTATGCGCAGCGAGCGCACAGGCACTGCCGCAGTCCCCTCCCGCGGTGCCGCGGCCCAGCGGCGACGCGTGTCCGCAGAGCGACAGCGGACTGAAACTGCCCGCCGGATTCTGCGCCACCATTTTCGCCGACGGCATCGGCCATGCACGCCACTTGGTCGTCGCGCCGGATGGGGTCGTTTACGTCAACACTTGGTCGGGCCGCTATTACGGCAACGACACGCCGCACGCGGGCGGATTCCTGGTCGCTCTCAAGGACAACACCGGCGCGGGGAAGGCGGACTTCAACCAGCGCTTCGGTGGGACCGTACAGAGCGGGGGCGCGGGCGGAACGGGCATCGGCCTCTACAAGGGCGGCTTGTTCGCCGAAATCAATGACAAGATCGTACGCTATGCGCTCCCTGCGGGCTCGCCAGTTCCGCGCGGATCTGCAGTCCCAATCGTCACCGGACTGCCGCTCGGCGGCGATCACCCCATGCATCCCTTCACGGTCGACAGCGTCGGTTCCCTGTACATCGACGTCGCCACCGCGACCAATGCCTGCCAGGCGCAAAATCGCACGCCGAAATCGCCGGGCATCGACCCGTGCACCGAACTTGAGACGCGCGGCGGCATCTGGCGGTATGACGCGAACAAGACGAACCAAACATTCTCGCCGGCAGAGCGCTTCGCCACCGGGATACGCAATGCGGAGGGCTTCGCGATCGATGCCGCCGGCCACATGTTCGTCACACAACACGGACGCGACCAGCTGCATGCGAATTGGCCGGACCTGTACCAGCCCGAGGAGGAGGCGACGCAACCGGCTGAAGAGTTGCTGCTCTTGAGAAAGGGCGGCGACTACGGCTGGCCGGAGTGCTACTACGACGCCATTCAAGGCAAACTGCTTCTCGCTCCCGAATATGGCGGCGACGGCGGCAAGAAAGTCGGGCCGTGCGCGGCCAAGGGCGCCCCGATTGCCGCGTTTCCGGCACATTGGGCGCCCAACGCGATGACGTTGTACGACAAGCAACAATTCCCCGCGCACTACCGCAATGGCGTGTTCATCGCGTTTCACGGATCATGGGATCGAGCACCCTACCCTCAAGGCGGCTATAGCGTTGTTTTCCAAGCCTTGGCGGGCGATCACGCGTCGGGTCAGTGCGAGATATTTGCCGACGGATTTGCAGGTGCAGTAGAGGCGCCTGGCCAGGCCGAACATCGTCCGTCCGGCCTGGCAGTCGGGCCCGACGGCTCGCTCTTCGTCTCCGACGATGTGCGCGGACGGATCTACCGCATCGTCTATCGGGGTGGATCAGGCGCTCAAGGCGGCGCTCCCAAGTACACGCCGTGTCCCAGCGCATCAGCTCCCGCCGGCAGTGTCAGCGCCGATGACGCGAAACCTCCGGAAGGCACCCATCCAGATGCCGGCGCTGCTGCCGACACCGCGGGCCTTCCCGTACCGGCCGGCGCGACCAAAGATATGGTTGCGCTGGGCGAACGCATCTACCACGGTCAAGTCGGCGCAGCAACCTGCATGGGTTGCCACGGCTCGAACGCGAAGGGCACCCCGCTGGGTCCCGATCTCACCGACACCCAATGGCTGTGGAGCGATGGCAGCTACGCGGCGATCGCGAAAACCATCACCGCCGGCGTGCCTCAGCCCAAGCAATATCGCTCCCCAATGCCACCCATGGGCGGCTCGCAGCTCACCCCCGATCAGGTATCGGCGGTGGCTGCATACATCTGGGGCTTGAGCCATCGGTCGGCGACTAGTTCGAGTACATCCACAACGTCGAAAACGACGGCGACGGTTCCTGCTCAACTTGCCATTCCGGGCGACAAGACCTATCCCGAAAGTCTCACATCAACTGCCGATGGCACCATCTTCATCGGCAGCATCGGCATGCGAACCATCTTTCGAGTAGAGCCGGGTTCGGCAACGGCGAAGGCGTGGATCGGGCCCGACCCTGAGACCACGCTGGGCGTGTTCGGCGTCTATGCGGACGAAAGATCCAAAACCTTGTGGGCGTGCTTTTCCTCGCCACACGGGTCAAACCAGGGCGCCGGGTCGGCGCCCTCCGCCCTGCATGCATACGATCTCAACACCGGGACGCTCAAAGGACGCTATGTGATGCCGACGGCGGACGCCTTTTGCAATGACATTGCAGTCGGACCTGACGGCACCACTTACGCCACCGACAGCAACAACATGCAAGTCGTTCGCCTCGCGCCGGGCGCCCGACGGCTGGAGGTCTGGGCCGGCGGCGGGGCGTTCGGTCCCACTGGCGGAATTCTCGACGGTATTTCCATTCTCCACAGGCGCGTTTTCGTCAATACCCTGAATACCAGCCGAGTCTTCAGCATTTTGATCGACAGCGACGGTAAACCCGGCACGATTTCCGAGGTACTGCTCAGCCGGCCAATCGATCGTCCGGATGGTATGCGCCGCTTTGGCAGGAACAGCATCCTCCTCGTGGAAAGCGGAGGGGCCGGGCGACTCTCGCGCCTCAACATCAGCGGCGATACAGCCGACCTCGAGACATTGAAGGAAGGATTCCCCGACGGGCCGGTATCCGTCGCCGTGGTAGGTACCACCGGTTACGTGCTCGAGGGTCAGCTGAAGACGCTGTTTGGCACCGCCGGTCCGAATTCGATCCCAAAGCCGTTTCACGCGACCGCCGTTTCGGTGGGCGCATCGTAAGTGCTGATTCACGTAGCGGAGCAACCTATGAATATTGCAAAGCGCATCACTCGATTCTCACGGCTGTGCCGGCACATCCGGCTTTGCATCAATTTCGTGCTTGCGGGGCTCACGCTGCCGCTGGTGGCGGTGTCCGCCCCGAGTGCCGGCGACTACACGCGAGAGCAGGCACAAATCGGCGCGCAGATCTACAGCGGATCATGCTCGGTGTGTCACGGTTCGAAGCTCCAAGGGGGCGCCGCGCCGGCGCTGACCGGACCAGCCTTTGGGCAGTCGCTCAAGGCCACCTACACCACCGCGAGCGCGTTATTTGCGCTGATCTCCACGCAGATGCCGGTGAATAACCCCGGTTCCCTGAGCAAGAATCAGTACACCCAGGTGCTGGCGTTCATTCTTGCCAAGAATGGCTATCCCTCGGGGAGCGCACCCCTCGACGCCGCACATTTAGATCAGGTCGCGCTGTTGCCGTATCCGAATCAGGACGCGAAGACAGCGCCGGACGCTAACCTGGAAATCGCGAACATCGGCAGCGCCAACCGCCTGCTGGTGGGCGCCCCGCCCGAGAAGGCCAGTGTCACGATCAGCGACACGATGATGGGTTCGGTGGACTCCCATCCCACCGACTGGCTGCTCCATGGACGGGATTATTCCAATCAGCGTTTTTCTCCGCTCAAAGATATCAACACCGGCAATGTGTCGTCGCTCGCGCCGGTAGCGCTGGTGCAAACCGGCATTACCAGCAGTTTCGAGACGACGCCGATCGTGGTCAACGGGATCATGTACGCGACCACGCCCGTGGTCGACAATAAGATGAAGATCCTCGCGATTCGCGCGAACAGCGGCGATATCATCTGGGAATCAACCTACACCTTGGGCGATTTCAAAATCTGCTGCGGTCCCGTCAATCGCGGTGTCGCTGTGGGGTATGGGAATGTCTATGTGGTGACGTTGGATGATCGTCTGATCGCGCTCGATGCCGCCAGCGGCGAAGTACGTTGGAACGTCGGGGTGGCGGATCCAACGGTAGGTTACAGCGAGACCATGGCGCCCCAGGTCTACAAGGGCAAGATCATCGTCGGCAGCGCAGGCGGCGAGTGGCCGATCCGTGGTTTCGTCGCCGCCTACGACGCGACTACCGGCAAAGAAGTATGGCGCTGGCACTCCACGGACCCGAAGTCCTTCGCAGGCGAAGCCTGGCAGCGGGGCGGTGGGATGGTATGGACGACGCCCGCCATCGATGCCGCGCGCGACTTGGTCATTTTCTCGACCGGTAACCCCAATCCCGACTTGTACGGCGCAGGCCGCAAGGGCGACAACCTCTACACCGATTCGATTGTGGCGTTGCATGCGAGCACGGGGCAATTGGCCTGGTACTTTCAGGAAGTCCCGCACGATGTCTGGGATTACGATGCGGTGAGCAATGTCGTGCTGTTTGATACCGTCGACCACGGCCAGACCGTGCCGGCCGCGGGCGAGGCGGGCAAGACGGGTTGGTTCTATATCGTGAACCGCAACACCGGCAAACTGATCCGGCGATCCGACGCATTCGTCGACCAGTCCAAGAATATGTTTTCCCAACCGACCATGGAAGGCGTGCAGATGCTGCCCGGCGCGAACGGCGGAGCCGAGTGGTCGCCGCCGGCATACTCGCCATTGACGCACGCGGTCTACATCCTCGGCATGAACCAGTTAATGACCTTTACCACGGGCAAAGACCCGGGCTTCCAGCCGGGCACGATGCGCCTCGGCAGCTCGTTCACCAACGTGGAGAAGGACCCGCTGCAAAATGGCGTGTTTGCAGCCGTCGACGTCGACACGGGCAAGATCGTTTGGCAGTACAAGGCCAAACAGCCGCTGATTGGCGGTGCGCTGGCTACAGCCGGCAACCTTGTCTTCATGGGCGAAGGCGATGGTTATTTTGATGCGTTCGATGCCAAGAGCGGCACGAAGCTGTGGAGGTTCAATTTGGGCGCGGGGGTCAACGCGCCGCCCATTACTTATACGGTAGATGGCGTCCAGTACATTGCCGTCGCTGCGGGTGGCAACTTCCAAATGGGATTTCCGTACGGCGACACGATCGCGATTTTCAAGTTGGCGAAATAGAGTGCGCGCTGTTGGCAATTGTTCGTTATTCCTCACGATCGTTGCATCCGTTTGTGCGGTGGCACTGGGCGGTGAGCGCGCGTTCGGGCAGGTGCTCCAGGGCGAGGCGGCGGCGGGCGGAGACTTGTACATCGCGAACTGCTCAGCCTGCCATTTAGCCAACGGTGAAGGGGTAGCCGGCGCGTTTCCGCCCCTCAAAGGGAGCGGCGTGGTCAACAAAGACGATGCCGCAAAGCACATTCAGGTTGTCCTCAATGGAATGCAGGGCGGCCGCGCGGGAGGCGTGGTCTACGCGTCCGCGATGCCGCCCTTCGCCGGCGTGCTCAGCGACGCGGAAATCGCCGACATCATCGACTATGAGCGCAGTTCCTGGGGAAATCACGGCAAACCGGTGAACGCAGCGCAAGTGGCCGCCGAACGCGCTCCAGCTAAGTGAATTGCGAGTTTCAGCTGAAATGTTGGCGCACCTCCGAGGAAACATGCGTTCAACGTGCTGTGAGTAGATTGCAGCAACCGACAGTTGTCTCTACCACAGGAAATCTCCCATGAATACCACCCGAATGTTCGCCTTCGCCGCAGCGGTCTTGATGACTGCATTGCTGTTTGGCGTGTTCGCAGACGCTTTCGCATCCGAGCAACCGATTCACACCGCGACAGCCGTCCACGGAACGGCTGCCCCGGGTGGACGATGATTTCACACGTAACCGGGGCGGCGGATTCTGCAACTCGCATTACATCCGTCGCCTCTACGCTGTGTTTGTTCAATCAATCAGGAGCTCAACCCATGTCAACGTCAACTCTGATCCAGACGCCGACCGCCGAAACTGAATTCGTGGAGATCCCCGCGACCCAACTGAAGGTATCAAGAGTGGCGCTCGGTACATGGGCGATGGGCGGTTGGATGTGGGGAGGAACCGACGAACGCGATTCGATCGCAACCATTCATGCGGCGCTGAGTCAGGGCATCAATCTGATCGACACCGCGCCGGCGTACGGCTTTGGCGTGTCGGAGGAAATCGTCGGCGCCGCGCTTGACGGGGTGCGCACTGAAGCCGTCATTGCCACCAAGACCGGGCTCGAATGGCGCGACGGCAAGGTCTATCGCAACGCGACGCGTGCGCGAATCATGCAGGAGGTCGATGATTCGTTGCGTCGACTGCGTACCGACTACATCGACATCTACCAGGTTCATTGGCCCGACCCGCTGGTGCCGGTCGAAGAAACCGCCGAGGCCATGCGCTCGCTGCTCGAGCAGGGAAAAATCCGTGCCATCGGGGTCAGCAACTTTTCGGTTTCCCAGATGGAGCGCTTCCGCCAAGTGGCCCCGTTGCACGTGCTGCAGCCGCCCTACAACCTGTTCGAGCGTGCCATCGAGGCGGATGTACTGCCTTACAGCCGCGCCAACAACATCGTGACGCTCGGCTATGGTGCGCTTTGTCGAGGATTGCTTAGCGGACGCATGAAACCGGACACCACTTTTGACGGCGACGATCTGCGGCGCATCGACCCAAAATTTCAGCCGCCGCGTTTCGCGCAGTATCTCGACGCCGTTCGGCAGCTCGACGAGCTCGCACAGCGCCGCTTCCACCGGCGCGTGATTCATTTGGCGGTGCGTTGGATGCTCGACCAAGGCATCAGCGTCGCGCTCTGGGGTGGCCGTCACCCTGATCAAGTCGAGGCGGCCCTCGGTGTTGACGGTTGGTCGCTCAATGCCGTGCATCGAGCGCTCATCGAGCTCATCGTGAACACGACGGTCCGCGATCCCGTCGGTCCCGAGTTCATGGCGCCGCCGCAACGCCCCTAACCGCCAAAACATCTGGAGATGAAGATATGAAACTTGGATTTATCGGACTCGGACGCATGGGTGCGGCGATGGCGGCCAACCTCGTCAAGGCCGGACACGAAGTGAGCGTGTTCAATCGCAGTCCCGGGAAAGGCACCTCGCTCATCCAACTCGGCGCACGCGAGGCAGCCGATCTTGCGGGTGTGTGCGGCGGGGACGTGGTGATCACGATGCTCGCGGATGATGACGCGGCATCGGACATCGTCTTCGGCCCCGGCGGTCTCATCGCCCACCTGCCCAAAGGCGCGATCCACGTCTCGATGAGCACAATCAGTGTCGCCCTCTCCAAGCGCCTGGCTCAGGCGCACGCGAAGGCGGGACAACGTTACGTTGCCGCGCCGGTGTTTGGGCGGCCGGACATGGCGGCAGCGGCGAAGCTATTCATCGTCGCCGCCGGCGATCCCGCGACGATCGACGTGTGTCAGCCGCTGTTCCGCGCGATGGGACAGAAAACAATCCCCATAGGAGACGAGCCGTCGGCGGCGAATCTCGTGAAACTCAGCGGTAACTTTCTGATGGCTTCGGCCATCGAGGGCCTCGGCGAGGCCGTCGCTCTCGTCGGCAAGGCCGGCATCGACCGGCACGCGTACGTCGAGCTTCTCACCTCCACCATTTTCAACGTACCGGCGTACAAAACCTATGGCGCCCTCATCGCTGGGGGCCAATTTGAGCCGGCCGCCTTCGCCGCACCGCTTGGATACAAGGACATCCGCCTAGCGCTCGCTGCGGCCGAAACTCTGCGAGTGCCGATGCCGCTTGCAAGCCTGCTGCATGATCGATTTCTGCGGCTCTTCGCCCAGGGGGGCGACAAGCTCGATTGGTCTGCCATTGGTGGACTGGCGGCCCAGGATGCCGGCGATCACCAGGCGGCCACGACGATGTCGTCTGCCACCTAAACATCTCACTCACGCTTCCCGGTACCCCCATGCTTGCCATAGTACGAATCGCGCTGAGCCGGCCCTATACCTTCATCGTGGCGGCTTTGCTCATTCTGATCATCGGCGCGCTCGCGGCGCTGCGGATGCCGGTCGATATTTTTCCGAGCATCAATATCCCGATCATCGGCGTGGCCTGGCAATACCAGGGCCTGCCGCCCGATCAGATGGCCGGGCGCATCATCACTCCGTTCGAGCGCGCATTGACGACGACGGTCAATGACATCGAGCACATCGAGGCGAATTCCTATACCACCTTCGGCATCGTCAAGATCTACTTCCACCCAACCGTCAACATTGCCACCGCCAACGCACAGGTCACCGCGATTTCGCAGACCTTGCTCAAGCAGATGCCGCCCGGCGCGACGCCGCCGCTGATCGTCAATTACAGCGCCTCGACGGTGCCTGTCATCCAGCTCGCGCTGTCGGGTAAGGGACTGACCGAGCAGAACCTCGCCGATCTCGGGGTCAACTTCGTGCGCCCGCGCTTGGTCACGGTGCAGGGGGCGGGCATCCCCTGGCCGTTCGGCGGCAAGACGCCGCAGGTGATGTTCGATCTCGACACCGCAGCGCTCGAGTCGCGCGGCCTGACCGGGCTCGACGTCGCCAACGCGCTCGCCGCACAGAACCTGATCACCCCGGTAGGCACGGAAAAGATTGGCCGTGACGAATACACCGTCAACCTCAACAGCGCGCCGTCGAAAGTCTCGGACCTTGGCGACCTGCCGATCAAGAACGTTGGGGGCGCGATGGTCTACATGCACGACGTCGCCCACGTGCACAACGGCAGTGCGGTGCAGACCAATGTCGTGCACGTCGACGGCAATCGCTCGGTGCTGATCAGCGTGTTCAAGAATGGTGCGACCTCGACGCTCGACATCGTCAGCGGAATCAAGAAGATGCTGACAATCATCAAACCTTCGCTGCCGGACGCGCTCGATATCAAGCCGATCGGCGATCAGTCGATATTCGTGCGCGCCTCCATCCAGGGGGTGATCCGCGAAGGCGTGATCGCGGCGGCGCTGACCAGCCTCATGATCCTCTTGTTTCTCGGCAGCTGGCGCTCGACCTTGATCGTGACCACCTCGATTCCGCTGGCGATCTTGGGCGCGATCGCCGCACTCTCGGCAATCGGCGAAACGCTCAACATCATGACCCTGGGGGGGCTCGCCCTCGCTGTGGGCATACTCGTCGACGAGGCGACCGTCACGATCGAGAGCATCAACTACCACCTCGAACAGGGAAAGGAAGTGGAGGCCGCGATCCTCGACGGTGCCTCGCAGATCGTCATCCCGGCCTTCGTATCCTTGCTGTGCATTTGCATCGTATTCATCCCGATGTTCTTTTTGAGCGGCGTCGCGCGCTTCCTGTTCGTGCCGATGGCGGAGAGCGTGATGTTCGCGATGGTATTCTCGTTCTTGCTGTCGCGTACGCTGGTCCCGACGATGGCGAAATATCTGCTGCACATGCATATGAAGCACGGCGGCGGCGCGGATTCTGAACCGCCCGTCTCCAAGAACCCGCTGGTGCGTTTTCAGCGCGGCTTCGAGGCGGCTTTTGCGCGGCTGCGCGCCGGGTATCACGATCTGCTGGCCCTCGCCATCGAACGTCGGAGGCTGTTCGTTGGAGGGTTTGTCGGCTTCATCGTGGTCTCGTTCTTGCTTGCGCCGTTTCTCGGCCGCAATTTCTTCCCGCAGGTCGACGGCGGCCAGATGCTGCTGCACGTACGGACGCCCGTAGGCATGCGAATCGAGGAAACCGCCGCTCGTTTCGCCGAGGTGGAGAAGGCGATCCGCGAGGTGATCCCGCCGGCCGAAGTGGGGGCGGTCGCGGACAATATCGGCACCTATCTTTCGTCGATCAATACGATCTACAACAACACCGGCACGATCGGCGAATCGGACGGCGACATTCAGATCTCGCTCAATCCGGGGCATGCGCCGACCGCCGGCTACGTTAGTCGCCTGCGCGATGAGCTGCCACGCCGTTTTCCCGGCACGACGTTCTCGTTTCTGCCCGCCGACATCGTCAGCCAGATCCTCAATTTCGGGGCGCCGGCCCCGATCGACCTGCAGATCCGCGGCAACGATCTCGAGACGGACTATGCTTACGCCAACAAGCTCCTGGCGCAGATCCGCCATGTCCCCGGCGTTGCCGATGCGCGCATCCAGCAGTCGGCCCGGCAGCCGACCATAGACGTCAATTTGGACCGCACGCGAGCTCAATACACCGGCGTGACCGCCGCCGACGTGACCAACAGTCTGGTCGTCAACCTGGCGAGTTCCAGCCAGGTAGCGCCCACCTACTGGCTCAACGAGAAGAACGGCGTCACCTATCCGATCGCATTGCAGACGCCCCAATACCAAATCAATTCGCTCCCCGCGCTGCAGAACTTGCCGATCAATGCCACCGGCGCGCCCACCACGGTGCTGGGCGGCATCGCGGACATCCGCCGCACTTACAGCGACGCGGTGGTCTCGCAGTACGACATCGCACCGATGGTGGAGATCTTTGCGACGACTCAAGGTCGGGATCTCGGCGCGGTCTCCGCCGATATCCAGAGGATTGTCGCCCAGAATGACAAGGACAAGCCGAAGGGCTCGATCATCGCCCTGGTCGGCCAGACGGCGACCATGAACAGCGCCTACTCCGGCCTGTTGTTCGGCCTGCTCGGCGCCATTGTATTGGTCTATTTCGTGGTCGTGATCAACTTCCAGTCGTGGAGCGACCCTTTCGTCATCATCACCGCACTACCGGCGGCGATCGCGGGTATCGTTTGGATGCTGTTTGCGACGCATACCACGCTGTCGGTGCCGGCTCTTACCGGCGCGATCATGTGCATGGGCGTCGCCACCGCGAACAGCGTGCTGGTGATCAGTTTCGCGCGCGAGAAGCTCAACGAGATCGGCGATGCCACGCAAGCCGCGCTCGAGGCTGGATTCGTGCGCCTGCGCCCGGTGTTGATGACGGCACTGGCGATGGTGATCGGAATGTTGCCGATGGCGCTCGGTCTGGGCGAGGGCGGCGAGCAGAATGCGCCGCTCGGCCGCGCCGTGATCGGCGGCCTCATCTTCGCCACCGTCTCGACCCTGTTCTTCGTCCCCGTGATGTTCAGCATTATTCACCGGCACCGCGCCCCAAAGCCGGCGCCGACAACCGACTTTGGAGCAGCCCATGCCCCAGCCTGATGGAAATCCCAACCGCCCTGTTCCGCGCCGCCTTACCCTGCTCGGGGGGGCATTCGCGCTTCTCGCCATCGCCGTTGCCGCTTACGGCCTCGGCACGCGCGCGGCGCAAAACGCGCGGCTTCACGATTTGACCGAAGCGCAGGCCGCGGCCGTGGTGGCCCTCGTGACGCCCACCAGCGTAAAGAATGACGCGGGCTTGGACTTACCCGGGCGTCTGCAAGCGTACATCCAAGCGCCCATCTATGCTCGCGTCCCGGGTTACCTCAAGAGCTGGAAGCACGATATCGGCGACAAGGTGAAGGCCGGCGACGTGCTCGCCGAAATCGATACTCCCGATCTCGACCAGCAGCTGATGCAGGCGCGCGCCGACTTGAGCGTCGCCCAGGCGAACGCCAAGCTCGCGCAGATCAGCGCCGAGCGGTGGCAGTCGCTCGCCAGCACCGACGCCGTCGCCAAGCAAGACGTCGATACGCGCACGTTCACCTGGAACGCCAATATCGCCCAGGTCAAGTCGGCGCAGGCGAACGTCGACCACCTGGCCGCCGAGGAAGGCTTCAAACGCCTCCTCGCGCCGTTCGACGGCATCGTCACCGCGCGCGCAACCGACATCGGTGCGCTGATCAACGTAGGGGCTGCCGGCGGCGCGCAGCTGTTCGTGGTCTCCGAGACTGGGAAGCTCCGCGTCTATGTCAACGTACCGCAGAACTATGTTCCCAGCGTGCCGCCGGGCACCCAGGCCACGATCAGCGTGCCCGAACATCCCGGCAAGACCTATCGCGGAACGGTCGAGGCTTCGTCCCAGTCCGTCGACCCGACCACGGGCACCACCCTGATGCAGCTCATCGTCGACAACAGCGCGGGTGAAATGATGCCGGGCGACTATGCCAGCATCCGTCTGCAAACTGCCGCCGCGGCCAATGTGCTCAGCGTGCCGTCAAGCGCGCTGATTTTCGATGCCAGGGGACTCTCCATCGCCACCGTCGGCGACGACAACCGCGTACTGCTCAAGGCGGTGTCGATCGAGCGCGATCTGGGTGCGGTTGTCGAACTTGCCTCTGGCCTCGCGCCGAGCGACCGCGTGATCGAAAACCCGCCCGACGGAATCGGCAATGGCGACCCGGTGCGCCTCGCCGGCGCAGCGACGGGCGGCGTGGTTGCCGGCCAAGCGAAGCATAGAAATGAAAAAGGTTAACGGCAGGTCCTGGTCCGGCGTGGCGCTGACGCTGCTGCTCGGCGCGTGCTCGCTCGCGCCGCCGCTGAAAACCCCGATCGTTCCAACCGCGGATGCTTATAAAGAAACCGGTCCGTGGACTCAGGCGCAGCCGGCCGACCGCCTGCCGCGTGACAGCTGGTGGGCGCTCTATGGCAACGAGGAGCTCGACGATCTCGAGAAAGGGCTGATCGCCGGAAACCCAACGCTCGCCGCCGCACTTGCGAATTACGCGCAGGCGCGGGCGCTTTCCGATCAGGCGCGCGCGGGACTCTTTCCGACGCTGGGCTTGAGCGCCAGCACCGAGCGCAATCGGGAATCGATCAACGCGCCGCTCAGGGGTCCCACCACGCCCACCTACTACAATGCCAACACGGTGGGCGGCAGCGTCAGCTACGAGCTGGATCTGTGGGGGCAGATTCGTAACGAGGTCGCCGCGGGCGAGGCCAACGCCGCTGCGTCCGCCGCGGATCTCGAGAATGCTCGCCTTTCGCTGATCGCGCAGCTGGTCCAGGATTACATTCAGCTGCGCAGCCTCGACCGCGACAGCGCGATCCTCGATGAGACGGTGAGCGCCTACGTGCGTGCCCTGAAGCTCACCGAGCAGCGCCACGATGCCGGCATCGCACCCGGCCTCGACGTCACGCAGGCGCAGACCCAGCTCGATGCCGCACGCTCTCAGACCGCGCAGACCCTCGCGCAGCGCGCGCTGATGGAACACGCCATTGCGGCGTTGCTCGGCGTATCGGCCTCGACGTTCTCGATCAAGCCGCAGATCGTCGCCATCTCACTGCCGCAGATTCCCACCGGCGTACCCACCACCTTGCTCGAGCGCCGTCCGGATATCGCCGGCGCGCAGCGGCGCATGATTGCGGCCAATGCCAATATCGGGGTCGCGCGTGCGGCGTATTTTCCATCCCTCACACTCGGCGGCCAGGGCGGCTTCCAGAGCACCGGTATTTCGAACTGGCTGAGCGCGCCGAGCTCGTTCTGGGCGGTGGGGCCGAGCGCCCTGCTCAGCGTGTTCGATGGCGGCCTGCGGCGGGCGCAGGTCGCCCAAGCGCGCGCCGAGTTCGACGCCTCTGCCGCGAATTACCGCGGCATCGTCGTCGGCGCGTTTCAACAAGTCGAAGACAGTCTCGCCACGCTCAATCACTACCACGACGCCAGCATCGATGAAAAGGCTGCCGTCGACGCGGCGCAGCGCACCCTGGACTTCTCCCTGGCGCTCTACAAGCAGGGTGCGACCGACTACCTCACCGTCGTCACCTCGCAGACCGCGCTCCTGCAGACGCAGCTCGAGGCGCTCAATCTCGATACCCTGCAGCTGACCGCCAGCGTCGACCTCATCCGGGCACTCGGCGGCGGCTGGGAGGATTCCGCGGGCGCACAAAATCCCCGGCCGCTGAACGCGAGGCAGCGCGGATAACATCGTCTCGAGAATCCAACGCAACGGTTACGCGTAAACGCAACGGTTATGCGTGAAATAGCGCGCCGAGCACCCGGAATGGCAGCCCGAACGGGCGTGCCACCTGGCCGCTCAGGCTAACGCCGCTGAGACACCAGTTGCAAAAGTGTTCGCAGTTATTGGTCAACAGGCGATAGTCATTCTCGCCGAGGCGCGAGCGGTGATCACCATGGCCGCGGCGAATGCCAACAGTCGGAACAATTTCATGAGCGTCTCCTTGAGTCGGGACTGATGTCAGTGTGGCGATCAATTTACTCGGCGAGCACGGTAGGGAGATATCTGTCGGGAAGCGGGATATTTCAGGTGAAATTCCCCCAACTCAACCTCCGGCCGCGTCGGTTTCATCCGCAATTCGCGCCGAGGGTTCCGAAATCCAAGCGAAACGCTCGATGAGCATCCTTGATCTCGAACAAGACGCCCGATGCGATCATCGGACGCAGTTAGCCACCAAATATCAGAGAGGATCTTGAAAATGAGCAGTCAAATACGAAAGCTTTGTGGATTGGCCTCGGGATTTATCCTGGCAGGCGCTCTCGCCGGATGCGCGACCTACGATAAATGCGGATTCGAGGGTTGCCCCGGCGATGCGCAGGTATCCGATAATGTACAGAAGCTGTTCGATCAGCATCCGGAATTGGGGCCGCCTGATTCGATTCAGGTGCAAACGCTGAATCATGTGGTGTATCTGAACGGTATGGTTGGCGAGGGCCTGCAGAGCAGCCTGGCCGAGTCGGTTGCTCTCGGGACGCCGGGTGTGACGCGGGTAGTGAACTCGATCAGCGTCACGCACTAGCAATGACCGTCCGCGGTGCAGTGCGGATTCTATGGTGCTCCAAGGCTCGCGAAATAGGCCGAAACAGCCGAAACGTCGGCATCGTTCAATCGCTGCGCCACCGAGTACATGAGCTTGCCGGCATCGTTTTTGCGCTCGCCTTCCCGCCACGACTGCAGTTCGGCGGCGAGATAATCAGCCGATTGTCCGGCTAGGTAAGGCGCCGAATGGGGCACGCCGCTCCCGTCTGGCCCATGACAGTTATCACAGGCCTGCACGCGCTCTGGCTCTGATCCTTGATGGGCCAATTGATGGCCCCTCGCCATTTGGAAGTCGGTGGCCCGGGGATTTGGCGCAATAGAGGGAGCCGTGCGCGATGCAAAAAACGCGGCGACCGCGCCGCGATCGGCCTCGTTCAGAGGCTTCGCGAAATTCTGCATGATCTCGTTGGTGCGGGCGCCAGTGGCATAGTCGCGCAATTGCTTGTCGAGATAGTCTGCCGACTGTCCAGCGAGTCGAGGAATTTTAGCCGCTGGGGCCCCCTCGCCGTTCGCACCGTGACATCCCTGACAGACCGCCGCCGCAGCGGGACCCGGCCGCTTCGCCGACTGGGATTTGGCCGCAGGGGGCGCGGCGTCGGCAATGATGAGGCTCGCTCCAAGTGCAAGCAGGCAGCCCATAGCCGTTGAGAGGGAGTGCACGACGCGTGTCACGCGGACACCAAGCGACCGGGATTTTTGAGGTACCGATTCTTGAGGGCGTCGATTGCCCAATACGTCAACGCACCCAATGTACCGGTCGGATTCCAGGACGCATTCTGCGGATAGGCCGATGCTCCGATGACGAACACGTTCGGGACGTCCCAGGATTGCAGATAGCGATTGACGACGCTGGTGCGAGGATCGTTGCCGATCACGGTGCCGCCCGTGTTGTGCGTCGTCTGATACACCGTCGTCGTGTACGGGGCCGTGCGTGGCGCGCCGGCGACTTGCTTCGCCCCCATGGCTTTGCCGATCTCGACGCCCTTGGCTGTGACGTAGGCTGCCATCTTCAAATCGTTCTGCGGAAAATCGAAGGTCATGCGCAGCAGCGGTTGACCCCACGCATCCCGGTAGGTGGGATCCAGATCGAGATAGTTTTGGCGCGTCGACACCGAGCTGCCGTGGAGGCTGAACATCACACTGTGGTTGTAGTGTTTGACCACCGCTTGCTTCCATCCCTTGCCCCACCCAGGGGTGCCCGGCGGCACGGGGTGATACTGAATGGGGCGGCCGTTGGTGTTGACCGCACCGATGAAGGCTCCGCCGATGAACCCGAGTCCGGAATGGTCGAAATTGTCGCCTGCAAAATCGTTGATCAACGTTCCCGAGGCGCCCGAGGCCATGAACGGGTTGATGAAAACATCTTCGTCGAAAAAGGAGGCCACCGAACTCACGGTCTGATACGCATAATTGCGCCCCACGACACCGGTTCCGGTCTCCGGATCGTAGGGCTTCCCAATTCCCGAGAGCAGCAGCATGCGCACGTTATTGAGCGCAAACGACGATGTGATGACCAACGATGCGGGTTGCTCGAATTCGCGACCCGCGGTATCGATGTAGGTCACACCGGTTGCCTTCTTCTTGGTGGAATCCAGATTGATGCGCTGAACCTGACAGCCAGTGCGCAACTCGAAGTTCGAGTTCGCAAGCAACACGGGCAGAATCACGGTCTGCGGCACTGACTTTGCATAGTGTTCGCAGCCAAATCTCTCGCAGAAACCGCAGAAAACGCAGGCGTTGAGTTTGACTCCCTCCGGATTCGTATACGGTTGGCTCAGATTTGAGGATGGCTGGGGGAAAGGGTGATATCCCAAGCTGGTGGCCGCCTTGCGGAACAAGGCGCCTTGAAAATGCTCCTTCTGCGGCGGGGTCGGGTACTCCCGTGAACGTGGCGACTCGTGGGGATCGCCGCCCGGTTGGATCTCGCCTTTGATGTTTCCCGCCTTTCCGCTGGTGCCCAAAAGATACTCGAACCGATCGTAGTACGGCTCGAGTTCCGCGTAAGTGACCCCCCAGTCTTGAATCGTGACGTCTTTATCCAAGAAATTCTTCCCATAGCGCTCTCTGGTGCGCGTCGCAAGTTCAAAATCGTTCGCCTGGAACCGGTAGGTCTGACCGTTCCAGTGCACCATGGAACCGCCCAAACCCGTGCCCGGCAGAAAGGACTCCCATCGGCGAACCGGCAGCGCCGTCTCGGATCTGGCATTGCGAAAAGTCACCGGCTCGCGGGTGTTGTCCTGCATCAGCGCTTTGCGAATATCGAAGCGCAGCTCGTCGTGCACTGCGGGACTTTGAAACTCCGGCACCGTGAACCGAGCGTCGCCCCGCTCCAAACCCACCACCTTGTAGCCGGCAGCAGCTAATTCCTTGGCGACAATGCTGCCGACCATGCCGACGCCCACGATGACGACATCCACTTCCTTCAGGCGCTGTACCATGGCTCGCTTCCTCTTATAGGCTGGCGGGAATGTTTGGATCGACGTGCAAATGGCGTCGTGCGTCCTCTGCGATACTCATGGGCTCGCGCACGAATTTTTCACCGTGCCTATCGATGGCTTCGTAGTAGTCCGCATAAGCGCCGGGGAACCCAATCATTCGCCACGCCACCATATCGCGATTCCCGCCGTACACCGGGTCGCTGAAGAATCCTTCGACCGACATCCGCAATAACATGTCGAAGAACACGGCCGAAGGCACTCCGTCCAAGTTCACACCGCCCGCTTCCAACGTTTTGAGGTAGGTGTCCTGCGCCTCGGCTGAAAGCGCGTCAAAGGCGGTGCCCTGAGTTTCGAATTTGCGATTGATCGCGCGTAGCGCCGCATGAAAAAGCTCCGCTGGCGTAAACGGTAGTTGATACCCTTGCGACGGCGAGCCGGACTGCCACGGTCCGCTGCGGTAGAGGCGCTCTCCAGACCCCCAGGCGCCGCCCAGTTGCTTGTCCAAATAATTGGGCACACCGGCGCCCAATGCTCCCGGTCCGGATTCGTCCGCAGGAATCAGACGCTCGCAGGCCGACTCGATGAATGCGGCTTCGGCGAGATTGAAGAAAAGATAGACCGGCTTGGCAGGCTCAGCGGGAGAGACAGGTTGCGTCATTTGTTGAGGTGACGCCGCTTCCGCAGGGGCCATCTCCAACAACGCAGCTGCCGGTGCCACGGTTGCCACACCGATCGTGGCGACAAATCTCCGTCTGGAAAACTTATCCATCACGTGCTCCCGCTCTCAGCCAGACCACCGCGTCCGGCGCAGATCCTTCCAGGGAGCACCATCTACGTACCGCTCGGGATACAGAGCTTTCGAACGCGGGTCTTCCGCGGTGTCGAGTTGCAGTACCATCCACTTCGGATACGGAACACCGGGATCCGATGCTGCGTCCAAAAGCCGGACTTCTTCGTCCGAGAGTCGCAGGTCTACGGCACCGATGTTATCTTCCAGTTGCTCAGCCCTCCGGGCAGCGACGATCACACTGCTGACCGCCGCCCGCCCCAGCACCCACGCCAGCGCCACGCGGGCCGGACTTGCCCCATGTCGACCAGCCACCTGCTTCAGTGCTTCCACTACGCGATAGCCGATCTCCTTGTCGAAGGGCACGAAGGAACCGGCCTCCGCGAAGCGCGTGCCGGCAGGAGCAGGGTTGGTACGGCTGTACTTACCTGAAAGGAAACCGCCGGCAAGCGGGCTCCAAACAAGGATACCGATGTTGTGGTACTCGGCGAACGACTGGAACTCGTATTCGACGCCTCGGCCGACGAGGCTGTAGTACATCTGTGCCGTGACGTATTTTTCCAGTCCCAGGCGCTCCTGCAGCATGACCGAAGTGGCCGCCTGCCATGACATGAAGTTGGAGAGCCCGATATAGCGTACCTTCCCCTGGCGCACGACATCGTTGAGCGTCCGCAGTGTCTCTTCCAGTGGTGTGTTGCTATCCCAGCCATGCACCTGGTAAAGATCGATGTAATCGGTCTGCAGCCGTTCGAGACTGGCCTCTACTTCGCGCATGATGTTCACTCGGGTCGCGCCGCTCCGATTGAGATTTTCGCTCATGGGAAGCCGGACTTTGGTAGCCAGCACGATCTCCGCCCTCACGCCCTTCAAGGCACTACCCACGAGAGTTTCGCTCTCCCCGAGACTGTACACGTCCGCGGTATCAATGAAATTGATGCCCCTATCCAGCGCCAACTTCACCATTCGCGCTGTGTCCTCCCGGCCAAGGTTGCCCATGTTCATCTTGCCGCCGAACTGCATCGTGCCAAGCGCCAGTTCGCTCACGATGAGTCCGGTATTCCCAAGTCTCCTATACTTCATTTCCGGTACTCCTGGCTTTCCGCGAACGTTGCAATGAATGTAATCGCACCGTGTGTGAGAACGATTTCAGTCCCGGTTACAGGTGAAATACGCGATCGTCGTCGCGAGGCGTCGTACCAACTGCTCAACTGCTTCACAGTCGCCGTGTATTACGGCCGAAATGAACGGTGCGCGCTGCGAAATCGAAGCGCAGCCTCCCCCGCCGAGACTGACCTCCGACACCGACGGCACTTCGCTCGCCGGTCTTTGCAGGAGATACATGATGAATTCTCAATCCGCCGACCGTGATTCTTCCGCTGACCCAACAAGCTCTGTCGAACCGGCCCCAGCGCAGACGTCTCAGCAAGCTCCCAATCCTCTGTGGCTAATCGCCGCGGCAATGGCGTTCTTCTTTACCGCGGCCGCCTTTTTTTTGGCGGCGGGTTGAGCAGAACGCTCGGCCAAGCGGCCGCTATTGCAGGGTCACAATGAAGTGCAGCCGCGGCCATTGATTGGTCGGTGCGCCGATTGCAGGTGAAATTTCCTGCGCGGCGCCCGAAATCGGCGGCAATTCCTCGCGGTTCATGCTGTTCCCGACCTGGCGGCACTCCCGCTCGCCGGACCTAGGAGAACCGAGATGATTAATTCGATGCTGAGATTTGGATTTCCCTTGGCCATTGCGCTCGCGACGGCAGGCGCGGCGGCCGTTGCCCAACAGAGCGATCAGACGGTGCGGCAAACCCAGGTTGGGCTCGCGGGTACCGGCACTCCGATCCTGCGCTTTTCGGTTGATCGCAACGTGAGCTATGCCGATCTCGACCTGACGACGACGTCCGGTTCGGCTGAATTCGTGAGGCGCGTCACCGAAGCAGCAAAGCAAGCCTGCGCGCAGGTGCACGGCGCGGATCCCGTTGATCTGTCCGACATGGACGACGCCTCCTGCGTGAGGGCAGCGACGGACGGCGCCTTGAAGCGGGCGAAGGCCGCGATGAATCAGCAGCACGGTCACTGATCGCGCAGTCGGTCCAGCAATCGCGCTACATGGACGGCCTCACGCTGCGCTCCGTCGCGTATTTGATGGCGGCAGCTGGTGCCGTCCGCCACCACGATGGCCTCGGGGCGTCCTCGGATTGCCGGAAGCAGGCTGGTCTCGGCCATTTGCATGGAAACCGCGTGGTGCGCGGCTTGGTAGCCAAAACTCCCCGCCATACCGCAGCACGAACTTTCGATCAGTTCCGGCTCGGCATTCGGAATGAGTCGCATCACATCGAGAATTGGCTTCACGGCGCCGAACGCCTT
>Ga0210394_10002644_pt1 | contig 24220 bp, 20 predicted proteins | sample IncBWC12MmetaG_FD_160121 | JGI IMG/M metagenome (GOLD analysis project Ga0210394, IMG submission 160121) | Forest soil microbial communities from Barre Woods Harvard Forest LTER site, Petersham, Massachusetts, United States - Inc-BW-C-12-M | ecosystem: Environmental > Terrestrial > Soil >... | reverse complement strand
AGGCGTTTATCATTGCGGCTGCGTGCGGTCGCCTGCCGGCCGACAAAAGCAGAAAAACGCAATGGCTCGCGATCCGGGATCGAAGCAGGATCGCGTCAGCGTCGACGGGGGGTCGTAGCTCAGTTGGTAGAGCAGCGGACTCTTAATCCGAAGCGCGTAGGTTCGAATCCTACCGGCCCCACCACCCTGCTTCGCGCTACGCAGGGCTTGTCCCGCGTAGCGCGAAGTGCGAAGCAGGGTGCCCTCCGAAGCTTTAGCGAAGGAGGGTGTTAGACGTGCCCGAACACATTGCCGAGCACCAGCGCGAGTGCAAACGCAAGAGCCAGCATCATGAACTTCAGAAACGAGACCATATCGAAACGGGGACGACCTTGACGGCGCCCGAAGAATCCAGGGGTTCCGGATACTTTGTCGGCGCGCCGAGCGCAAACTTAATGGATCGGGCGCTTGGTCGCTCGCCCGCACAACGCGGGAACTGCCCCTCAGTCCGAGCTTTCTCGCAGCCAGCGCGCCGCCTGCAGCGCGAAGTAGCTGAGCACGCCATCGGCGCCGGCGCGCTTGAAGCCGAGCAGGGTCTCCAAGACGGCGGCTCGCTCGTCGAGCCAACCTTGATCGCAGGCGGCCTTCAGCATCGAGTACTCGCCGCTGACCTGGTAAACGAAGGTGGGCGCGCCGAACTGGTCTTTCACACGCCGCACGATGTCCAGATACGGCGTGCCGGGCTTGACCATCACCATGTCCGCGCCTTCTTGCAGGTCCAAGCCAACCTCCCACAGCGCCTCGTCGCTGTTGGCCGGATCCATCTGGTAGTTGGTCTTGGATGATTTGCCCAGATTGGACTTGGAGCCCACCGCGTCGCGGAACGGACCATAGAAGGCGCTCGCGTACTTGGCGGCGTACGCCATGATCCGGGCGTGGATGTGCCCATTCGATTCCAGCGCATGTCGGATCGCCCCGATTCTTCCGTCCATCATGTCGCTGGGTGCGACGATGTCGACACCGGCCTGGGCCTGCATCAGCGCCTGTCGGCACAGGATCTCGACCGTTTCATCGTTCAGCACGTAGCCTGAAGCATCGGCTACCCCGTCCTGACCGTGCGTGGTGTACGGGTCGAGCGCGACGTCGGTCAGCAACCCCAGCTCGGGCAGCCGCTGCTTCAGCGCCTTGACGGCGCGAGGCACCAGGCCGTCGGAATTGACCGCCTCGCGCCCATCGTGCGATTTCAACGACGGGTCGATCACGGGAAACAGCGCCAGCACGGGAATCCGCAGCTTGACGCACTCCTCGGCCAGTGGAAGCAGCTGATCGATCGACAGTCGCTCCACCCCCGGCATCGAAGCCACCGACTCGCGCCGCTTGTTTCCGTCCAGCACGAACACCGGATAGATCAGATCGTCGGCCGTCAGCCGGTGCTCCCTCATCAAACGGCGCGAAAAATCGTCACGACGCATCCGGCGCATCCGCACCGAGGGGAAACCACCGAGAATCTGTGTGGGCTTTGGCATATTCGACCCTCGAGGCCGATCATACGCGGCGATCGGAATGCGCCGGCTCGGCAAGCATTTGCACAACCCGCGTCTGCAATGTCTCCACGCCCTCGCGCTCGCGCGCCGAAAAAAGCTGCACCGTTGCCTCCAGCGGCAGCGTCCTCAGGCGAGCTTCGACCGCAGCCAGTGCGGTGCGGCGCTCGGTCGTATTGATTTGGTCGACTTTGCTTAACAGGACATGCAGCGTCGCGGCATGATCCGGCTCGCGCCGACTCAGCAGCCCGATCAGTTCCTCGTCGGCCGGCATCGTCCCGCGCCGGCTGTCCACCACCAGCACCACGCCGCGCAGCTGCGGGCGGTCGACCAGGTAGCCTCCGACCAGCTGGTCCCAGCGCTGGCGCGTGGCCGGGTCGACTTTGGCGAAGCCATACCCGGGCAGATCGACCAGGTGTCCGACGATGGCCGGGTCGCGGCCGTTGCCGAGCGCGAAGAAATTCAGCGTTTGCGTGCGTCCGGGCAGCTTGGAGGCGTAAGCCAGGCGCTTCCGGTTCGTCGTCGCATTGATCGCGCTCGATTTGCCCGCGTTGGACCGACCGACGAACGCCACTTCGGGAACCCGGCCAAGCTGCGAGTCGTCCAGGCTCGCCAGGTCGGCGATCGAGGCAACGTAATGCGCGGTATCGAGCCGGATCAGCATGGGCCCTGAGGCGGTTAAAATAGCGAGCATAAGTGCAACCAAGCCGCGCCAGTGGCTCCGACCGATGATGGAGAGGAACTTCGCCCGCTTTCTGATCTGCGCCTGCGCGCTCGCCGGCACGTGCCTCGTCCGGGAGGCCGCTGCCCAGCAAAAGGCGCCGCCCGCGGACCCGACCAAGGGGCAGCAGATTGCAAGCCAGGTGTGCGCGGCCTGCCATTCGGCCGACGGCAATTCGACGGTCGCCGCCAATCCCAGGCTGGCGGGACAGAGTGCCGAGTACCTGGTCAAGCAGTTGACCGACCTGGCCAAACCGGCCGGAGACAAGAACGGCCGGGAAAATCCGGTGATGAGCGCGATGGCGATGACGCTCTCGGAGGACGACCGCCGCAACGTGGCCGCCTGGTTCTCGTCGCAGGCGCCCAGGCCGTCGCTGGCACGCGATAAGGATTCGGCTGAGGTGGGCGAGCGGATCTATCGCAGCGGGATTCCGGAAAAGGCGGTACCCGCCTGCGCCGGATGTCACGGACCGACCGGGGCCGGGTTACCCGCTCTTTACCCGAGGATCGGAGGCCAGTTTTCGGAGTACCTGGTGGCCGAGCTGAAAGCGTTTCGCGATGGCACCCGCCGCAACAACCTGGCGATGCAACAGATCGCGTTCCGGATGTCGGATTCGGAAATGAGCGCCGTGGCCGACTTCGCGGCCGGGCTACGAGCGAAGTAAACTAGCTCTTGAAGACCTCGTTGGCCTGCTGTGTCACGCGCACGAACGTCGTGCGCTTGGACAGTTCCTTCAGGCGGCGCGCCCCGACGTAGGCGCAGGCCGAGCGCAGTCCGCCGGTGATCTCCTGCACGGTCGGCGTGACTTCGCCCCGATACGGAACCAGCACCTCTTTGCCTTCCGCGGCCCGGTATTCGGCCACGCCACCCGCGTGCCGGCCCATCGCCGTCTTCGAGCTCATCCCGTAGAAACGCTGGAAGCGCTGCCCGTCGCGCTCGATGACCTCGCCGCCGCACTCCGCATGCCCCGCCAGCATTCCGCCGAGCATCACGAAATCGGCCCCCGCGCCGAACGCCTTGGCGATGTCGCCGGCCGTGACACACCCGCCATCGGAGCAGATGTGGCCGCCCAGCCCATGCGCCGCGTCGGCGCACTCGATCACGGCCGACAGCTGCGGGTATCCGACGCCGGTCATCATTCGGGTCGTGCACACCGAGCCGGGGCCGATTCCGACCTTCACGATGTCGGCACCGGACAGAATCAGCTCCTCCGTCATCTCGCCGGTTACGACGTTGCCCGCCATGATCACCAGCCGCGGGTAGCGGGCGCGGATCTTCCGCACGAAAGCCACGAAGTTCTGGTGGTAGCCATTCGCCACGTCGATGCAGACATATTCGACCGCGCCCTCGGCCGCGTCGACGACGCGATGGAACTTCTCCTCGTCGGCTGCGGTGATCCCGACCGAGAACAGCGCCGCCGACTTGCGCTTCAGCGTGCGAAAGAATTCGATGTAGCGGACCGGCTCGTAGTGCTTGTGCAGCGCGACTGAAAGGCCGAGCCGCTCCAGCGCGCCGGCCATTTCGATCGTCCCGGTTGTGTCCATATTGGCGGCGATGACCGGAATGCCTCGATACTCCGAGGCACCGTGCCTGAAGCGGAATTCGCGCTCGATGTCGACGTCGGCGCGCGACGTCAGCGTCGACCGCTTGGGCCGAATCAGCACGTCCTTGAAATCCAGCTTGACCTCGTGCTCGATGCGCATGACTGCCTCCCGATGCTCGCCATCATCCCCCCCAACATGCATTGGCTGGGGGAGCACGAGGGGGCCAGCCGAGCCCCCTCGTTCTCTTACGATTGCTTTTCCGGCCGCGGGCCGGAAAAGGGGGCCAGCCCAGCCCCCTCGTTCTCTTCCTACTGACCTTTCCGGCCATAGGCGGAAAGGTCACGGCAGGACGGATTCGCCTGCCATCAGATCTTCCACGGTGTCGCGCCGCCGCACGCAGTGGACCTCGCGTCCGTCGACGATGACCTCGGCAGCGCGGCAACGGCTGTTGTACGTGCTCGCCATACTCATCCCGTAGGCGCCAGTGCCGGGCATCGCCAGCAGATCGCCGCGGTGGATCGCGAGCGACCGCTCGCGCGCCAGCCAGTCGCCGCTTTCGCAAATCGGGCCGACGATGTCGTAAGTGCGCGGCGGCAAGCTTCGCAGCTCCACTGGCTCCACCTGCATCCAGGCGCCGTACAGCGCCGGCCTCATCTGGTCGTTCATCGCGGCATCGACGATTGCGAAGTTGCCGCCATTGCCCGTTTTCAAGCCGATCACGCGGGTCAGCAGCACACCGGCCTGGCCGACGATCGAACGCCCGGGCTCGACCAGCAGCGTCTTGTCCCGATGCCCGCGTGCGTCGATACGGCGCGTGATGGCGCCGATCCACTGTCCGATCGTCGGCGGCGTCTCATCGCGATAGGCGATGCCGAGGCCACCGCCGAAATCGAGGTGGCGCAAAGTCACGCCCTCACGCTGCAGGTGGTCCACCAGGTCCAGCAGGCGATCAACCGCTTGTTCGACCGGGGTTACCTGCGCGATCTGCGAGCCGATGTGGCAGTCGATTCCGATCACCCGCAGGTTGGGGTCCGCATGGGCGCGCCGATACAGCTCCAAGGCGTGATCGTACGAGACACCGAACTTGCTCGATTTCAAGGCGGTCGCGATGTACGGGTGCGTGCCGGCGTCGATCTCGGGGTTCACTCGCAGCGACACGGGCGCGCGCAGGCCCAGCGTCGCCGCAACACCCGACAGGTCCTGCAACTCGAATTCGGACTCGACGTTGAAGCACAGGATTGCAGCGCGCAGCGCCCCTTCCAGCTCGGCACGGGTCTTTCCAACCCCGGAGAACACGACGCGCGAGGCCGTTCCGCCGGCCGCCGCCACGCGCGCCAGCTCGCCGCCCGAGACGATGTCGAATCCGCTGCCGGCGCGTGCCAGCAGGCTCAGGACGCCCAGATTGGGGTTGGCTTTGACCGCGTAGCAGATCAGCGACGGCCGGCCTTCGAGCGCGCGACGGTATTGATCGAACGCATCCAGGATCGCGCGCCGCGAGTATACGTACAGCGGAGTGCCGAAGCGCTGCGCCAGATCTGTCAGATCGACCTGCTCGCAGGTCAGCTTGCCGTCGAGCCGCACGAACGGCGTCTGGCTCGAGTTGCGCCCATCGGGCAGGTCGCTCACTTGGATTCCGGGGCCGGCGAGGCGGGTGGGTCCGCTGGCTTGCTGTCGGTGGATGCGCTCGGCGCCTGAGTCGCGGGCACCGGTGAGGAGGACGCTGGCGAAGCGGGCACCGGCGAGGAGGACGCTGGCGAAGCGGGCGCCGGCGAGGCCGTTTGCGCCGGCTTGTCGGTCTTATACGGCCACTGGGCGTTTCTCGAAACGTTCGGCAGGTAAAGCGGTCCCTTGATGCCGCACGCGCCGGTCAACACTGCGGCGCAAATTAGAATGCCTGCATTCACCGCTTTCATCATCGCGAATCTAACATGACCGAATCCGAGTTCAACGAGCGCGCGGACGCTGTCCTGCGCGAGATCGAAGAGGCCCTCGACGCGGTGGATTTGGGAATCGACTGCTCGCGCAGCGGCAACGTGCTGACGCTCGAGCTGGACAACGACACCAAGGTGATCGTGAACACGCAGGCCGCGATGTGCCAGATCTGGGTCGCCGCGCGCAGCGGCGGCTATCACTTCGGCTACGACGGGGGCCAGTGGAGGGATACGCGCGAAGGCACGGAGTTGTTCCGCGCCCGTGCGAAGATCATCTCGGTCCAGGGCGGCCACCCGGTCGTGCTCAGGCAAAGATAAGCATAAGCCGAATGGGTGTTTTGCAAAGCCCGATTCAAAAGACGTTTTCGTCGTGTTTGGCCTGTTCCGGCGGCTGCTGCTGGGCTTCGTCCAACCCCAGTGACGCGATGCCCTGTCCGGGCTGGAACTGCTGCAGGTAGTACTCGCCGTCGATCGTCACGACGCCCGGTGGTGGTTCGCGGTCGATCACCGGGAGCCCTTTCAGGGCCGAGGCCATGTAGTCGAGCCAGATCGGCAGCGCCAGCCCGCCCCCGGTCTCGCGTTCGCCCAGGTTGTGCGGCTGATCGAACCCGAACCACGCCACGCCGACGATGCCGCCGCCATAGCCCGAGAACCAGGCATCGTGCGAGTCGTTGGTCGTTCCCGTCTTGCCTGCCACATCGGCGCGGCCCAGGCTGGCCGCGCGGGCCCCGGTGCCGTAGCGGGCCACGTCGCGCAGCAGGCTGTCGATGATGAAGGCCGTACTGGCATCGATCACTCGCAGCGCCGAATCGCCGGCCACTTTGGGCGAGGCTTCCATCAGCAGTTTGCCGTTGGAGTCGGCCACCCGCGCGATCAGATACGGCGCCACTTCGAATCCGCCATTGGCGAACACTGCGTAGGCCGCCAACTCCTGCCACGGCGTTACCGAGCCGGCTCCCAGCGCCATCGTCAGGTAGGGCGGGTGGCGCTCCGGATCGAATCCGAATCGTCCGAGGTACTGGCGCGCGTACTGAGGGCCGATCTGCTGCAGCACGCGGATCGAAACCATGTTCTTGGACTTGGCCAATCCCTGCCGCAGCCGCATCGGCCCTTCGTATTTGCCGTCGTAGTTCTTCGGATCCCACACCTGCCCGCCGGTCTGCTCGGGATCGATCATCAGCGGCTCGTCGTTGACCAGCGTGCTGGTCATCAGCCCCTTTTCGAGCGCGGCCGCATAGATGAACGGCTTGATGCTGGAGCCGGGCTGACGCCACGCCTGGGTCACATGGTCGAACTTGTTCAGGTTGAAGTCGAATCCACCGACGAAGGCACGCACCGCGCCGTCGCGCGCATCGCAGGCGACGAACGACGATTCAGCCTGCGGGATTTGCGTGATCACCCAGGAATCCTTGGGGCCGCGCGCCAGGCGAATCAATGCGCCGGGGGCGATCCGCTTGGAGGCTTGGGCCTTGGGCAGCAGCGACGCTGCGGCAAAGCGCAGACCCTCGCCCTCGACTTTCACCGTTTGCCCATCGCTCAGGACCGCGCGCAGCTGCTTGGGCGAGGCATCCAGCACGATCGCCGCAATCATGCCGTCGACTTCCGGTGCATCGGTCAGTGCCTCCTCGATGTGCCGCTCGCGCACCGGGCCTTCCGGCGCCAGCTCGATCGACCGCTCGGGTCCCCGGTAGCCGTAGCGCCGGTCGTAGGCTATGACTTGCGCGCGAAGCGCGTCATAGGCCACCTGCTGCTCGCCGCTGGAGATCGTCGTGTAGACGTTCAAGCCACGCGTATAGGTCTCGCCGTGGAACACGTCGAAGACGAGCTGGCGGGCGACCTCGGCCGCGTATTCCGCGCGTACCCGTGAATGGGTCAGGTTGGTGACGGCGGAAGCTTCCTCGGCGCCGCGCACCTTCAGCTCGCCCGTGACCGCCTTGTCGAAATCGATCTGCTTGATAAAGCCCAGCGCCACCATCCGGGACAGCACGTAGCGCTGGCGCACGCGGGCCTTGTGGAGGTTGGCGGTCGGGTTGTAAGCGCTCGGCGCCGCCGGCAGTCCGGCCAGCATCGCGCATTCTCCGAGGGACAGATCGCCCAGTGCCTTGCCGAAGTAAGTCTGGGCTGCGGCCGCAAAGCCGTACGCGCGCTGTCCGAGGTAGATCTGGTTGATGTAGACCTCCAGGATCCGGTCCTTCGGCAGCGAAGACTCGATCTTGTAGGCGAGCGCGATCTCGTACAGCTTGCGGATGTACCTGCGTTCGGAGCTCAGGTAGAAGTTGCGCGCGACCTGCATCGTGATCGTGCTGCCGCCTTGCCCGCGCCGACCCGATATCGCGTTGGCCAGCGCCGCACGCACCAGCCCGATGAAGTCCACGCCGCTGTGCCGGTAGAAGCTCTCGTCCTCCGCCGACAAGATCGCATCCTTCAACTGCTCGGGAACTTCGCGGATCGGTACGTAGCTACGCCGTTCCTCGCCGAACTCTCCGAGCAGCACGCCGTCCGAGCTCCAGATGCGCAGTGGAATCTTGGGGCGGTAGTCGGCCAGCGAATCGATCGGCGGCAGGTTCGCGTAGGCGATCGAGAACATGAACATCACGAACATCACGGCGCAGGCACCCCCGGCAACCGCCAGCAGCGCGGTCCAGGTCGTGATCCGGCGCCAGCGCAAGCGCCACCATTGGCGCAGCGTCTGCAGCCGATCGGGCTTCGATTCGGATTGGTCGCTCACCGCAGCGCCGTTTAGGTCGGTTTCGATGCCACCGCGGGGGTGGGAATATCCCCAATGATTGCGGGAAAGCTGCCAGTTTGACTAGGGCGCCGAGCCAGTCTGAGCTTACAAAATCGGCAACCGAATCGGCTCAGCCGTTGCGCCGCGCGTGAACGAGCGATCAAGAAACAGTCCCTCTTGACGATTGTGCCGTAAAACCGCCTTTGTTCTCGTGTTCGAAGGGCTTGTGCGGTCTTCTGAAAGATTGTTAGCATCTTAAGGTGGGTTTATAAACAAATCGCGGTAAAGCGTCGAAACATAAGGAATTTGCGGGCCGTGGAGACCGGGTCGTCGGGGAGTCTCAGATTCAGACATCGGCGGGCCGCACTGGTTCTTCGATCCGAGCCACGCACCTTGGTGGTCTAGTCAGTAATCAGCGGGAGCGTTGCTTTGGCCTTCGAACTGCCGTTCTTCTCGTCCAAGACACCGCCGCTGGTTGGCCTGGATATCGGTTCATCCAGCGTAAAGCTGGTAGAGCTTTCCGATCCCGGCGGCGGCGTGCTGCGCCTCGAACGATACGGGATTGAGCCGATCCCTCGCGGCGCGGTGGTCGACGGCAACATCGACAAGATCGAAGTGGTGGCCGACGCAGTCAAGCGCGTGTACCGGCGCTGCGGCACTCGCATCCGCAACGTGGCGCTGGCGCTGCCTGCCTCGGCGGTGATCACGAAGAGAATCGCCCTGCCCGGCAACCTGCGCGAAGAAGAAATGGAGATGCAGGTCGAGAGCGAGGCCAATCAATATATACCGTTTGCCCTCGAGGAAGTCAGTCTGGACTTCCAGGTGATCGGCCCGATTCCGAACTCGCCCGAGGACGTCGAAGTACTGATCGCGGCGTCGCGCAAGGAAAAGGTCGAGGACCGGATGGCGGTCGCTCAGGCGGCAGGCCTGAAGCCGGTCGTGATGGACGTCGAGTCGTTGGCCGCGCGGGCCGCGCTGCTTCGTTTGGTCGAACAGCTTCCGGGGCGCGGCGAGGGCTTGGTGATCGCTGTCTTCTATATGGGCGCCAACACCACGAGCGTCAGCGTGATTCTGGACGGCGAAGCGATCTACGAGCGCGAGCAGCCGTTCGGCGGCCAGCAGCTGACCGGCGACATCGGGCGCGCCTACGGCGTAGCCGCCGAGGAGGCCGAGCAGAAGAAACGCAATGGCGATCTGCCGGCCAACTATGAGACCGATGTGCTCAGGCCGTTCATCGACACGGCCACCACCGAGATCACACGGGCGCTGCAATTCTTTTTCACGTCGACCCCGTACACGCGGGTCGATCAGATCATGTTGGCCGGCGGCTCATCGGTGCTTCCCGGTCTGCCCGAGGCGCTGATGGAGCGCGCGCAGGTCCCGACTTCCGTCATTTCGCCCTTCAAGGGCATGGAAGTTTCGGGCAGCGTGCGCGACAAGCAGTTGCGCCTGGACGCTCCCGCGCTGCTGACGCCCTGTGGGCTGGCGATGCGGAGGTTCGAGCTGTGATCGTCCGCATCAACCTGCTGCCGCACCGCGAACTGAAGCGGCAGCGGCAGAAGCACTCGTTCTTCCTGATGACCGGCCTGAGCGTGGTCGCTGGCGCCACGCTGGTGCTGCTGGTGTGGTCGGTGCTGGAAGGCTATCTGGACGCCCAGAATGGTCGCAACAAGATGATCGCCGACGAGAATCGCCGGCTGGATGCCCAGATCAAGGAGATCGCCACGCTGCGCCAGGAAATCGAGGCGCTGCGCGCGCGTCAGAAGGCGGTGGAGGACTTGCAGGCCGACCGCAACGAGCCGGTATACCTGCTCGACGAGTTGACGCGCCAGACGCCCGAAGGCATCTACCTGCGCACGGTCAAGCAGGAAGACCGCAAGGTCACGATCGCCGGCTGGGCCGCCTCCAACGAACGCGTGTCGGAGTTCCTGCGCAATCTCACCAACGATGGCCGCTACGTCGAGCGCCCCGAGCTGATCGAGATCAAGCTGGCGGGGCAGAGCCCCGACGGCATTCAGCGGCGGCTGTTCGACTTCTCGATGAACTTTTACATGAAGCCGAGCAGCGAGCTGGCCGCGCCCAGCGCGACCGCCGGCGCCGCTGCCGTCCCGCCCAAGAAGGGCTGAGCGGCCCAGCCCCAAGGACACTGATGGCGACTGCCCCTTCGAATTGGATGGCCCAGTTTCGCGGCCTGACGTGGGACAACGTCGGGACATGGGCCGTGCTGCCCAAGCTGGCGCTTTGGGCCGCGGTTGTGGTCTTTTGCGCCGCGGTCGGCTGGTATTTCGTCTGGAGCGATCAGCTGGACCAGCTTGACCAGCTGCGTCAGCAGGAAGCGACGCTGAAGGAGCAGTATCGGGTCAAGATCCAGCAAGCCATCAACCTGGAAGAGCTGCGCCGCCAGAAGGAGCAGGTCAACCAGTCCGTGCTGATGCTGGAGAAGCAACTGCCCAGCAAGGCTGAAATGGACGCCTTACTGTCGGACATCAATCAGGCCGGCATCGGCCGTGGGCTTCAATTCGAGCTGTTTCGCCCCGGACAGGTCGTCCTGAAGGATTACTACGCCGAATTGCCTATTACGGTCCGGGTCTCTGGGAATTACCATGACCTGGGGGCTTTCACGAGCGACATCGCCAACCTGCCGCGCATCGTCACGCTGAATAACTTGAACCTGCAGACGATGAAGAGCTCGACCCTCTCGCTGGATGCGGTGGCCAAGACCTTCCGCTATCTGGACGAGGACGAGGTGGCCGCGCAACGCAAAGCGCGCGCCGGCGCGACCAAGGCAGGTGGCAAATGAGGCAGCGCGTCGGGATTGAGTGGGTGCGTTGGGCTGCGGTGGCGTCGGCCGCGGCTCTGCTGGCCGGTTGCGGCGCTTCCGACGAAAGTGAGTTGCGCGAGTGGATGAACACCGTGAAGCAATCGACGCACGCCACCACGCAGCCGGTGCCGCCGCCGAAGGAATTCACCCCGTTCGTGTACGACCCGGGCGCCGCGGTCGACCCATTTGATCCGAAGAAGATCCTGATGGCCGTCGCGCGCCAGCAACAGGCGCGGGCCAGCGCCAGCGCAGTGAAGCCGGATCTGGAGCGGCGGCGCGAAGTGTTGGAAGGCTTTCCGCTCGATCAGATCCGGATGGTCGGGATGATGCGGCAGGGCGGCATCAATGTGGCGCTGCTGGAAACCAACGGTTCGACCCACATCGTGCGCGTTGGAAACTACCTGGGACAGAACTTCGGTGTGGTGACGAGAATTACGGAGACGGAGCTGCTGTTGAAAGAAATCGTGCAGGACGCGGCTGGAGAATGGGTGGAGCGTCCCGCCAAACTTGAATTGCAAACGGTGGCCGTTGCGCCGCAGCAGGGGAGCAAACGATGAGGTCCGCGTTCAATCGATTCTTCGGGACCGCGCAGGCGGCTTTTCTGCTGGCGGCCCTGGTCGCGGGCAGCGCCCAAGTGCCCGCGCAGGAGGCGGCCTCATCCAACAGCATCGAACGGATCGACGCCACGCAGACCGCCGCCGGCGTGTTCCTGACGATTCAGCTGAAGGCGCCGCTGGGCGTCAACCCGACCAATTTTTCGGTGACCAATCCGGCGCGCATCGCGATCGATCTGCCGCTGACGGTCAACAACCTCGGCCGCAACTCGGTTGAGATCAATCAAGGCGACCTGCGCTCGGTCAACGTGGTGCAGGCGCAGGGCCGCTCGCGCGTCGTGCTGAACTTGCGCACGCCGGTCACCTATACGGTGACCGCGCAAGGCAGCTCGATTCAGGTCGTGCTCGGCACGAACGCCGAAACGGCGACCTTCCCGGGTCCGCAGCCAGCCGCGCCGGCGGCCGCCGCAACGCAGCCGCCCCGCGGGGCGCCGATGGCGCCGATCGCCGCCGAGCCACGCACGATCCATGCGATCGACTTCCGCCGTGGCGCGGTCGGCGAAGGGCGCGTGGTGGTGGATTTGAGCGACCCGACCACCAGCGTCGACATCCGCCAGCAGGGGCAGCAGATCCTGGTCGATTTCCTGAACACGTCGGTGCCTGAATCGATGCGCCGCCGCCTGGACGTGACCGACTTCGGAACGCCGATCGCGCAGGTCAGCACCACGCAGCAGGGCAATAACGTGCACATGGTGATCGAGCCGCGCGGCTTGTGGGAGCAAAACGCGTACCAGAGCGACACGCACTTCGTGGTCGAGGTCAAGCCGGTCAAGGAGGACCCGACCCGCTTGTTCCAGGGAACCCGCCAGGGCTACCAGGGCGAGCGCCTGTCGTTGAACTTCCAGAACGTCGATGTGCGCTCGCTGCTGCAGGTAATCGCGGACTTCACGAACCTGAACATCATCACCAGCGACTCGGTCCAGGGCGCGATCACGCTGCGGTTGAAGGATGTTCCGTGGGACCAGGCGCTGGACATCATCCTGCAGTCCAAGGGACTGGACATGCGCAAGAACGGCAACGTGATCCTGGTGGCCCCACGTGACGAGTTGGCGACCAAGGAGAAACTCGAGCTGGAGGCCAAGAGTCAGATCCTGGAGCTGGAGCCGCTGCACACCGAGAACTTCGTCGTCAATTACCAGAAGGCCGACGATGTACGCAAGCTCCTGGTCGACGAGAAGCAGCGGATGCTCTCCAAGCGCGGCAGCGTGGTCGTCGATCCGCGCACCAATCAGTTGTTCGTGCAGGACACTTCGTCGCAGCTCGAAGAGGTGCGCCGCCTGATTTCGCGCATCGACATCCCGGTGCCGCAGGTGCTGATCGAGGCCCGGATCGTCGAGGCCGACGACGAATTCAGCCGCGACATCGGCGCGAGGCTGGGTTTCGCGCACCCTGGCCCGCACGCCTGGATCAACGCGGGGCAAGGGTCGAGCTTTGGGCCGCTGCCGCCGGGCACGACGACCTGCCCGACGGGCGCCAACATCACGTGTATCGGCAACACGCAAATCACGAACCTGAACTTCGTGAACCTGCCGGCTGCAGCGATAAACGGCTTCAACCCGGGCAGCATCGGATTGACGCTGTTCAACAGCGGCATCACCAGCGTGCTGAACCTGGAGCTCAACGCACTCGAGCTGGATGGCCGCGGCAAGGTAGTTTCCAGCCCGCGCGTGGTGACCGCCGACAAGGTCAAGGCCTCGATCGAGCAGGGTAGCGACATTCCGTACCAGACCAACACGCAGCTCGGGGGCCCGGGCCAGATCCAGTTCCGCAAGGCGGTGCTGCGGCTGGAGGTGACTCCGCAGATCACGCCCGAGGGTGCGATCTTCCTGGACGTGAAAGTGAACAAGGACACTCCGAGCGCCACCGTCAGCGGCAGCGGCGGCGTTGCGATCGACACCAAGAACGTGACGACGCAGGTGCTGGTCGAAAACGGCGGGACGGTCGTCCTGGGCGGCATCTACCAGCAGACCGAGCGCACCACGGTGACGAAGATTCCCTGGCTGGGCGACATTCCGGTCGTGGGGAATCTGTTCAAGGATCAGTTCAAGCAGAACAACCGCACCGAACTGCTGATCTTCATCACGCCTCGGGTGATCTCCGAGAAGGTGAACCAGGCGGCGCGTAGCTGAGGCGGAAGTTAGATCCAAAGGACCCTAACGGCCCCTCACCCCCTTTCCGACCTGTGGCCGGAAAGGGGCAAGACGAAGAAGAACGAGGGGGCTGGGCGGCCCCCTCGTGCTCCCCAGCCAATGTGAAGCTAAGGGAGAGCAACCAGCGGAGCCTATTAAGCAGCGTGGGTCGGAAACCGGGCGCGCAGTAGTTTTTCGACAGCCTGCATCGCGGCGACGGGCCGCGATCGGACCATGATGATGTCCCACGCCTCCATCTTCCTGATCGGGATGATGGGCGCCGGCAAGAGCACCGTCGGGCGCCTGCTGGCCACGGGCTGTGGCTTCGATTTTATCGACTGTGACCGCGAGCTCGAACAGCGTGCCGGCGCGTCGATCAGCACGATGTTCGAGCTCGAAGGCGAAGCCGCATTCAGGCAGCGCGAGAACTTACTGCTCGACGAGCTCACCAGCCGGCCCCATGTGGTGCTCGCAACCGGGGGGGGCGTGGTGCTGGACGAGCAAAACCGCCAGAATCTGCGCTCACGCGGTCTGGTGATCTATCTGCAGGCCTCGGCCGAGGAAATCGCACGGCGCACGCGCACCGATACGAGCCGCCCGCTGCTGCAGGTGGACGATCGGCCCGCGCGGATCGATCACCTGCTAGGGGAGCGCGGACCCCTGTATCGCCAGACGGCCCACCTGGTGTTCCGCTCGGCGGCTGCCAACCCCCGCCGCCTGGTGGCGCGCCTTCTGGCCCACCCGCAAGTCGTCGAAGTGATCGCTACCAAACCGAAGCCCAGCGCTTGAGCGCAGCCTGCCGCGACCGGCCATAGAATCTCCAAAATGCAACGCGTCACGGTCGAACTCGCCTCCCGTACTTACGACATCTGGATCGCTCCTGGACTGCTCGACCGGCTGGACGAGTTCATAGCGCCGCTGGTGCCGACCTCGGTCCACATCGTCACGAATACGGGAGTCGGTCCGCTCTACCTGGACCGGGTACGGGGCGCCTGCCAGCGGGTAGCCCCGACCGCGGACACCACGATCGCCGATGGCGAGGCCACCAAGATCCTGGACACCGCGGCGCGGGTAGTCGATTCCCTGGTGAAAGCTCGAGCCGACCGCGGCAGCGTCGTGGTTGCATTGGGCGGCGGAGTGATCGGCGACATCGCCGGTTTTGCCGCTGCGGTCTTCATGCGCGGTGTGCGGGTCGTTCAGGTGCCGACCACGCTGTTGGCGCAGGTCGATTCGTCGGTCGGCGGCAAGACCGGCGTCAATCACCCTTCCGGGAAGAATCTGATCGGCGCTTTTCACCAGCCGTCTGTGGTCGTGTCGGACACCACGGTGCTGCGTTCGCTGCCGGCGCGCGAGCTGTCGGCGGGATTGGCCGAGGTATTGAAGCATGGCCTGTTGGCCGATCACGAGTACTTCGAGCGCACGGTGCGGGACATGCCGGATTTGCTCGCTCTGGACGACGAAGCACTGGCCCATGCGATTGCGCGCTCGTGCCAGATCAAAGCGAAGATCGTGGGGCGCGACGAGCGTGAAAGCGGCGAGCGCGCGCTGCTGAACCTCGGCCACACGTTCGGCCATGCGATCGAGGCGCTCACGGGTTTCAAGGCCTGGCTGCACGGCGAGGCGGTGGCCTGCGGGCTGTGCCTGGCAGGCGACCTGTCGTCGCGGCTGGGGCTGATCAAACCGATCGATGTTCAGCGCATCGTCGAAGCCGTTGCATTGGCGCGGCTGCCCGCCCGCATCGAAGGATTGTCGAAAGCCGGCGCAATCGGCGCGATGCGGGGCGACAAGAAGGCGCACGCGGGACGCATCCGTTTCATCCTGCTGGAGCGGATCGGACGCGCGATCCAGAGCGATGCCCCGGACGAGATGGTCGATGCGACGCTGAGCGCGGCGGGCTACCGATGATCCCCGACGAAAAGCGTGTCGGGCTACCGGTGATCCCCGACGAGAAGCGTGTCGGGCTACCGGTGATCCCCGACGAGGAGCGCGTCGGGCTACCGGTGATCCCCGACGAGCAGTGGCTTGCACCGTACGCGGTCCGCTCGTCGCAGTCGCGTGGGCGGCGCTATCCGGAGCCCGACCCGTCCAGCCGCACGCAGTTTCAGCGGGACCGCGATCGCATCGTTCACTGCACCGCGTTTCGCCGGCTCGAGTACAAGACGCAGGTGTTCGTGAACCACGAGGGGGATCTGTATCGGACCCGTCTGACCCACTCGCTGGAGGTGGCTCAGATCGCACGCTCGGTCGCGCGCAGCCTGCGCGCGAACGAAGACCTGGTGGAGGCGGTCGCGCTTGCGCATGACCTTGGGCACACGCCGTTCGGCCATGCCGGGCAGGATGCCTTGAACGATTGCATGGGGCCGTTCGGGGGATTCGAGCACAACCTGCAGTCGCTGCGGGTCGTCGACGAGCTGGAAGAGCGCTACGGCCAGTTCGATGGGCTGAACCTGTGCTTCGAGACGCGCGAAGGAATCCTGAAGCATTGCTCGCCGGATAACGCGCGCAAGCTAGGCCAGGTGGCTGAACGATTTCTACTGCGCCGGCAGTCGAGCCTGGAAGGACAGATCGCGAATCTGGCCGACGAGATCGCGTATAACAACCACGATGTCGACGACGGCCTGCGCTCCGGGCTGATTGTGGCCGAGCAGCTGGAGGCTATCCCGATCGTGGCACGACATTCGTCTGATGTTCGGTACCGGTTTCCGGATATCGGCGAACGACGCGCGGTACACGAAACTGTGCGTCGGATGATCAATACCCTGGTGGTCGACCTGATTGAAGAAACGCGCCGTCGTATTACGCTGGTGGAACCGACGTGCGTGGAGGATGTGCGAGGAGCCGGTCCGCTAGTAGGCTTCTCCAACGAAATCCTGGCCGAGACCGAGACCTTGAAGAGCTTCCTGCGAGACAAGCTGTACCGACATCCGGAGGTTATGCGGATGACCAACAAGTCCAGACGAATCGTGCGCGAGCTGTTCGACGCGTTTCACGACGAGCCGCGCCTGCTGCCGGCCGAACATCAAGCGCGTGTGACTGCGCACGGTCCACGCGCCATTGCCGATTACATTGCAGGAATGACCGACCGGTACGCGATCAAAGAGCACCGGCGCCTGTTCGCGGTCGAGTGACACGAAGCGGCAGACCCGGCGCACCGATCCGACTCCACCCAGCAGGACGCAGCGAACCGTGGCACGCCTTCCCCGTCTCTCAGTTCCCGGCTATCCGCACCTGCTCGTGCAACGCAGTGTCGCGGGTCAACAGGCTTTTTTGGCTGACACCGACTACCAGTTCATGCTGAGCGAGCTACGCAGCCTGAGCCGCCGGCACGAGGTGGCGATCCATGCGTATGCGCTGATGCCCGATCAGTTCCATCTGCTGGTGACGCCCTCCGATGCGCGCTCACTGAGCCTGGCGATGCAGGCGCTGGGCCGCCGCTACGTGCGCGATTTCAATCGGCGCCACGGCCGCAGCGGAACGCTGTGGCAGGCACGCTTCCGCTGCACGGTGGTCGACCCGGAGGAATTCATGCTGCCCTGCTCGCTGTTCGTCGAGCTTGGGCCGGTGCGCACGCAGCGAGTGACCGACCCGAAGCTGTATCCGTGGTCAAGCCTGTCGCACCACCTCGGTTTCCAGGTCGATCCGGCGATCACCGAGCACGCCGAGATCTGGAAGCTCGGCAACACGCCGTTCGAGCGGCAGGCTCAGTACAGGCGCCTGGTCGAGGCGGCGCTGGCCGATGCGGAGATCGCGAAGATCCACAATGCGGTCGAGCACGGATGGGCCCTCGGCAACGGCTCGTTCCTCAGAGAGCTGTCGATGAAGACCGAGCGCCGCCTGGCGCCGCTGCCGGTGGGCCGGCCCCGGCGCTCCGTCGGCGCGTCCCAGCAGCACAAGTAAAAGTCCTTCGAGCCATTGCCAGCGCCTGCGGCAGTCGGCACAGCGCAGGCGCCATGGCAGGCTTGGTCCCGGTTCTGGGAGAATCGCGCCTGCCCCCTCCTTTGCAGGCTTCGAGGCCGATGAAGATCGTCTTTATCAATACGCCGATCTACGACTATCTGACCGCAACGCTGATCGAGGGGCTGACGGAGATCGGGCAGGAGGTCGTCTGCAGCGAAGCGAGCAACTATGGGCGCGCGCTGCCAGATGCCGAACTAGTCCAGGTTGCCGAGCAGGCCGACCTGATCGTCATCGGCTCCAACGTCGGTGTCCGACATCATCTGATGCAGAGCGTCGTGAATCCGCGCAAGGTGTTCATCGACGGCAGTGACTTTGCCGGCCTCGGCGTCCCCACCGCGATCCGCTTCAAGGCGGTTTTCAAGCGCGAGCTGTGCCGGAAGACGCTGGGCGGCCCACCGAGCGGGGTCCACCCGTTGCCGTTCGCCGCCGAGAAGCGCTACTTCATGGCGACCCAGCCCAAGAAGGACATCCTGGTGTCGTTCATCGCGAATATGGACACCAATCCGCTGCGCAACTCGATTCACGTGCGATTGCAGAACATGCAGAACCCGGCGGTCGTGTCGGGCTCCACCAACGAGCGCGCCTACAATCCGGGCAGTGCGCGCCAGGCGCCGGTCGACACGCCCGTGTACCGCCAGCTTCTGGGGCGCAGCATGATCTCGGTCAATGTGCCTGGGGCGGGCTACGACTGCGCGCGCTATTGGGAGATCCTGGCGGCGCGCGCCATGCTGATGACCTACGAGCCCGACATCCTGATACCGGACGGCTTCACGGACGGCGTCGACTGCGCCACGTTCGCGTCGCTCGATGAATTCGATTCCAAGCTGAAGTTCTATACGGCGAATCCCGAGCGCGCCGTGCGAATCGCCGAGAACGGCACTCTGCGGCTGATGCAGCACCATACGACCGCTCGCCGCGCGTACTATTTTCTCGAGTGCGCGACGGCGGCGGTTCAACGCCCGGACTATTGCTCGGGCTTCCTGCACCCAGAGATACGCGCGATCGAAAGCGTATGCATCGGCCGCGGCATCGACGTGGGCTGCGGCAGCAACAAGACGACGCCCGGCTGCATCGGAGTCGATCTGACCGCCCGAGGCGCCACCGGGATCCATGGCAGCGAAACGGGGCGGATCTCGGTGGCGGATGTGGCTTCATCGGGCGACGATCTGAAGGATTTCAACGACGGGTCGCTCGATTTCGTGGTGGCGCGCCACAACCTCGAGCACTATCACAATCCCTCCAAGACGCTGTCCGAGTGGAAACGGGTGCTTCGTGTCGGCGGCCGGATGGGTGTGGTCGTCCCCGACCACGCGGCGGTCAACACGTACGCGCTGGACCCGACCCACTACTGCCATTTCACGATGGAGTCTTTTTCCGAGATGATCAATACCGTGGGGGGATTGAAGATCGACGAAATCGGCGTCTGTGTGCCCAACTGGAGCTTCAAGGCGCTGCTCACGCGGACCGCCTGAGCGGACCGATCGGTCACGCGACCCGGGGCCGCTATGATCGCGGCTTCGGATTCCGACGGGGCCTGACAGGTTTGAGACCGCAGACTCCGCCTCAAGCGAAGGGTCGGGGATGTCCAAGAAGGTCGCGTTGATCACCGGCGTTACGGGGCAGGACGGTGCCTACCTGGCCGAGCTGCTGTTGGCCAAGGGCTATGAGGTGCATGGAATCAAGCGCCGCTCATCGCTGTTCAACACGGCGCGGATCGACCACCTGTACGAAGACCCGCACGTGCCGAACCGGCGCCTGATCCTGCACCACGGAGACCTCACCGACTCGACCACGCTGATCCGGATCATGCAGCAGTCGCAGCCCGACGAGATCTACAACCTGGGCGCGCAGAGCCACGTGGCCGTCAGCTTCGAGGAGCCCGAGTACACGGCCAACTCGGACGCGCTCGGCGCGCTGCGCATCCTGGAGTCGATCCGGATCCTGGGTCTGCAGGAGAAGGCTCGCTTTTACCAGGCGTCGACGTCGGAGCTGTATGGCCTGGTTCGGCAGGTTCCGCAGACCGAGACAACCCCCTTTTATCCGCGCTCGCCGTACGCGGTCGCCAAGCTGTATGCCTACTGGATCACGGTTAATTACCGCGAGGCCTACGGGCTGTATGCCTGCAACGGCATCCTGTTCAACCACGAATCACCGGTTCGCGGTGAAACCTTCGTGACGCGCAAGATCACGCGCGCCATGGCGCGCATCGCGCTGGGTCTGCAGGAGGCGCTCTTCCTGGGGAATCTGTCGGCGCTGCGCGACTGGGGGCACGCCAAAGATTACGTCGAGATGCAGTGGTTGATGCTGCAGCAGGACACGCCGGAGGATTTCGTGATCGCCACCGGGGTGCAGCACAGCGTGCGGCAGTTCGTCCAGCTCGCCGCCAGCGAGCTCGGCATCACGGTGGCGTTCGAGGGCGAAGGTGAGAACGAAATCGGTCGGGTGGTCGAGGTCGCGGGAGACCGCGCCAAGGTGCGGCCGGGCGACGTGATCGTGCGGGTCGATTCCCGCTACTTCCGCCCAACCGAAGTCGAAGCGCTGGTCGGCGATGCATCCAAGGCGCAACGCATGCTCGGATGGAAGCCGAAGATCACGCTGAAGGAGCTGGTGCGCGAGATGGTCCAGGCCGACTACATGTCGGCCAAGCGCGACGCGCTGATCAAGAGCGCCGGTTATCAGGCCTTCGACTACCACGAGTAGCGCGGCCCGCCTTCCCAGCCACCGATGGGCCTTGCCCGCAACGCGCGCATCTTCGTCGCCGGACACAAGGGTCTGGCGGGCTCGGCCATCGTACGCGCGCTCGCGGCGTCGGGCCACGACCCCGCTGCGCTGGTGCTTCGCACGCGCGCCCAACTGGACTTGAGGGATCAGGCGGGCACCCACGCATTCTTCGCGCAAGAACGGCCCGAATATGTGTTCCTGGCTGCGGCAATCGTGGGCGGAATCATGGCGAACAAAACGCGCCCGGCCGAGTTCATCCGCGACAACCTGGCTGTGCAGGACAATGTGATCGATGCGTCCTGGCGCAACGGTGTCACGCGGCTGCTGTTCCTGGGGTCGAGCTGCATCTACCCGAAGCTGGCGCCTCAGCCGATGCGCGAGCGCGATCTGCTGACGGGGCCGCTGGAGCCGACCAATCGGCCGTACGCGCTGGCCAAGATCGCCGGCATCGAAATGTGTTGGAGCTATAACCGCCAATACGGCACGCGCTTTCTGGCCGTGATGCCGACCAATTTGTACGGGCCGAACGACAACTACGACCTGCAGGCGAGCCATGTGATACCGGCGCTGATCCGCAAATTCGACGAAGCCAAGCGCGTCGGCGCGCCCAGCGTGGTGGTTTGGGGAAGCGGCCAGCCGCGGCGCGAGTTCATGTATTCGGAAGACATGGCGGAGGCCTGCCTCTGGCTGATCAACCTGCCGGACGATCGCTATCAGGCTCTGCTGGGCAGCGACGAGTCGGTGAGCGGCCGCTTCGAGCCGCCGATCGTCAACATCGGCGCGGGCACCGATGTGACGATCGCGGAACTCGCCGCGCTGGTGCGCGATGTGGTCGGATTCAAGGGCGACATTGTGTACGACACGACCAAGCCCGATGGACCGCCGCGCAAGCTGCTCGACGTTTCGAGGCTGAGCGAGGCTGGCTGGCGGGCGAAGACGCCGCTGCGGGAGGGCCTGGCGCGCGCGTACGCGAGCTATCTGGAGCTTTCGGCGCGCCGGCAGGAGTGACTGCAGAGGAGTGACTGCAGCGGGTGATTTCCAGAACCGACTTGGAGTCAGATGCTGATGGATGAAGGACGCATTCTGGTCACCGGTGGAGCGGGGTTCCTCGGATCGCATTTGTGCGAACGCCTCGTGTCCGAGGACTTCGACGTGTTGTGCGTCGACAATTTCTTTACCGGCACCAAGCGCAATGTGCAAGCGTTGGTGAGCAGCCCGCGCTTCGAGCTGATGCGGCACGATGTGACGTTTCCACTGTACGTCGAGGTCGATCAGATCTACAACCTCGCGTGCCCGGCCTCGCCGATTCACTATCAGTTCGACCCGGTTCAGACCACCAAGACCAGCGTGCACGGCGCGATCAACATGCTCGGGCTGGCCAAGCGCGTGAAGGCGCGCATCCTGCAGGCGAGCACGTCCGAGGTCTACGGCGATCCCGAAGTGCACCCGCAGGTCGAGGCCTACTGGGGAAGAGTCAACCCGATCGGCCCACGCAGCTGCTACGACGAGGGCAAGCGTTGCGCCGAGACGCTGTTCTTCGACTACTGGCGCCAGCACAAGCTAGACATCAAGGTCGTGCGGATTTTCAACACCTACGGTCCGCGCATGCACCCCAACGACGGACGGGTCGTCAGCAACTTCATCGTGCAGGCGCTGAAGGGCGAGCCGATCACGATATTTGGCGACGGCCGCCAGACACGCAGCTTCTGCTACGTCGACGATCTGATCGAGGCGATGGTCCGGATGATGCAGTCGCGGCAGGGCTTTACCGGCCCGGTCAACATCGGCAACCCCGGCGAATTCACGATGCTCGAACTGGCCGAAATGGTGCTCAGGCTGAGCGCATCGAAAAGCCGGATGGAGTTCAAGCCGCTGCCGCACGACGACCCGCGCCAGCGGCAGCCGGACATTTCACTGGCCGGGAGCGAACTCGGTTGGAAGCCGACCGTCGCGTTGGAAGACGGGCTGAAAGAGACCATCGGCTATTTCCGACGGATCATCTCGCACTAGGGAGCGCATCCCGCCCGGTTCGAACGAAGCGATTCCGCGGCCGATTCGCTGCTGAGTGAGCGTTTAGCGCTCGGGAATCCCGGCCTTACGCAGCCCGCTGTACCAATTGGCCTTGGCCTGCCGCAGGTACTCCGGCACGTCCGAGTAGTGCTTGGCCTGGATCTGCGCGATCGTGTATCCGGGCACCGTGCGCAGCAGCGCGTCCTTGGCCGCCTTGGCCTTGGCGAGGTCGCCGCGGTTTGCGTAGGCGGCCGTCAGGTACGACGTGATGAACCAGTCCGTGTTGGTTCCGGCCGCTTTTTCGCAAGACGAGACCGCGCTGTCGAATCGCCCCAGTTGCAGATACGCCTCGCACGCGAATCGCATGGCCCATCCGACGCTTTCCGGATCCAGCTTCAACGCGCGATCCACCAGCGGCAAAGCCTCCGCCGGCCGCCCCATCATCGTCATCAGCCAGGCTTTGTACTCGTACGGCGCCGGCGAGAACGGGTCGAGACTGATCCTTTGTTCGTTCGCTTCGACCGCCGCGCTCCAGCGTCCCGCGTTGGCCAGGGCCCCGGCCCGTTTCGACCAGGCGTAAGGATTCGTCGGGTCCAGATTGACTGCGCGTAACGTCAGATCGTCCATCTCCCGGAGCATGCGGTCGTGGTCCAACTTCGGATCGACGTCATTGAGCAGGTCCCAGTTGGCTGCTTGCAGCAGCAGCGCATACACGAAGTTCGGATCGAGGCGCAGCGCGGCGTCGTACAACTTCTGGGCTTCCAGGGTTTTTCCGAGCGTCTGTCCGCCCTTCCACACCGCGAATCCGCGCAGCACGAGTTCCATCGCGTCCAGCCGGTCGAGCGGCTGCGCGAGGGCGCGCTGCGTCTCGGCGGTTTTCACGGCCGAGGCCACCGATGAAGCCAGCTTGCGCAGGCGAGCCGACGACGCGAAGGAGCTGTCAAGCTCCGGCAGATCGAAATGGGCGGACCAGATTCGACTGCCGGAGCTCGCATTCGCCAGCCGCAAGTCAACGAACTTGGCCTCCTTGCCGGAGCCCACGTCGCCTTCGAGCCGGTAGCGGGCGACCACAGGAGACGCTGGGTCCGCACGGCTTGCAGGACTGTCCGTCTCGCCTGAACCGGGGAAGATCGTCAGTTCATGACAGCACGCGACCAGGACCGTCGCCAGTTCGCGCGGCAGTGCTTGAGCCAGGGGCGCGGATGGGGTTTCACCGGCTGGGGTGCTGAACGGCATGATCGCCAGCGACATCGCCGGCGATCGAGCGACGGGCTGGCCGGGGCGCACGACGGGTTCTATCCAGATCAGCGCAGCGACGATACCAACCAGCGCTGCGCCGGCCAGCGCGCCGCCAGACAGCCCATTGCGCCGGACGAATTTGAGCGCACGATAAGTGCGCGTGGGCTGAGCGAGCACGGCCTTGCCGCGCAGGAATCGGTCGAGATCCTCATCGAAAGCCTGGACCGTGGCATACCGCTCCGTGGGCCTCTTTTGCAAAGCCTTCTGCAGAATTGCGTCGATATC
>Ga0210394_10002643_pt1 | contig 24223 bp, 18 predicted proteins | sample IncBWC12MmetaG_FD_160121 | JGI IMG/M metagenome (GOLD analysis project Ga0210394, IMG submission 160121) | Forest soil microbial communities from Barre Woods Harvard Forest LTER site, Petersham, Massachusetts, United States - Inc-BW-C-12-M | ecosystem: Environmental > Terrestrial > Soil >... | reverse complement strand
AATAAAGTTCCAAGCGTTACCGGTAACGGCTCTACCGTTTCTGTTCGGCTCGGGGCTCCTGTACTCCGCACGCCACGACCCGGCAAGAAACGCTTGTGCGTTGTTCGATCTTCCCGACTCGGTCTTTGAGGTGGCGGATGCAAGGTCGTTGCTGGACCCAAGAAATACCCCGCTTCTCACTGAGATCCTTAACACGTACGACTTCGGTTTGATCGACTCGTTGTGATTCTCGAAGAGTCATAGATGAGCATTCACGGCTGGTGTGGCGATTGGCGTTTGCACCGTTTGAGTACATCACAGCCCATCGGACGAATGGCGGGACTTCTCACACCTTTGCGACGACCAATCGCCGGGTTGGCAATGGCTGTTCAGTCCCAGCGGCACTAGTCACCAAAACAACGCAGTGGGGGTATGTTCGCGAAGAACGAATCGTCCAGTTAATCCGTCTTCTTGCAAAACTGGAAATCGGTGGTTGACTCCTGCTGGCGGTAGCAGGAGCGGCATCGATAGAACAAACTTCTACTAGGATTTAAAGAGGGCTTTTATCAGGCGCAGAGCTTGGTCTTCCTCTTCAAAAGTGCGACCCTCCAGAAGGCGCTGGAACTTCTCGACAGCAGTTAAAGGACTTTCTAACTCGTTCTCGAATTCGAAGAATCTTTCAGGAGAGACTTCAAACGCGCGAGCGATAGCCCGGATCATCCAGAGCGCTGGCCACTTCTCGCCTCGCTCGATCTCGCCTAGATAGTCGGCATCAATCCCCGCAAGTTCGGCGGCGACTTCTCTTGAGATTTTCAATGAATCGCGAACTGCTCGTATATTCTGTCCAAATAAGGCCTGGGAATTCAGTAGTTCTGGCGGGCACTGACGCTCACTATTGGACATGATCGCTCGGCGGGTAACTTACAGAGTGAAGAACTATCGTTGAATAGGCTAATAGCCTAAATTTTATGTTGTTTTATAGGCTTAAAGCCTATAGTCTTCCTGTGTTCTTGGCCTGAGGAAAGGTGAAATAGTCGGACTGGGATGTAAGTTGAACTAAATCCCCGGCCGTAGTCTCGAGCCCCTTGGCGATGCGAAATAAAGTACGAATTCCGGGCCCCTGGATTCCTCTCTCGAGGTCGCTGATAAATGTGCGATCAAGCCCTGTTCTCTTCTCTAATTCCGCCTGCGATATTTTGAGTTTATTCTGCCGAATTCTTCGAATTACCTGTCCGAACGCTCTTTCTACTCCAGAACGAGGTTGAATTTGTTTCCGGCGTGTGGCCATATCGGTAGACATGCTGCCAGCTGTAGGCAATAGACCAAGGGTCAGTTACCGACAATTGAGAAAGAAGAATCTTAGCGATGATGGCCTTCAATACGGACGCATCGGGAGTGGTAAGCGCCGAGACAGCTAGCCTGCCGGATAACCTTGCGGTCGGTAGCGCGCCTAGCTGGGTCGGTTAGCGATGACTAGCTCCTTCCCAGCCACCCGCTTTCCCGTCCTACCTGTGAGCAAAGGAAAAGAGGCGGTTGAACCTAGATGTAAGGATACAAGCGACGTTGGTCAGGTCGAAGAACCCTCCGATGAAGCGCTAATTGCTAAGATCTGCACCAACGATAAGGAAGCGCTGGGGCTCCTGTTCCGCCGATATGCTCGCCTGGTCCACAGTATTGGAAAGAAAATTCTGCGCGATGCTGCGGAAGCCGAGGATTTTGTGCAGGAACTGTTCCTGCACCTTTATCGGAAGGGCCACCTGTACGATAGTTCGAAAGGCCTGGCCCGTGGCTGGATCGTGCAGACAAGTTACTTTCAAGCGCTCCACCGCAGGGCTCACCTATCTACGCGCCCGCACTATGGATCGACTGAGTTCGACGAACTCAAATCGCGCGATGTGACGGCACCGCCGATAGCCGGATACGACCGCTCGGGCGAGGGGCTTGTCGGCAGGGATCGCTGGCGAGAACTGATCGAGTGCTTAACCGAAGACCAGTGGGAGACTCTCCGCCTGCACTTCTATGAAGGCTATACGTTTAAGGAAATTAGCCAGATGAGGGAGCAGACGCTAAACAGCGTGTACCACCACTTCTACCGCGGGCTCGACCGCTTGCGAAAACAACTGCGAAACGGTGGCTAGTTTGAGGCAGTGGCAAGGCGAAAGTCATAAGGCATGCGGAATAGCGCCACAGTGAACGACGGCGATGAGAACGGTAAGAGGCAGTGAATTGCGCGATCGTTAAACAGTATGGTAAATATGGAGGCCCTACTAGGAAGCCAAGGTGCGGTGCCGTATGAATCCGCATGAAGAGTTTCTCGAATTATGCGCGGTTTCGACCTCCGGTGAACTGACCCAGGAAGAGCGCTGCAAGCTCGACGAGCACCTGGCGGGTTGTGCCTCGTGCCGCGAAGCCCTCAAGCAGTTCCAGGAAACCGTAAAGATTGCGATCCCAGCCATTGCTGCGGAACTCCCCCAGGGCGACGTGCAGCCGGATGAGCACTGGTCTCCGGTGAAGTCGGAGGCAGCCCTGTTTGAGCGTTTATCCAAACAAAAGAGCGGAGCCAATTCTCGACAAATCTCGAAAGGCGTCGTTGAGGGTTCGGAGCCTTCGCGTCACCGTGCGTATTTCCCCTCGCGGTTCGACTGGCGCCAGATGTGGATGTCTTATGCCGCTGCCGTTCTGCTGTTCCTGGCGCTCGCGATTTCCGCCTACCGCGTGGGCATTCGCAGAGGTGTCGAAGTCGCGACGAATGTACCGGCAACCCGGGAGAAGGGAAGCAGCTTTCTAGAAGGGCAACTGAGCGATCTCAGTCACGAGCGCGAAACTCTCCGAGCAGAGGTTGGCTCTCGCGACAAGTCGATTGCCGACCTGACGAGGCAGCTTGCACTCCTCGGCGCAAAAGAGAATGACCGACCGGATCGGTCCGCCCCGCCGGAAAGCCAGCAGGAACGCCGCTCTGCAGAAGAAGCGGCGAGCGCGACTGTTCGGCTGGAGGACTTACAAAAGAAGCTCGACGCTGAGGAGAAAGCGCGTTCTGAGGAATCGTCGCGCGCAGCGACGCTTGAGGCGAAGCTCGGAGAGTTAACGCAGCAACTTCGTCAGCGCGAAGAAACCATTGTAGAACAGAACCGCCGACTCGAAACCGGTGAGGGAACCGTCGAGCAGCAGCAGGCTAAACTTGCCGAACAGCAGGAGCTTCTGGACCACGACCGCGACATTCGCGATTTGATGGGGGCGCGGGAGCTCTATATGGCCGAGGTGTACGACGTCGCAAAAAACGGAGCGACGCAGAAATCCTATGGACGGGTTTTTTTCACGAAAGGGAAGTCGCTGATTTTCTATGCGTACGACCTCGATCGGCAACCCGGTTTGAAGAACGCCAGCACATTTCAGGCCTGGGGGCAGCGCGGGACCGACAGAGAGCAGGCTTTGAACCTGGGTATCTTTTTCGAGGACAATGTTTCCAAAAAGCGGTGGATCCTGAAATTCGACGATCCCCAGAAACTTGAGCAGATCGATGCAGTTTTCGTAACCGTGGAACCGAGGGGTGGCAGTCACAAGCCCAGCGGCAAGCCCTTCCTGTTCGCTTATCTCAAAGTGAATCCTAACCATCCGTGAGAGTGACTAATGGCGAGCGCAAGATGAACCTCCAAGCGGGCAGTCGCGGATGGCGAGTCGATATTGGGAAGTGAAAACGACTGGGCGCTTGCAGAAAACCTTCCATCGAAAAGCAGTAAGCGGCAAAGAAATCGTTTCTCACATGCAAACCCGAATGACAACGCGTCAAGACGCGCTGGGAGGGTTTTTGTGCGAGTAAGCCGGGGCGTAGCGCTTTTGGTCTATCTAGTTCTGTCCGTCAGTTTAGGTGCGGCGCAATCGCCGAATGGAACGATCAGCGGAATCGTTCTCGATCCTTCGGGAGGCCTACTTGTCGGCGCCGACGTGTTGGTTATCAACGATGCTACTGGAGCTCAGTACCCTGGCAAGGTGAACAGCGAAGGCTATTACGTGGTGCCCAACATTCCTCCCGGAACCTACCGCATTCAAGTTTCCAACAGGGGCTTCAAGACGATCATCAAGCCGGACATCGTCATTCATGTGGAGGACGCACTCGCGATCAACTTTACACTGCCGATCGGGGCAACTTCCGAGATCATGACCGTCGAAGGCGGGGCGGCAGTCATCAACACCACCGACGCGTCGGTAAGCACCGTCGTGGACCGTAAATATGTGGAGAACATGCCTTTGAATGGGCGCAGCTTTCAGGATCTAATTTTGCTCACACCGGGTGTGGTTACAAACAGCCCTCAGGGCGCGCTTAAGGGCATTGGTGAGCAGGGAGAGTTCAGCGTGAACGGTCAGCGTACAGAGTCAAACTATTACTCAATCGATGGCGTGAGTGCGAACGTAGGCGCGGTATCCGGTACGCCCTCGGCCGCCTTCACTCCGGGCATCAGCGGCTCACTCCCTGTCGCGACGGCGCTTGGAACTACTCAAGGATTGGTCTCCGTGGACGCCCTCCAGGAATTTCGCGTTCAGAGCTCCACCTATTCTGCGGAGTACGGCCGCAGTCCGGGTGGGCAATTTTCTTTCGTTACCCGCTCAGGAACGAATCAGTGGCACGGTACAGGATTCGAGTACTTGAGAAACAACGCGTTGGACGCCAACGACTGGTTCAACGACTACCATGACCTAGCACAACCTGCGGAGCGACAGAACGATTTTGGCGGGACACTGGGCGGACCGGTGACGATTCCGCGTCTCTATGAGGGAAAGGACAAAACGTTTTTTTTCTTCTCTTACGAGGGACTCCGACTAGAACAGCCACAAGAGGCGAGCACTAGTTACGTTCCGACAGTCTCACTGCGGCAGTCGGCTCCTCCGCCCCTTCAACCCGTTCTAAACGCATTTCCCGTACCGAACTGTCCTAGCTCGGCAACAAACTGTACTAACGATCTTGGCAATGGCTTGGGCGAGTTTGTCGGCACATGGTCGAATCCGGCTCAAATCGACTCAACCAGTTTTCGGCTCGATCACGCAATAGGTTCCCGGTTGAAGCTGTTTTTTCGCTTCAGCGATACCTCTTCCAGCATAGACACGCGGCTCGGGGGACTTTTTGGAAATCCCGCAAACTCTTCCGCGACACCCTATATAGCTCGGACGTTCACGTTGGGGACCACCGCCCTAGTGTCAAGTCATGTTGCGACCAGCTTTCGGCTCAACTACACCTCGAATGAGACGGAGACGACTGGCTCGATCGGCGCTTTCGGCGGCAGTACGGTCGTCAGCCTGAAACAGCTGCAGGGATTTACTCAACCGAACAGCAACGTGACGGTCATTCTAGATTTCCCCGGCTATTACGCTCCGCTCTCGGAGTACCAGCAGTCGGGCAAGACCGAGCAGTGGAATGCTGTAAGCACGCTTAACGCCGTGTTGGGCCGACACGACTTCAAGTTTGGCGTGGATTTTCGTAGGGTGGCTTCCGTTGGAGTGCCGGTCACACCTGTCGCCGAGTACCTTTACTTAAACGAGGGATCGGTTCAGACGAATATTCCAGGATTTGTGCTCGGAAAAACCAGCTCCAACACGCATCCTGTCTACCTGAATTTTTCGGCGTTTGCGCAGGACGAATGGCGCGCTAGCTCCAGGCTGAGTCTTTCGATTGGGGTGCGGTGGGACGTTAACCCGGCCCCGGGCGCGTCGAGTGGGATCGTTCCGTACACCGTCATCGGCGAAGGAAACCCGAGCACGATGACACTCGCCCCTGAGGGCACTTCGCTTTGGAAAACAACTTGGTTTAACTTCGCGCCGCGCTTCGGTGCGGCGTATGTGGTCCGAAATACTCACGGATGGGAAACAGTTGTACGTGGGGGTGGCGGACTGTTCTTCGATACCGGTCAGCAAGTTGGCTCGGCCGGCTATCAGGGCGTGGGCATTTCAGCGCAGACGTTTGCGTCCGGAAACTTCCCGGTACCGCCAGCCGAACTGACCCCACCCATCGTCAATCCGCCCGTGCCGCGCTACGAAGCGGTGTACGGTTTTTATCCACGATTGCAGTTGCCCTACACATTGCAATGGAATGCAAGCCTCGAACAAGCGATCGGCACTTCGCAGGCAATCACGCTGTCGTATGTGGGTTCTCACGCGGCTAGATTGTTGAAGGAGAACGAACTGATTGTGACGCCTTTCAATCCGAACTTCGGTACGCTTCTCTTTTACCAGAACGGACTGACATCGGATTACAACGCTTTACAACTGCAGTTTCAGAGGCGGTTGAGCGATGGTCTACAAGCGCTGGCCTCGTACACTTGGTCGCACTGTCTGGATTACGGTTCCTACAACACATCGCTTCCGTATGAGCGTGGAAACTGCGACTTCGACGTCCGTCAGAACTTTTCATTGGCTTTTTCGTACGATATGCCAAACCTGTCGCAGAACCGAGTCCTAGGTGCCTTTTTGCACCACTGGGGGCTTGACGACCGATTTACCGCGCGATCGGGATTTCCCGTGAGCCTGAAAAGCGGACTCAACGTCGTGGATCCGGCGACGGGAGCCGAACAGGTCGGTGGCTTAAACATAGTCTCCGGCCAGCCGTTTTATATCTACGGTTCCCAATGTGCCGTCGCCTACGGCAACGGTCTTTCGTGTCCAGGGGGTCGAGCAATCAACCCAGACGCTTTCTCAGAGCCGGCCGCCGGCGCCCTGGGCGATGCACCGCGGAACTCTCTCCGGGGCTTTGGGGCCTGGCAAATGGACATGGCAGTTCGGCGCGAATTCCCGATCCAGGATCGGTTAAAACTGCAGTTTCGGGCGGAAGCCTTCAATATTTTCAATCATCCAAATTTTGGAGTAATCAATACAACCTACTGTTCGCCTGGACCGGGATGCACGTTCGGCCAAGCGACCGCGACGCTCGCATCCAGCCTGGGCATATTGAGCCCTCTTTACCAGCAGGGTGGCCCACGGTCCGTGCAGTTGGCCTTGAAACTGATTTTTTAGCGCGATCCTTTCTCTTGTCTTGAGAACTAGAACAATCAGAGGCGGGTATGTTTCAGATCTGGCGGCGTGTTTCGTTTTTCTTTGCCCTCTTGGCCGCGTCCAGTACATACGCTCAAGGTGGTTCGCAGCACACAAAGCGGCCCATCACTGTGTCCGATGGAGTCGCTATGACTCGCTGGGCCGGGAATGGCTCGTTTTTTGGAGGCGACTCGGGCGGACATGTTGCGATCTTTTCGCCAGACGGGAAACGATTCGTAATGGTGCTAAGGAAGGGGAACCTCAAACAAAACACCAACGATTTTTCTCTCCTTCTGTATCAGAGCGCCGATGCTTTGGGGGCGCCCAAGCCGAGAATTGTATTGAAAATGTCCTCTTCATCGAAACGCGATGCCATCAGGCAAGTTCGCTGGCTGGCAGACAATGACACCCTGTTTTTTCTTGGAGAGAATCCCGGCGAAGTTTCTCAACTGTTTTCCTTCCAGATCGGCGCTCGAATGCTGAAGAAGCTGACGAACCACCCGACATCAATCGTCAACTACGATATTGCGAGGAGTGGCCGAACCATCGCGTTCATGGCCGAACCGTCGCCGCCTAAGATTGAGGGTAAGGAGGGAAGTCCATCTCGAGAGATTGTCATTGAAGGGCAGGATCTGGACCGGATTGTCGCAGGCGACTACTCTCTGCCTGAAGGTAACAAAGTTTTTTGGCAGATAGCTGGGTCACCGCCGCACGCCGTCCAGGCTACGCGGGATTATTCTCCTGGCTGGGGGCCCATCCTTCTGTCTCCGGATGGCCGGTATCTTGTGTTTTCGGCAGGACTGCCAAATAACCGCGTCCCGGCGGAGTGGGCTGGATATGGCGACGATAGACTGCGTCACATTTTAAGTGCAAAGGTCTCCGATAGGGCAACCTCTATCCTTCAGCAATACCTTCGGTTTGATAGTAAAAATGGCTCGACGGAGGTTTTGATAAATTCCCCGATCGTTGGCGACTACGCGGCTTCCTGGAGTAAAGATTCGCAATCGATCTTTTTGTGGTCGTCCTATCTTCCACTCGACGTAACGGACCTAACCGAGCGGAAGGCAAGGTCCCAGACCAAATACCCAGTCGAGGTGAAACTTTCCAGTCGAGAATATCGGAAGGTAGCCAAGGAAGAAGTTCCGGCCAAGCAGCCTCAAACACCGCCAATCGAGGTAACTTTGGAACAGGATGTCAACACCCCGCCGAAGCTTTACGTCTCCGACCCCAAAAGCCATGAGAAAGTGCTCCTTCTCGACTTGAACCCCCAATTTGAAGATCTGCAGCTTGGCCGAGTAGAAACCATTGAATGGGAAGTTAGCGGGGCGAAAGTTATCGGGGGTCTTTACCTCCCTCCAAACTACCAACCCGGCAAACGATATCCGCTGGTGATACAAACGCATGGTTTCATGCCGACTGAGTTCTCTATGGACGGTCGTTCGGAGTGGAGCAGCGGATTCGCTGCCCGCCCGCTCGCTGCCAGGGGCGTCTTAGTGTTGCAAACGGGAAATTTCAAGGAACGCGAAAAAGACCATGACCGCATTGGCAACGACAGAAACCTGGGCGCAACTGTGGAAGAATCTTTTAAGGATTTCAACGCGCTTCTCTACGAAGAAGCGATCGACTTGCTGGACAGAATGGGCATGATAGACCGGAGCCGTGTGGGGATTGTCGGTTTCAGCCGGACGGTGTGCTTTGTCGCTTACACCCTCACTCATTCGAAGTATCGGTTTGCGGCTGCAAGTCTGGTGGATGGGATCGCTTGTGGGTATTTGGATGAACTCTCGAATCCAAGGGGGGCTTGGGATTACAACGCGTTAAATGGCGGCGTCGCGCCGTTTGGCGAAGGCCTGAAATTGTGGTTGAAAAGTTCCCCAGGGTTTAACTTAGATAAGGTCGAAACACCGATGCGGCTCGTCGCGCTCGGAAATTCTTCTGCCTTGCAGCTTTGGGAATGGTATGTCGGGCTTTCTCTGGAAAAAAAACCGGTTGAGTTTGTACTAATTTCCGATGCGACCCATCTTTACGGGAAGGCTGCCGAATGCATGTTGAAACAGCAGGGACTCGTGGATTGGTTCGCGTTTTGGCTGACAGACGAAGAAGATCCTGACCCCGCCAAAGTAGAGCAGTATTCCCGTTGGCGAAGACTTCGCATGGCGCGCGTAGGCCCATCTCCGGTTCAATACTAGTGAGCCACCGACTCGCTCTTGGCAATACCGAAGGTTGGGTGCGGGCCAATGTGATGAGGGTCTACAAGATGCGGATCTGTTCGTCGTATTCATAGACTGAAACTGTCGCGGTATAGATATCGTGATTTCCCAGATTTCCCGCGTACTTTGCGCTTCGCTGTATGGCAAAACCAAAGTGACTCGATACGCTTCTGGCTTGCAACAAGTCGTTCTAGTTGTTCCGGTCCCGTACCTGGCGTTTGATTCTTCGAGTGAATCGCGTGCCGCTGCTCGATTTTCCAATCGACTGCCTCAAGGGGCTTGACGTGGGATGCAACCAGATGACGGGACACCGGTCCACAAAAAGAGGGCGCACGTATACTTCTTGTGCGCCCTGCTCCCAACTATTCGTCTGATTCGTACGCACTAGGTGTTGCGCTATCCGGAGGATAGGCGTCGTTGTTATCTGTGGAGCTGGGCGGGATCTTTCCGCTACCCTGAATGGCGCTGAGAGCGCCGTCCAACTTCAGTACTTCTGGTTTGTTGTAAGTCATTATGGTTCTCCTTTTTTGTTTCCGAATATTCAACCCCTGCGGGTCGAATCTCTTTCCGTCTCGCGGATTACGATTGGCTGGATAAGCGCCGCGAGATTCAGTTCGGTTGGCCCGAGACATTGTTTTTCCTACAGGACGAGATTCCGTTGTCGACTAGGCTGCTCAGCCAGGTTTCGATGCTCAGAGTGCGCATCAACGTAACCACCGGCACTTCCTTGCCCTGGCGGGCTCTCTGCATACCTTCCAAGAATTTCTCGGCCTCGATGATTCCCATGGAACTGCTCGTCATGTGCTGTGCGATATGGGTATAACGGGTCGAGCCCGCTGAAATATGCGCCATCGGTCCGCGGACGACATAAGCCTTGCGTTTCCGGTCCAGGACTTCATCCGGAACTATGCCGACCAGGGCACGCCGCATCATGGAGCGTCGCTGGCCCGGCCGAAGGAGCTGGTCCCGAGGGACGGAGTAAATGAATTCCATGAGGCCACGGTCCAGATAGGGATAACGCTTTTCGTAGAGCGGCTTGAAAGGGAGAGCGCCACACTCCAACTGCCTTCGCATCATTTCCAGAGCGATCAGGTTCTCCTGAAATGTCGGCAGCGGACCAAAGAGTTTCAGCCTGCTTTCGTAACCGCGAAGGGCCAGACGATTGCGTTTCACGAAGGCCGGATTGAGCCAGGGGGCGGGGCGGTTGTGCTTTAGGACAGCGACAAGGGCGGGAGGAAAGAATCCCCGTGCAGCCTCGAACAATAGGTAGAACCAAGGCTTGCGCTTGTCGAGAGCCCAGACTTTAAGTTGGTGAGCGAGGGTTCTGAAATGGCCTGTGGCTAGAAGATCTGCTAGCTCGAGGGTGGGAGTTGGGACGCCGCCGGTGAATTCGTCGCCGCCGATACCTGAGAGAAGGATACGATTCCGTTGCGAAGTCATACACCGATTGAAGCGCTCGTCCGCTTTTCGGCCGGAGCCTGGGATCACGGCAAAACGACCATTGCCCGAATCGATCTTGGCTCGGGCGTGGGGGCCAACGTCGATGTGGGTGCCAGCTCGGCCGCGCTTTTCTTCTACCTTGGTGAAGTAGGGGCGCTCGTTCCAGTTAGGTTCGGAGTCGTCGTAATAGGAGATGGTGTCGAGGCGCGGAGTTTCGGCGGCTCCGCGGGCAATAAGGGTGTCGCCCATGCAAACGATGGAGGACGAGTCCATCCCGCCACTGAGTTCAGCCAACACAGGACTGTCGGAGCGGAGCCTGCGGCGGACGGCTTCTGCAAAGACGGCGCGGAAGTGTTCTTCGTACTCGGCGTCGGTATTGTAACGGGTGCTTTTGTCTGGATCGAAATCCCAATACTTCGTGACGGTCTGCTTCAGATTGCGGATGACCACCGAAGATGACGGGGGAACGGAATGGATCCCGACGTAGGGCGTCAAATGGGCGGCAGGAAAGCACGAGAGCCATCCTGCGATGTACTCTTCACAAAGAGGGAAACATCTGCCAGCGAAGAGAACCAACGGATCGAGAATGGTACTCCAGGTTACTTGTTCGTCGGCGATGGAATAGTAGAGATGGCGCGTGCCGATGGGGTCTTTGGCGAGAGTCAGGTAGCGCGACTTGGGGTCCCAGATCGAGAGCGCCCAGTCTCCGACGAGGTTGCCGAAGCAATCGGCGCCCCATTTGTCGTACGCGGTGGCGACGATGGAGACGTCGGTGGCACTGATGGTTAGAGTATCGCGCAGGAGGTGGATAAGTTCGACGCGATTGTCGAGGCGGCCGTCCCACGTGATTACGACACCGGAGTCGCTGACGTGAGGTTGTTTCTCGCGGCGCGATTCTTTTGTAGTGTGGAAGGCGCAATAAAGGATGCTGAGGTTCCACATCGCGTAGGTGCCCTCATCGTCTGGGCCGTACGGGGCGATCAGCGCCTTCACCTTAGCAAGGTAGGTCGGATCGAGCGGCTCGCCGTCCCGGTTCCACCTTCCAAACTGAACGCTCATGTTGTTTCTTCCTTTCGCGCTATGCCGAAGCACTAACACCGATCGAGCACAGCGTATATTTCCGGCGTGTACGGTTTGTCGTTGACGACGCGGCCGTCCACTTCGACCCAGGCGTGAGCCTTGAACGGCATTTGCTGCGCGCCGATGACCAATTGCGCGGGCACCCCGTACTTTTTCAGGAGGCAGGCCGTGGCCGCGGAGCGTTGCAGACAGAGCGCTTTCTTCCAATACCAAATGCACGCCATGTCGATGGCAGAGTTGATTCGTTCGACGGCATCGGGCTCTGCGGAGCGCGCTCGAACTGGATAGTTCCGAACCTTGTCGTAGAGCGGAGCGAAATTTCCCTGCACTAGAAACAGGTCGAAATAAATCAGGTTGATGTACGCTTTCAGCACAAGAAACGACATGACAAAAATGCTCTCCTTCAGGCCGGCAATTGCAATTGATCGCAAAGAAAGGCCATTCGGTCCGTCAATGCTTCGACCCTTTCACTCAAAGGGAGGACGGGCGAATGTCCGCGAAATTTGTTGTAGTCGAGAAAAATAGGTTGTTCGGAAGAATTTGCCGCCTGAAGGCGAGCGGTCATTTTGCGAGCGTGCAGTGGGTTGCAGTTTCGATCGGCGTCTCCGGAGATCATCATGGTGGCGGGATAGGCCGTACCCTGTCGGACTCGGTGGTATGGAGAATATTTTGCCAAGGCGACGAAATCGTCCGGGTCATCCACGGAACCGAATTCAGCTCTCCAGACGTGCGCATGGTCGAACAGGTGATAGCGAAGCATGTCGAGCATCGGGACCATGCAAACCACTGCGCGGAACAAATCCGGCCGCTGCGTCAGTGCAGCTCCTACCAGCAGCCCGGAATTCGATCCGCCGAAGATCGCCAGCCTTCGAGGATCGGTGCGACCGGTTCCGATGAGCCACTCGGCAGCGGAAAGAAAGTCGTCGTAAGCGGTCTGACGGTTGCGGCGTTTGGCGGCGTTATGCCACTCCGCTCCGAATTCCGATCCGCCCCGAATGTTCGGCAGCGCAAAAAGGCATCCGCGCTCCATAAGGAAGGCGACAAAGACGCTGAACTGCGGCGTCATCGAAACTCCGTACCCGCCATAGGAAGTCATAATCGTTGGGCTGCTGGACCCGGCGAGAACGTCGCGGCGGCCGGCAAGGTACATGGGAATTTCCCTGCCGTCCTTGGACCTATACCGCACCAGGGAATGTCCGTAGTTTGTTGGGTCGATCGGAATGCTTTTCTTCGCCCAAAGCGTGCGCCGGTCGGTTTTCGGCGCATAGCGGAAGATCGCGACCGGCTTGGCGAACGACTGCGTTTCAAGGAGCAGTTCGTCGCTCTCTCGAGACCCTCCGATCATGCGAACGGTTTCGTCGTCGGAAATGGACAACTCACGGACTTTCTGCCCTGAAAAATCGAATATGCGGATCGTGCGTTTCGTATGCTTCGTGTAGGAGACGGCCAGCCGGTCGCCAATGACGAGCCAAGTTCCGATGGGGGTATCGGTTTCGGGAACGATATCGACCCACTCGTGCTCTCCGTTTCCGCGAAGATGGATTTCTACGATGCGGCGGTTCGGCGCGTCGCGATCCGTAATGGCGAACATCCTGTCGTCGAGCAACCGGAGACCGAGGCTGTAGTCGATTCCGGTGAAAATCGCTTCGGGCACGCCTTCTCGTTCGACGGGTTTCAGGTAAATGTCCGTGAATGTTCTTTCCAGAAATCGAACTACGAGGAATGCGAGGCGTTTGGTGTCGGAAAATAGACCAAGCCGAATCTTCCGATCCTCGCCCGCAAAGAAAATCTCCCGGTCTTCGTCGATCGGGGTTCCCAACACGTGGTGGTACGCAGCGCGGTAGAAAGGCCGTTTGGCGTCTTCAGCTTCGTGAACGTAGTAGAAACTCTTGCCGTCCTGCGCGAACGCGAACCCGCGCAAATATCCGCGGGGGAGGGAATCGGGAAGGCGGTTTCGGGTTTCGATATCGACCAACTCGAAGATCCCGGTTCTTTCTCCTCCCTCTTTCACCTCATATAGGAGCAATCGACCGTCAGGGGAAACTCGGAGCGGCTTTACCGCGGTGAATGTGCCCGTTCCCCGTGCGGCGGGGTCTATAAGCAGTCGATCCTCGCCATCCGCTCGGTCACGCATATAAATGCTGGGCTGCTCTTGGTCTGGAAGGCGCTTGCGGAAGAAGTAGCGCTTACCGGTTCTTTGGAGGGAGTCATAGGTTTCGACGGCGAGAAATTCCCGGATCCGCCGACGGATCCGGTCGCGGCCAGGGATCGCATCCAGGCAACCGCGCGCGTAGCTCGTCTGTTCTGCAATCCAGGCGCGCGTACGGGGAGAGTCCTGCTCTTCCAGCCAACGATATGGGTCGGTGATGGGAACGCCGTGAACGACATCCGTCACAGATTCCACGGGCGTGAACGGCGGTGGCATCAGGGCATGCATGTGACCCTTCGTTTTTCGAATGAGTCCGCTTCTCGCTTCATCCTGCGGGTCAGGCTGCGCAGCAGAGCTGCGATGTTGGGTTGCGATCGTCGAGACTCGTCTCGCCACGTTTCTGCCGCGACGGCACAGGTGAAGACGGCGAGCAACGGCGCCGCGGCAATCGCTTCCGCGATCGCTTGGCGATCGGCCAATCGCCGCCATGGCGCAGTGTAGACGGAGGACAATTCAGCTTCCAAAGCATCGTCTTTCGGTAGAAGCTTTCGCAGGTGCTCGAGGAGATACTCGAAGGCCACAAAGGGATGGCCAACGCAGGCTTCAGCCCAGTCCAGGAACACACACTGCGAGTCGGACACCAGAATATTTCCGGGATTCAGATCGAGATGGCTCAGGGCATTAGGAATGCCGGATTGCGCGAGATTCGAGCAGATTATGTGAAGTTGCACGCCGAGAGCGGAGAGTTCTGCGGCGGACATTGGGGATGGGGACGCTTTGGTCTGCTGCACCATCAGCCCGGTCATCGCTTCGAGGAACGGATCGATTTTTTCCGCAAGGCAGCAAACCCGCGTGTCATGGCACCCGGCGCCGAGAAGATGGATAGTTTTTCCGGACGAGGCGATCTGCATTTCCGCGAGTGTCTCGGCTACCGCAATCCAAGTGTCGATACCGGAATTCGCGTGGGGATGCGTTCCTGCGAATTCGGTCATAAGCCAAGCATTCCACTCCGCGCGGGTTGCACGGATCTCTGGAAGATAGACCGGGAGCAGGTTCGCCAACGTGCGGGTGATCGAAAATTCCCTAACGTTCGGTTCGCCAACCGCTTTGAACCAAAGCGCGGGCCCATCGGTTTCGAAGCGAATCAAACTGAACGACGGGCTGGCGTTGAGCTGACGGAATTTACCGGTCGCGCGGAGACCAACGCAACTCGCCTGACCCTCAACCCATTCCGTGACGGTCCGAAGCCAGCCTGGCTTTGCGAAGGCTCCCGGCAATTCGTTGCGTCCATATCGGTCCAGGATTGTGCGGGAGTCTTGAATAGCAGCGAAGTCGGAAGGACTCTGGAAGCTTCCTGCGGACAACAGGTCTACGGTGAACCATTGCATTCTTGCCGGGGTATCGGCCTCCGGATGCCCGATTTCCATCACCTGGTCGTGGACAAGAGCGTGCGGTGGCACGCCGTTGGGCAGCGGGAACAAGCAATAGGTTTCGAGATTCCACGCGCTTCGAATGGCGGCGGTAAGTTCCTCCGCGACTCTTCTATGAGGAGGTATAGGCATGACGGGGAGACTGAAACCTTCCCAGGTGGTCACGAGAAGAATCTCTTTCACATCGTTGCGATAAAGGAGGATGCGAAAGTGATCGTTGCCGGATTGTGTCGGTGCGTTCATGATTCTACTTGTTCCGGTTCGTGTCGGGCGTCTCGCTTCCCACGTTCGAGAAGGCGATGCCTTTCGAGATGGGAGAGGAATTCCTTGAGATCGGCTTCCACCGTGTCTCGGGATACGGCAAATTGACGACCGATTTCGTCCGCGATCTGCCCTTCGGAGAGGCCCTGCTTCAGGAGTTCGAGCATTCGCGAGCCGACCAAGTTCAATCGGAACATCTGCCCGTGACGGATATCGAGGACGATAGCTCCGTCCTGGCTATGTGTGGACCGGACATTTTCTGGGACTCGCACGATCTTGAATCCCTCCCGCGGTCTCGAGTTCGCTCCGATTCCCCAGACATTGCCACTCCCGGCCGTCCGGAGCCACAAACACGGCAAAGCGTTCGCGATTCGGCCGTGGTGGAGCAAGTCTGGCGACAGGATTGCAAAAGTTCAGCGTCGGGGGCGAATCGAGATCCGTGCGTGTGCGCAGCTTTCGGTCCCAATTGTACGAACCCAAGTTCGGCTCGCGGACGCGATGGAACGCAAGAGGTGCACAACTTTCGGTCAGTCTGCGCCGCAACTGTTTGAAAAGGCCGCGACGGAAATGCGCGTTGGGTTCGAACGAGCGCGCAAAAAACGGTCATCGGAGCCAACGAAACAGTGTTGTGACCTTACCGACGACCTCGGCGTCCACATCGTTTCGAAGCTTTCTGGGACGAGGAAATCCGTCTGCGAACGGATGTGCGATGAGAGTGCCGTCCTCGAGGCTGCAGCCCGTGACGAGGTAGGTTCCGTCGCGCAGGAGGAGAATGTAGAGAGGCTGCTCCCAGAGGAACTTTCGTTTCAAGAATGCCGGGCTTTTGATTCGGCGGTTCACAGCCGCGAAAATGGCATTTTGCAGATAAGAGTGGAGCGAGTTTCGTCTTCTTCCGATCCAGAAAGCATCGCGTAGCGAAAGGCCAGGGAGATGTGTGAACGAGGGTAAGGAACTGCGGAGGAAGAGCGGTACGTCCTCAAACTCCCGGACAAGCGACGACAGAAATCCCTGAGACTTTTCTTCACCTGCCACCGAATCGACTACGACCGACCGGGGATCGGGTCCATCGCGGCCGAGAAGTTCGTCTGGAACGAATTCGCGGCCCGCATCGCCGATGTCGAGTCCCGCCGCGGCAAGAACGTCCCAAAACCCGACTGAGTAGAGAACGCATAACGAAATGATTTTGCCAATGTGCACGGGAAGCCGAGAGCCTGCTTCATAGCTCGCGAGCGATCCGGCAGCGCAGAAGTATCTCTCGTCGCGCAGTACGCCGGCGACGGCCCGGCTCTTGGCGGAGGCGCTGCGGAAGGAAAATCCGCTGCGCAATCGGGCGTGTTCGAGAAACTCGTGAAGGCCCGGCTGTATGCCGGTCGAACGAAGAGCTTGCGGTTTAAGAAATTTCATGGACGCAGTAGGAACTTGTGTCCGTTGGCCCTGCAGTGAACGGAGCTCCCAGTCCAAGACTCCAAGGATTCGGGCTTCCGAGCCGAGGCGGAGCTCGGTTTGCGCGAACGGCAGTGCCTTTGCGCGGAGTGTGACACTGCCCTTCGTTCTCGCATGCAACCGACAGCAGACAAATCCGCGAGTGTGTTCCACAAGAAAGAGCCGCTCGGAATCCTCGCTCCGCATGCCCTGGAGCAGTTCGTCGACTCCGCGCGTATCCGCTCTCACGATGCTTCCCGGCAATAAGTCGGGAAACGCGAAGGCATCTTCGTGCCCGATCTTGGCATAGAGAAACGGCGAGCGTTCGGGAGCCAAAAGCGAATCGACGCGGCGCGGCGGCGCCAGAGCGAGAAGTTGACCCATCGGTACAACGGAGGGTAGATCGGCGTCATGCGATACGTCGCGAAACCAGCCGATCCATGCAGCCCGGTCGTAGGTGGTCCGGTCGAGGAGGAAAGTTCGCGCCGAGGGAATCTCGGCCTGAAGTCGCGGTATCTCTTCGAGGCGGAACCCAAAGACGGTTAGCCAGTCGGCGAGCCGGTAATTGGAAATACGGCTAAGCGCTAGGACCTGTTCGATCTTCGGGCTGTAACCAGGAATGCCGAGATCGTAATAGAAGTTGTGCGGAACGCCGTAGCGCGACACGCGCCCATATCGTCGGTGGGTTTCGCGTGAGACGTGAAAAAGAGTGAGTCCTCGGCTCGCAAGGATGCGTTCGACGCGCTCGGCGACGCCCTGGCCGGTCCATCTATCCAGGCGAGAATGGGAGCGAGACGCCCGGCTGCCGTCCACGTCGAGAAATCCCTTTCTTGTCCAGAGCCGAGGGTCTACGAAGTCGGCCGGAAAGTGCCATGGAATCTTCGCTTGGCCGGAATACCGGCCAGAATGGAGCGGCAAAAGGGGCGAAGGGACTAGAACGAAGACGTGAAGAATTGGTTCTACACCCGTCATTATTCGCTAGACAATTATTTTGAGGTCAACTTATCATGCGATGCAATGGAGCCAAGCGATCGGATGCGCTCCGCGGGCGCGAAGCTAAAGGAGTTGCGGAACAGTCTCGGCCTCACGATCCGTGAGGTCCAGGAGCGCAGCAACGCCATCGCTGCGGACGAGAGCAACCTGGAGTACGTGATCTCGCATGCTTGGCTGACGGGTATTGAAAATGGAGATGGGGTGCCGAGTATTTTCAAGTTTTTTACTCTCGGCGCAATCTACGGCCGGTCGGTAGGCGAACTCGTCGGCTACTACAGCGTGCGCATCGGGGATCTCGGACGCGACCATGCCAGGTTCTCCGCACCGAGGACGCACCTTCTGGGAACGGCCAGTGTGACGGATTCCGAGACGGTGACCGTCCCCCTGCGTTTTCGTGCCGAAGCCGTACTCGAGAACACCGACCTGCTCTCGAAGCTTGTTGCCATCTGGGGCGACATACCGGTGGCCTTGGTCGAACGCCTGAGTCCGCAGAGAGCTCTATACGGGTACGTGGGCCTCAAAGATTTCACGCTCTATCCGCTGATCCGGCCAGGCACGTTCGTGCAGATCGACGTGAACCAGAAAAAGATTATCGATAGCCCGTCGCGCACGCTGGAGGATCGTCCCGTGTATTTCGTGGAATTGCGGAACGGGTACGCCTGCAGCTGGTGCGAGATGAGGCAAGGCCATTTGGTGCTCGTGCCCCATCCCCTTTCTCCCGCAAAGAGCCGGCAGTTGGCCTACCCGCGGGAGGCCGACATAGTGGGTCGCGTTACCGCGTTGGCCATGAGCATCGCGAAGATGACGCCAAGTCCCACATCTTAGCTGGCGCTTGAATCGGAGGACTAGACTAGGTCGGTCTCGTTATCGTCTTTACGTCGATTTTCTTTCTTCGATGTGCGCCCCGCTAACTGCAAACAGGAAGCCATGCGCGGTGGGTTAGCCGGGTGCCGCACCCTTCGCCTTTTAAGGGTGGGTTTTTCTCTCACATGTGAACCGATCCCCAAGCTCTTCCACGACGTCTCTAACCATCTCACGAGGTTACTGCCCGCGAAGCTCCGGGTTCCTTACCCGGCTGTGATGCCGTCCATATGAAAAATAAACCACCAGGCCAACGATCAGCCAGATAATCAGCCGCGCCCAATTCACCCAGCCGAGTTTGTACATCATATAGCCGTTGAAAATAATTCCAAGAACCGGCACCAGCGGCACGAACGGCGTGCGGAAGGGCCGTGCCTGACCCGGATTCGTGCGCCGCAGCACCATCACCGCGATGCACACGATCACAAACGCCAGCAACGTGCCGATGTTCACCATCTTTCCGATGTCATCGATCGGCGTCACGCTACCCACAATCGCAGCCAGCAATCCCACCGCAATCGTGTTCTTGTACGGTGTGCGGTACTTCGGATGAATAGCCGCAAAAAACCTTCGCGGCAACAATCCATCGTTTGCCATCGAATACAGCACGCGCGTTTGCCCCAGCAGCATCACCAGCATCACACTGGTCAACCCGGCCAGCGCGCCCAAAGTAATGATGTGCGACGCAGTAGACAGTCCCCGATCCATAAACGCCCGCGCGATAGGCGCTTCAATATTCACTTCCTGCCATGGCACCATGCCCGTCAACACTCCAGCCACCAGAATGTAAAGCACCGTGCATACCAGCAAAGACGCGATGATGCCGATCGGCAAATCCCGCTGCGGATTCTTCGCTTCCTGCGCGGTGGTGGAAACCGCGTCAAATCCGATATACGCGAAGAAAATGTACGCCGCGCCCGCTCCAATTCCCCCAAAGCCCATGGGGGCAAACGAATGCCAGTCGTGTCCCCAGTTTCCCGGATTGACGTAATGCAATCCCAGCGCGATGACGAACAGCACGACGGCCACCTTGATGACGACGATGGTCGCATTGAAGCGTGCGCTCTCCTTGATACCGATCGCCAGAATCGCCGTAATTACCAGCGCGATCGCGAAAGCCGGCAGGTTAAATCCGATCTCTATTCCGAAGATCTTCGGCGCGTTCACCAGGTCATGTGCGCGCTGAATCAACTCCGGCGAAGGGGTCTTCACAATATCGGCCACCCTGTCGAGAAACGCCTGCGTCCCAGGCATCAGGGACGCATCGGACGCCCGCGCCATATCCCTGGCGACAATTCTTTCCGCAGTCCCTAGCGCCGTCCAATGGTCGTACGCAAGCCACAGAGGCATCTTGACATTGAATATGTTCAACAGCTCGATGAAGTGATTCGACCACCCGCTCGATACGGTGCTCGCGCCCATCGCGTATTCCAGCGTCAAGTCCCAGCCGATAATCCACGCAAACAATTCGCCAAGCGTGGCGTATGCGTATGTATACGCGCTGCCGGCCAGCGGAATCATTGCCGCGAATTCCGCGTAACACAGCGCCGCGAATGCGCAACCCATCCCCGAAAGCACGAACGACAGCATCAGTCCCGGGCCGGCGTAGTGCGCTCCCAACCCCGACAACACAAAAATTCCCGCACCGATGACCGCGCCCACTCCCAGAGCCGTCAGTTGAAACGGTCCCAGCGTCCGCTTCAGGCTGTGCTCGCCGGTTTCTCCGGCCTCTGCAAGCAACGTGTCGATCGGCTTCTTTGCGAATAACGGGTTGCCCATCCAACTCCTCCTCACCGGTTACCAGTAACTAAAAAACTGCGAAGCAACTCTTCCCACTACGCCACGCGCCGTCGTGACCACACCCAATACACCGACGGTCCGTCAATATGCTCATGAATCCCACGAACACAATCTACCTCATGCGGCTCCGTGCACCACACGAGGTAAACCGAATTAAATTGCCGCCAGCACGTCGCTTAATGTTTCATAGTTCGTCGGACGCGGTGTCCGATCTACGCCAGTAGAGTTCGGCTGCAAAGTTCATTTCGGAGGATCTAGCAATGAAGCTTGAGGAGGCACGAAGGGTGATCGCTGCGGCCGAAAGGAAGTCCGTGGAAATTCGGCAACCGATGAATGTAGCCGTTGCCGATGAAGGCGGCAATCTCGTCTCTCATGTTCGAATGGATGGAGCATGGATTGGGAGCATAGATATTTCGATCAAAAAGGCCTATACAGCGCGGGCGTTCGACCTCGCTACGAAGGATCTCGCGGTTCACTCGCAGTCCGGTGGACAGTTTTTTGGGATTCATGCATCCAATGAAGGAAGGATCATGATTTTTGCGGGAGGAGTTCCGCTGAAGAAAGACGGCAAAGTGGTCGGTGCCATCGGTGTGAGCGGGGGATCGGGCGAGCAGGATCAGGCTGTGGCAGAAGCGGGTGCAGCCGCTTTCTGAGAAGTCGTTTTGAATTTGGAGAACGCTGGGCAATACACATGAAGGGTCCGTTCGCGAGAGGCCAGTTGCTATCGCAGGAGAAGTCATCTCAACCGACAGAGCACAAAGAAATTAGTCCAGTGCCTGAGGCCGCCATCCGAAGAGGATGTCGGCCTTATTCGTTTTCATCGCCTTGTCGATCGACAGCGTTCCCATGTCTGGAAGGCAGAGATCGAATTGCACCTCGTAGAATACGAAAGTTCTATATCCGTTTCGGTACCGGTGCGCGAGCGATCGACGACGAGAGCCCTCCAGAAAACGACCGTCGGCAAGGGGCCTTCTTCCTGCCTTTTCTCACTCGCACAATTCGCGAAGAGCAGGACGCACGGCGAAGGGCTGTTGCGGCCGGCTGGCCGGCTTGGACATGGAGGCACGCATATATAAGGATAAGGCAGGACGCGCCCACGCGTTCGCTTTAGCTTCGCCACTCATTCGGTTTCTTGGATGAGGATCGCCCTAAGTTCCAAGTGGCAAATCGGAGGGATTCGGAGGGCATACCCCAGAGAGGACCGCCGATCCATGGAACTGATGCAGCTCGAAATGTTCGTGGCGGTGGTCGAAGAGGGAGGGGTGCGTGCGGCCTCCGAGCGCGTCTTTCGCACTCAACCGGCGGTGAGTATTGCGCTGCGCAAGCTTGAAGAAGAGATCGGAGCACCGCTCTTCGACCGCTCGAGGCGTTATGACTACCGGCTGACCGAAGTTGGGGAAGCTCTTTTGAAGTACGCCAAACAGATGCTCGGCCTCCAGAACGAAGCGGTTTCGTTCCTGAGCGATCTCTGTAACGCCCGCGCGGGTCTTTTGCGAATCGGAGCGAACGAAAGCGCGAGCCTGCATCTGTTTCCGCAGATCGCCCAGGCGTTTCTGAAGCAACATGCCCGGATCCACATTGAGCTACGCTGTGGACGTTCGGAGAGCCTTCTAGCGGAACTCAAGGATCGGAAACTGGATCTGGCTCTGGTTTCCTTTAGACCGCAAGACGCGGCTCTGGAAGCGAAGTTTATTTCTCGGGACGAGTTGGTGCTGATCACCAGCCCGAGCCACGCATTCGCAAAGAAGACAATCGTGCATATCCGGGAGCTTGGGAAGGAATCGATCCTGGTTATGGACATTTCACAACCCTCCCCCTGGCACCGCAAGATCGGCGATGCCTTCGAGCGCTCGAACACGCCACTCAATCTGACCCTGGAGAACGCTCCGATTGAAACAATCAAGAAGATGGTGGCGATCGGGATAGGCGTTGGGTTCGTGCCGCGGATCTCGGTGCGGGAAGAGACTGCGAGCGGTGGGTTGTGCGCGATTCCGGTGGACGGATTTCACGAAGAGCGCTCGGTGTGGCTGGTGCGGCGCAAGATGGCGCATTCGCTCGCGGCGAAAGCTTTCGCGCAGATAGCCTCCGCACAGGGTCAACGGATCGAAACGGGTTCTCCGCTTGAAACGAGAGGGGTTAAATGCGGCGAGGAAGTTGCGTAGGCGATTCCTTGTCCGGCCTTTTCCGATATTCACCCAAGGTCGCGGGCGATCAGAGTTTTTTTGGCGGACGCAGTGGAGCGTAGTGGTTCGCATCGGGCACACCGATAAATGAGATTCCAGCTCCGGTGACACGCCCTACGATTTCGGCGTCTACGCCATGGATCAGCCGCCGAACCTTGCACGGCGAAAGGGGATGGGGCAGCAGCAAGAGTTCCTCATGGTTCAGTTGGCACCATGAGCAGCAGTACCCATCGCGGAGTTCGACAAAGTAGATGGGCCGTTCGTACTCGCTCGCCCAGGCGCCGCGCAGAATTTTCCGTACTTTCGGATCGATCTGTACGAAAGAACCTGGGCGCAAAATGGGATATAAAGTGTAGTCTTCGAGGCCAATATATCCATACATGCTGTGGCGAAGGTCTAGACCCTGGATGAGGGCGACGGGTATCTGGCCCCAGCGCTCCACCATGCGGGAAAGCAGATTTGTGTGACGCACGTCGAAGGAGGAATCGAACTTTACAGGAAATTGCACAGTCTGATCCGGGTCCACCGCATCGAGTGTGGTGAGGTGGGTGTGAGCGAGTGGCGAAGCGAGTTGATGCCGATGGAGTTTGCCGAGATCGATGCCGAAGAGGAGAAGCAGATCGGCAATCTTGATCCGGTAGATTGCGCTTAGGCTGTACAACTTATGAATGCTCGGTATGGAATCGGAATTCTCGACCTGGGTTAGCCAGGCGTTGGAAATGTGGAATTCCGGGTTGTCTTCCGCATCGGCAATCTTCTGGCTGAGATCGGCAACCTCGCGGGTGCTGATTGCCAAGCGGCAGCGGAGCTCTTTGAGCCGCTGGTTAGGACTTAAGGGTGGCATGGAGAACTAGTCATGCGGTGCAGCTCCGGTCCCATGGTTCAATTGTTGTGCTGGATTGTATGTGTTCCCGCCAGGAAGGGCATTTAATAATGCTTATCTTAGGATTAACGATTGCGTGCTTGCAGGAAGGCCGTCGAAGTCAAATACGGGGGGAACTCATCTCCACAAGAATCGCGACGAGGCGTGGTCTTTTGCGACGTGGTCGACGGGAAATACCTGGCCATGAATGACGACGTAGAATCCAGGAGAGATCAAACGTACGGCGAGCAAGCTTTCGGTAAGATTCTGCAGTCCATCGCTGCCTTCGAAGCCAAGCGGAGTCATCGCTCCCGTCAGCACGACCGGAACTTGCACATCCGGAATGGCGCGCTTAAGGTACAGACCACTCTCGACCATGGTATCGGTACCGTGGGTAACGATGATCGGGGCTTTCTCCTTCAAAATGGCGCGCACTACCCCGAGCAATAGAACGCGGTCGTGATCCGTCATTTCGAGGCTGTCTTTGTTCATCAAGGCAACCAGGTTGATCTCCAGGTCGGGCAGACGAATGTGGC
>Ga0210394_10002642_pt1 | contig 24223 bp, 20 predicted proteins | sample IncBWC12MmetaG_FD_160121 | JGI IMG/M metagenome (GOLD analysis project Ga0210394, IMG submission 160121) | Forest soil microbial communities from Barre Woods Harvard Forest LTER site, Petersham, Massachusetts, United States - Inc-BW-C-12-M | ecosystem: Environmental > Terrestrial > Soil >... | reverse complement strand
TGGTCATGCCCGGGGACAACATCAAGATGACGATCGAGTTGATCAGCCCGATTGCGATGGATCAGGGGCTGCGCTTTGCGATCCGCGAGGGCGGCAAGACCGTCGGCGCCGGCGTCGTGGCGAAGATCCTTAAGTAGGAGGAGAGGAATACGGCGAGCCTCACCGGCTTGCCCCGCGGGCAAAAGCCACGCCTTTTGCCCGCCGCGTCGACGGAGTAGTGAGTTGGATCTGCTGAAATCGCTTCCAGCGATTTCAGCCGAATAGAGTAGGCCAGTAGCTCAATTGGCAGAGCGGCGGTCTCCAAAACCGCAGGTTGGGGGTTCGATTCCCTCCTGGCCTGCCACGGACCTGGAATGACAGACGAGATCAAAGTTCAGGACGCGGGTACCGCGGACAAGGTGAAGCTCTACGCGGCGATCGCGATCGTGATCGCGGGCGTCGCGGGCTATTACTACCTGGCGAGCCAGCCGTCGTGGATGCGCTGGCTGCCGGTGCTCGCGAGCTTAGGTGTCGCGGGCGTGGTGGTGGCGTTCTCGGTTTATGGCCGGGCGCTGCGCGAGTTCGTGACGCTGGCGCGGGTCGAGCTGCGCAAGATCGTCTGGCCGGCGCGCAATGAGACGCTGATGACCACTGCGGTGGTATTCGGCTTCGTGATCGTCTTTGGACTGTTTTTCTGGGCGCTCGATCTGGTGCTTGCTTGGGCCACGAAGACGCTGACTGGGCAGGGGGGCTGATCGTGCCGCTGAGATGGTATGTGGTGCATGCGTATTCGAACTTCGAGCACCGGGTGGCCGAGTCGCTCAAGGACCGCATTACGCGCGCCGGCTTGAACGAGCGCTTCGGCGAGATCCTCGTGCCGACCGAGGAAGTGGTCGAGATGCGCGACGGCCAGAAGCGGAAGAGCGAGCGCAAGTTCTACCCCGGCTACGTGCTGGTGCAGATGGAGATGGACGAGGAGACCTGGCACCTGGTGCGCGACGTGCCCAAGGTCCTCGGCTTCATCGGTGGCACGCCGGAGAAACCGGCGGCGATCACCGACAAGGAAGCGAACCAGATCCTGCGCCGCGTGGAAGAGGGCGTCGACAAGCCGCGGCCGAAGGTACTGTTCGAGCCGGGCGAGGTGGTGCGCGTGGTGGACGGGCCGTTCAACGACTTCAACGGCGTCGTCGAGAGCGTGAACTACGAGAAGAACCGCCTGCAGGTGGCGGTGCAGATTCTCGGGCGCTCGACGCCCGTGGAGCTGGATTTCTCCCAGGTGGAGAAAGCCTGAGGATGCGCAGCCGGCAAAAACGACGCTTTTTGCCGGCGGCCGACGGAGTGTTGTCCGCCAAAATCGCCTCGGCGATTTTGGCCAATTGATTAAAGGTGCGGCGCGAGCCGCGTGTTCTCAACCTTGAATCCTTATCAAGGGAGCCTCACGGCGCTGGAACCTTGAGGAGAGGTAGCGATGGCCAAGAAAGTACAGGGTTACATCAAGCTGCAGGTGCCCGCGGGCTCTGCCAACCCCTCGCCCCCCATCGGGCCGGCGCTGGGTCAGCAGGGCGTCAACATCATGGAGTTCTGCAAGCAGTTCAATGCGCAGACCCAGAAGATGGAGAAGGGCCTGCCGATTCCGGTGGTGATCACGGTCTATACGGACCGCAGCTTCACCTTCGTGATGAAGACGCCGCCGGCGGCGGTACTGATCGCCAAGGCGATCGGTATTGAAAAAGGCTCCGGCACCCCCAATACCGCCAAGGTCGGCAAGATCTCGCGGGCGCAGCTGGAAGAGATCGCCAAGCTGAAGCAGCCCGATCTCACCGCGGCGGACCTGGACGCTGCGGTGCGCACCATTGCGGGCTCGGCCCGCAGCATGGGCGTCGACGTCGAAGGAGTGAAGTAACCATGGCCGTCTCGAAGAAAGTGAAGGCCTGGCAGGACAAGATCACTCCGGGCAAGGCGTATCCGGTCGAAGAGGCGCTCAAGCTGGTGAAGGAATTCGCCACCGCCAAGTTCGCCGAGGCCGTCGATGCGGCCGTGAATTTAGGGATCGATGCCAGCAAGTCCGACCAGCAGGTGCGCGGCTCGACGGTGATGCCGCACGGCACCGGCAAGACGGTGCGCGTGGCGGTGTTCACCTCCGGCAAGAACCAGGAGGTGGCCAAGGCTGCCGGCGCCGACATCGTCGGACTGGAAGACCTCGCCGCTCAGGTGAAGGCCGGCGAGATCAACTTCGATCGCGTGATCGCATCTCCGGATGCCATGCGCGTCGTCGGCCAGCTGGGCCAGATCCTGGGGCCCCGCGGCCTCATGCCGAACCCCAAGGTCGGCACGGTGACGCCGGATGTTGCGACCGCGGTGAGGAATGCCAAGTCGGGCCAGGTGACCTACCGGGTCGACAAGGCCGGCATCGTGCACTGCACGATCGGCAAGGCGAATTTCGAGGTCAACGCGCTGAAGGAAAACCTGCACGCGTTGATCGCGGACCTGCAGAAGGCGAAACCCGCTTCTTCTAAGGGTGTGTATCTGAAGCGCGTGACGCTGTCCTCGACGATGGGGCCGGGCGTGCGCGTCGATCAGGGTAGTTTGTAGACAGATTTGGTGCGGGCCGGCGCGCGTCAAGGCGCCGGCCATCATCGAAGACCGCAGGCGAGGGACTTAAGCCCTCTTAATGGACCGCCTGCGCAGATGGTGAACCGCTCGATGCATCGAGGAACTCCTCGAGGCGTGGAGGTCACCGTCACAAGGGTGAAGCAGTGCAGCGGACGCACGGCTTCGAAGTGATCTTCAGGCGATGAGGAGAGATGAATGGCACTCAACCTGGAAGACAAGAAGGCGCTCGTAGCGGAAGTGGCCGCTGTGGCTCAAAAAGCCCAGTCGGTCGTGGCCGCCGAGTACCGCGGGCTGACGGTCGGACAGATGACCGAGCTGCGCGCCAAGGCGAGAAAGCAGGGCGTGTACATGCGTGTCGTAAAGAACACGCTGGCACGCAAGGCGCTCGCCGGCACGTCGTTCGAGTCCGTAGGACCGAAGCTCAAGGGGCCTCTCGTACTCGCTTTCTCGAAGGACGATCCGGGCGCGGCTGCGCGCGTGGTGAAGGACTTCGCCAAGGCGAACGAGAAGCTCGTGGCGACCCTCGTGTCGCTCGGCGGGCGGGTACTGCCCGGCGGCGATCTCGAGAAGGTGGCGAGTCTGCCGACTCGCGAGCAGGCGTTGTCGATGCTGCTCGGCGTGCTGAAGGCGCCGATTACCAAGTTGGCGGGCACGCTCGCCGCACCGGCATCGAAGCTCGCCCGCACCGTTGCCGCGGTTCGCGACCAGAAACAGGCCGCGAGCGCTTAACTGTTACCGACAATTCTTTTTTTTGGAGACTGAAATGGCTGCCAACAAAGACGAAATCCTCGATGCAATTTCCAAGATGACTCTTCTCGAGGTCATGGAACTCGTTTCCGACATGGAGAAGAAGTTCGGCGTCACCGCCGCCGCCCCCGTAGCCGTGGCCGCGGCCCCGGGCGCCGGCGCCGCCGCGGCCGCCCCGGTCGAGGAGAAGACCGAGTTCACCGTGACTCTGAAGGAGTACCCGGCGGACAAGAAGGTCACCGTGATCAAGGTGATCCGCGAGCTCACGGGCTTGGGGCTCAAGGAAGCGAAGGACCTCGTCGAGGGCGTCCCCTCGACCGTGAAAGAGGCCGTTTCCAAGGCCGACTCCGAGACGATGAAGAAGAAGCTCGAGGACGCCGGCGCGAAGGTGGAGGTCAAGTAAGCCTCCATGCGCCTCCCCTCGCCGTCCGCGGTTGGGTCGCGGTTGCGACCTGCTGCGGGCGGTGAGGGCTGTTTCCGTTTTCTGCTCGATTTGGTTTGCACTGACCTTTTGAGGTGACCTCCAGATGGCTTATTCCTTCACCGAGAAGAAGCGCATCCGCAAGAACTTCGGCAAGCAGGCGAGCATTCTCGACACGCCGTACCTGCTCGCCATCCAGCTCGACTCGTATCGCACCTTCCTGCAGGTCGACAAGCCTGAAGAGAAGCGCGACCGCATCGGCCTGCACGCCGCTTTCCAGAGCGTGTTCCCGATCTCGAGCTACAGCGGCAACGCCTCTCTCGAGTACGTCTCCTACCGGCTCGGCGAGCCGGTGTTCGACGTCAAGGAGTGCCAGTTGCGCGGCCTCACCTACGCCGCACCGCTGCGCGTCAAGGTGCGCCTGATCGTGCTCGACAAGGAAGCCGCCGGCGCCAAGAAGCCGGTCAAGGACGTGCGCGAGCAGGAGGTGTACCTCGGCGAGCTGCCGCTCATGACCGACAACGGCACCTTCGTCATCAACGGCACCGAGCGCGTCATCGTTTCCCAGCTGCACCGCAGCCCGGGCGTGTTCTTCGATCACGACCGTGGCAAGACCCATTCTTCGGGGAAGCTGCTGTTCTCCGCGCGCATCATTCCTTACCGCGGCTCGTGGCTCGACTTCGAGTTCGATCCGAAGGACTGCGTGTTCGCACGTATCGACCGGCGGCGCAAGCTCCCGGTGACCATCATCCTGCGTGCGCTCGGCATGAACGAGAGCGAGATCCTCGCGACCTTCTTCGAGACCAACACGTTCTTCCTCAGCCGTGACGAGGTCGCGCTGCAGCTGGTGCCGCAGCGCCTGCGCGGCGAGACCGCGACCTTCGAGATCCGTATCGGCGACCAGGTGATCGTCGAGGAAGGCCGGCGCATCACCGCCCGGCACGTCCGCCAGCTCGAAGACGCCAAGGTCACGCGCCTGCGCGTGCCGCGCGAGTACGTCTACGGCAAGGTCCTCGCCCACGACGTGGTCAACACCGACACCGGCGAGATCCTCGCCAAGGCCAACGAGGTGCTGACCGCGGCATCCGTGGAGAAGCTGATCGAGGCGAACATCGCCCAGGTCAACACGCTGTACGTGAACGACCTCGACCGCGGTGCCTACATCTCCGACACGCTGCGCATCGATCCCACCAAGACGCGCCTCGAGGCGCTGGTGGAGATTTATCGCATGATGCGACCCGGGGAGCCGCCGACCAAGGACGCGGCCGAGAACCTGTTCGCCAATCTGTTCTTCAACCCCGAGCGCTACGACCTCTCGGGCGTCGGCCGCATGAAGTTCAACCGCCGCGTGGGCCGCAAGGAGATCCTCGGCTCCGGCATCCTCTACGACTTCAAGTACGCGAGCACGCGCACGGATGAGCTCTCCAAGCGCCTGGTGGCGCAGTACGGGAACATGTCCGACGTCATCGACGTGCTCAAGGTGCTGATCGACATCCGTAACGGCAACGGCCAGGTGGACGACATCGATCACCTCGGCAACCGCCGCGTGCGCAGCGTCGGCGAGATGGCGGAGAACGCCTTCCGCGTCGGCCTGGTGCGCGTCGAGCGCGCCGTCAAGGAGCGCCTGACGATCGCCGAGACCGAGCCGCTCATGCCCCAGGAGATGATCAACGCCAAGCCGGTGGCGGCCGCGGTGAAGGAGTTCTTCGGCTCCTCGCAGCTCTCGCAGTTCATGGACCAGAACAACCCGCTCTCCGAGGTCACGCACAAGCGGCGTGTCTCGGCGCTCGGGCCGGGAGGACTGACGCGCGAGCGCGCCGGCTTCGAGGTGCGCGACGTGCACCCGACGCACTACGGGCGCGTCTGCCCGATCGAGACGCCGGAAGGTCCGAACATCGGCCTCATCAATTCACTTTCGGTCTACGCGCGCACCAACCAGTACGGCTTCCTCGAGACGCCGTACCGGCGCGTGGTGGACGGCCGCGTCACCGACAAGATCGACTTCCTGTCGGCCATCGAGGAAGGCGAGTTCGCGATCGCGCAGGCGAATGCGGTACTGGGATCGAAGGGCGAGTTCAGCGACGAGCTGGTGTCCTGCCGTTTCCAGAACGAGTTCACGCTGATGCCGCGCGAGCGCATCAACTACATGGACGTGTCGCCTAAGCAGATCGTGTCGGTGGCGGCCTCGCTCATCCCGTTCCTCGAGCACGACGACGCCAACCGCGCGCTCATGGGCTCGAACATGCAGCGCCAGGCGGTGCCGACGCTGCGCAGCGAGACTCCGCTGGTCGGTACCGGCATGGAGCGCCCCGTGGCGATCGACTCGGGCGTCACCGTGGTGGCGCGTCGAGGCGGTGCGGTGGACTCGGTCGATGCGTCCCGCATCGTGGTGCGCGTGAACGACGACGAGACGACCGCCGGCGAGCCCGGTGTCGACATCTATAACCTCACCAAGTACACGCGCTCGAACCAGAACACCTGCATCAACCAGCGGCCGCTGGTGAACGCCGGCGATGTGATCGCGCGCGGCGACGTGCTGGCGGACGGCCCCTCGACGCACCTGGGCGAACTGGCCCTGGGTCAGAATCTGCTGGTCGCGTTCATGCCCTGGAACGGCTACAACTTCGAGGACTCGATCCTCATCTCCGAGCGCGTGGTGCAGGAAGACCGCTTCACCACCATCCACATCGAGGAGCTCACCTGCGTTGCCCGCGACACCAAGCTTGGGCCCGAGGAGATCACCGCCGACATTCCCAACGTGGGCGACACGGCGCTCGCCAAGCTCGATGAGGCGGGCATCGCCTTCATCGGCGCGGAAGTGAAGGCCGGCGACATCCTGGTCGGCAAGGTGACCCCGAAGGGCGAGACGCAGCTGACGCCGGAAGAGAAGCTCCTGCGGGCGATCTTCGGCGAGAAGGCCTCCGACGTGAAGGACACGGGACTGCGCGTACCGCCCGGCATGGACGGCACCGTGATCGACGTGCGCGTGTTCACGCGCGACGGCGTCGAGAAGGACTCGCGCGCACTCTCGATCGAGAAGGCCGAGATCGAGCGGGTCCGCAAGGACTTCGCCGATCAGCAGCGCATCCTCGAGGACGATTTGTTCCAGCGCGTGCGCGGCATGCTCATGGGCCAGAGCGCCGCCGGCGGGCCGCGCAAGCTCAAGGCGGGGACCAGGATCGGCGGCGAGTACCTCGATGAGGTGCCGCGCGAGGAGTGGTTCGAGATCCGCCTCGAGGACGAGGACGCGAACAGCCAGCTCGAGCAGGCCTCGGAGCGTCTGAAACTCCAGCGCAAGGCGTTCGAGAAGCGCGTCGACGACAAGCGCGCCAAGATCACAGCGGGCGACGACCTCGCCCCGGGCGTCCTGAAAATGGTGAAGGTGTACCTCGCGGTGAAGCGCCGCGTGCAACCCGGCGACAAGATGGCCGGCCGCCACGGCAACAAGGGCGTGATCTCGACCATCGTTCCGGTCGAGGACATGCCGTACCTCGAGGACGGTACCCCGGTGGACGTGGTGCTGAACCCGCTCGGCGTGCCTTCGCGTATGAACGTCGGCCAGGTGCTGGAGACGCACCTCGGCTGGGCGGCCAAGGGCGTCGGACTCAAGATCGGCAGGATGCTGGAGGCGCAGGCGGCGGCGTTGGAGCTGCGCGGTTTCATCAAGCAGATCTACAACGAGACCGGCGGCCAGCGCGAGGACATCGATTCGCTCGACGATGCGGACCTGACCCAGCTCGCGAAGAACCTCTCGCACGGCGTGCCCATGGCGACGCCGGTGTTCGACGGTGCGAGCGAGCAGGAGATCAAGCGCATGCTGAAGCTCGCCGATCTGCCGCTCAACGGCCAGACGTACCTCTACGACGGCCGCACCGGCGAGCGTTTCGAGAGGCAGGTGACGGTCGGCTACATGTACATGCTGAAGCTGAACCATCTCGTCGACGACAAGATGCACGCGCGCTCGACCGGGCCTTACAGCCTGGTGACACAGCAGCCGCTCGGTGGCAAGGCGCAGTTCGGCGGCCAGCGTTTCGGCGAGATGGAGGTGTGGGCGCTCGAGGCCTACGGCGCCTCCTACACGCTGCAGGAAATGCTGACCGTCAAGTCGGACGACGTGAACGGCCGCACCAAGATGTACAAGAACATCGTCGACGGCAACCACCAGATGGATGCCGGCATGCCGGAGTCCTTCAACGTACTGGTGAAGGAAATCCGCTCGCTCGGCATCAACATGGAACTGGAGCAGGACTAACTCATGAAAGACCTACTCAAGCTTTTCAGGCAGCACGCTCCGGTCGAGCATTTCGATTCGATCAAGATCGGACTGGCATCGCCGGAGATGATCCGCGCCTGGTCGTACGGCGAGGTGAAGAAGCCCGAGACCATCAACTACCGCACCTTCAAGCCGGAGCGGGACGGGCTCTTCTGCGCCAAGATCTTCGGGCCCGTCAAGGACTACGAGTGCCTGTGCGGCAAGTACAAGCGCCTGAAGCACCGCGGCGTCGTGTGCGAGAAGTGCGGCGTCGAAGTGACGCAGGCCAAGGTGCGCCGCGAGCGCATGGGCCACATCGAGCTCGCCAGCCCGACCGCGCATATCTGGTTCCTGAAGTCGCTCCCGAGCCGCATCGGTCTGATGCTCGACATGACGCTGCGCGAGATCGAGCGCGTGCTGTACTTCGAGGCCTTCGTGGTCATCGAGCCCGGCATGACGCCGATGCAGCGTGGCCAGCTGCTGACCGACGAGATGTACCTCGAGGCGATCGAGGAGCACGGCGATGAGTTCGACGCCCGCATGGGCGCCGAGGCCGTGTTCGAGCTGCTGCGCACCATCGATCTGAGCGCCGAGACCGTCAAGGTGCGCGAGGAGATGGCCGGCACCTCCTCCGAGACCAAGCTGAAGCGCCTCTCCAAGAGGCTCAAGCTCATCGAGTCGTTCGTCGAATCGGGCAACAAGCCAGAGTGGATGGTGCTGACGGTGCTGCCGGTGTTGCCGCCGGATCTGCGCCCGCTGGTGCCGCTCGACGGCGGCCGCTTCGCGACCTCCGACCTGAACGACCTCTACCGTCGCGTCATCAACCGCAACAACCGCCTGCGCCGGCTGCTCGAGCTCAACGCGCCCGACATCATCGTGCGCAACGAGAAGCGCATGCTGCAGGAAGCGGTCGATGCGCTGCTCGATAACGGCCGCCGGGGACGTGCGATCACGGGCACCAACAAGCGCCCCTTGAAGTCGCTGGCCGACATGATCAAGGGCAAGCAGGGCCGTTTCCGCCAGAACCTGCTCGGCAAGCGCGTCGACTACTCGGGCCGCTCGGTCATCGTGGTCGGCCCGCAGCTGCGCCTGCACCAGTGCGGTCTGCCGAAGAAGATGGCGCTCGAGCTCTTCAAGCCCTTCATCTTCCAGAAGCTGCAGCTGCGCGGCGATGCTTCCACCATCAAGGCCGCCAAGCGTCTGGTGGAGCGCGAGGGAGCGGAGGTGTGGGACATCCTCGAGGAAGTGATCCGCGAGCATCCGGTGCTGCTCAACCGCGCACCGACGCTACACCGCCTCGGCATCCAGGCATTCGAGCCGTTGCTCGTCGAGGGCAAGGCGATCCAGTTGCACCCGCTCGTCTGCACGGCGTTCAACGCCGACTTCGACGGCGACCAGATGGCCGTGCACGTGCCGCTCTCACTCGAGGCTCAGCTCGAGGCGCGCGCGCTCATGATGTCCTCCAACAACATCCTGTCCCCGGCGAACGGTGACCCGATCATCGTGCCGTCGCAGGACGTGGTCCTCGGGCTCTACTACATGACGCGCGAGCGCATCGGAGCCAAGGGCGAGGGCATGTTCTTCTCCGACGTCGGCGAGGTGCACCGCGGCTACGAGAGCCGTGGCGTGGACCTGCAGGCCAGGTGCAAGGTGCGCCTGCGCGAGACCGTCAAGGGGGAGGGTGGAGTCCTCACCGACCGCGTCCGCGTGGTCGACACGACCGTCGGCCGGGCGCTGCTGTTCGAAATCCTGCCGAAGGGCCTGTCCTTCGATCTCATCAACCAGGACATGACCAAGAAGGCGATCTCCGCGACCATCAACGCCTGTTACCGGGCGCTGGGGCTCAAGGAAACCGTGGTGTTCGCCGACCAGCTCATGTACACCGGCTTCCACTACGCCACCCGCGCGGGCGTCTCCTTCGGCATCGACGACATCGTCATTCCGGAGCAGAAGACCCGCATCGTCACCTCCGCCGATAACGAGGTGAAGGAGATCCAGGACCAGTACGCGTCCGGTCTCGTCACCAACGGCGAGCGCTACAACAAGGTCGTCGATATCTGGTCGCGAGCGAATGACCAGGTGGCGAAGGCCATGATGGAGAAGCTCGGCACCGAGGAGGCGACGGATCTGCGCGGTGGCCACCACAAGCAGAAGTCCTTCAACTCCATCTTCATGATGGCCGACTCGGGCGCGCGCGGTTCCGCCGCGCAGATTCGCCAGCTGGCCGGCATGCGCGGCCTCATGGCCAAGCCCGACGGCTCGATCATCGAGACGCCGATCACGGCGAACTTCCGCGAGGGGCTGAACGTTCTGCAGTACTTCATCTCCACCCACGGCGCCCGCAAGGGCCTCGCGGACACGGCGCTGAAGACCGCCAACTCGGGTTACCTGACCCGGCGCCTGGTCGACGTGGCGCAGGACCTGGTGGTGACCGAGCCGGACTGCGGCACGAGCAACGGCCTCACCATGACTCCGCTCGTCGAGGGCGGCGATGTCGTCGAAGCACTCGGCGAGCGGGTGCTGGGACGCGTGCTGGCGGAAGACATCCTCAAGCCCGGCGCACCGAAGGAAGTGCTGATCGAGAACGGCACGCTCATCGATGAGAAGATGGTGCGGCTGCTCGAGCAGGAGGGCGTGGATCAGATCAAGGTTCGCTCGCCCATCACCTGCAAGACGCGTTACGGCGTGTGCTCGCGCTGCTACGGGCGCGATCTCGCGCGCGGCCGGCCGATCTCGATCGGTGAGGCCGTGGGCGTCATCGCCGCACAGTCGATCGGCGAGCCCGGCACGCAGCTCACCATGCGCACCTTCCACATCGGTGGAGCGGCATCGCGGGCGGCGGCGGCTTCCAGCGTCGAGGTGCGCAACAAGGGCCTGATCCGCTTCCACCACGTGAAGACGGTGCAGCACGAGAAGGGACACCTGGTGGCGGTGTCGCGCTCGGGCGAGCTCGGCGTGGTCGATGATTTCGGCCGCGAGCGCGAGCGCTACAAGATTCCCTACGGTGCCGTCATCAGCGTCAAGGAGGGCGCCACGGTGAGTGCCGGCCAGGTCATCGCGACCTGGGACCCGCATACCCACCCGGTCATCACCGAGGTCGCGGGGTTCGTGAAGTTCCAGGACTTCGTCGACGGACTCACCGTTACCTCACAGGTGGACGACGTCACGGGTCTCACCTCGACCGTGGTGCTCGACATGAAGCAGCGCGGCGGCAAGGACCTGCGTGCGACCATCAAGCTGGTCAACGGCAAGGGCAAGGAAGTGACCTTCGCCAACACCGAGATTCCGGCGGTCTATACGCTGCCGCCGGGCGCGCTCGTCAGCCTCACGGACGGCGCGCGCGTGTCGGTGGGCGATGTCATCGCGCGCATCCCGCAGGAGTCATCCAAGACCCGCGACATCACCGGCGGCCTGCCGCGCGTCGCGGATCTGTTCGAGGCGCGGAAACCGAAGGACCCGGCGATCCTCGCCGAGAAGTCGGGCACCGTCAGCTTCGGCAAGGAGACCAAGGGCAAGCGCCGTCTGATCATCACCTCCGATGAGGGTGACAAGGAGAAGTACGAGGAGCTGATCCCGAAGTGGCGTCAGCTCAACGTGTTCGAGGGCGAGACGGTCGAAAGCGGCGAAGTGATCGCCGACGGCGAGCCGAATCCCCACGACATCCTGCGCCTGCAGGGCGTCGAGGCGCTCGCCAACTACCTGGTGCGCGAGATCCAGGACGTCTACCGCCTGCAGGGCGTGAAGATCAACGACAAGCACATCGAGGTGATCATCCGCCAGATGCTGCGCAAGACCGAGGTGCAGGAGGCCGGCGAGACGACCTTGCTGCGCGGCGAGCAGCTCGACCGGGCGCGTGCGCTGGATGTGAACGATCGCGCCCAGCAGGGCGGGAAGAAGGTGGCACGGCTGCAGCCGGTGCTGCTCGGCATCACCAAGGCGAGCCTCGCCACCGAGTCGTTCATCTCCGCGGCTTCGTTCCAGGAGACCACCCGCGTGCTGACCGAGGCCGCGGTGCGCGGTCTGAAGGACGATCTGCGCGGACTCAAGGAGAACGTCATCGTCGGACGTCTCATCCCGGCGGGCACGGGCTTCGCGGCCCACGAATCCCGCCGTCGCAAGCTCGAGGGCACCGAGCGCCGCTCCTTCATGGACGTGGGCGGCGGGCTCCCCGAGAGCGAGGAAGGGGCGAGCGTCGGAGAAGAGTCGGAGAGCGCCGCGAGCTGAGACGCGACGCCCGCGCCTGTGCGCGGGGCCTGAAGAGCTCAAACGGGCTGGCGATCTCTCGCCAGCCCGTTTTTTTTCGCCTGTCCGCAGGGTTGCGGGGTAGATTCGCCCGATGGGAACTCTGGCGATCTGGCAGCGCTTTGCCTCCAAGCGCGGCGGCAAGTGGGCTTTCTCCCGCCTGGTGTGCCTCAAGGCGCCGTATTTCGGCAGCATCCACCCGCGCTTCGAGGAGCTGCGCCCGGAGTATTGCCGCATCGCGATGCGCAAACGGCGCGCGGTGCTCAATCACATCGGCACGGTGCACGCCATCGCCATGTGCAACATGGCGGAGCTCGCCGGCGGCACCATGACCGAGGTGTCGATTCCCGCGACCCACCGCTGGATCCCCAGGGGCATGTCGGTCGAGTACCTGAAGAAAGCCGCCACGGATCTGGTCGCGGTCGCGACGCCCGACGCGACGCCCGACTGGTCGGGTCCGGGCGATTACCGGGTCAACGTCACGGTCAGCGACCGAAGCAACGAGCCCGTGTTGCGCGCGACCATTACGATGTGGGTGACGCCGCGGAAATAGACGGCGGTATGATCCTTCGGTGAGCAGCGACACGACACTCTGCGGCCGTCACGTGCGCCTCGAGCCTCTGGCGCGCGCCCACGCACCGGGGCTGGTCGCGGCGGCCGCCGAGGATCCGAGCTTCTATAACTGGACCACCATCCCGGCGGATCTGGCTGGGATGACGCGCTACGTGGACACCGCGGTGCGCTGGCGCGAGGAGGGCACGGCGCTGCCCTTCGCCACCGTGCGCCTCGCCGACGGCAAGGTCATCGGTTCGACGCGCTTCTTTCTCATCGAGCGCTGGGAGTGGCCGGCCGGCCACGCCGAGACGCGGCGCGGCGGGCCCGACGGCTGCGAGATCGGTTACACCTGGCTCGCCGCCTCCGCCATCCGCACCGCCGCCAACACCGAGGCGAAGCTCCTGATGCTCGAGCATGCGTTCGAGCGCTGGCGGGTGCATCGCGTGTGCTTCCACACCGACATGCGCAACGAGCGTTCGCGCAACGCGCTCGCGCGCCTTGGCGCGGTGTTCGAGGGGGCGCTGCGCGCCCATCGGCTCGCGAGCGACTTCATTCCGCGTGATTCGGCGCGCTTCTCCATCATCGCCGCCGAGTGGCCGGGTGTGCGGCAGCGGCTGCTGCAGCGGCTCGAGGTCTGAGGGGCCCGGGGGCGCGGCGTACCGCCGCCGCAGTGCGGCGGAGCGATGGCGGCGCTGCATACCTGCCGCACACGGTCCTGTTAGAGTAGCGCGCCTTTCGGAGCAACCACCATGCGGAGGCGATCCATGGAACGTGCAGCGATTCTGGCGGCCGCGGCCCTGCTGACCCTGGGTGCGGCAACTGAGGGCGCCTATGCCGCCCCTCACGGCTCGATACCTAAATACGTCACCGACGCGGTCGCCGACAAGGCGCGACCCGCGACCGACACCGAGAAGGACGCCAACCGCAAGCCGGCCGAGACGCTCGCCTTCGCCGGCGTGAAGCCCGGCGACTGGGTGCTCGAGCTCGCCCCGGGCCGTGGCTATTACAGCCGCATGCTGAGCGCGGTCGTCGGCGCCAAGGGCCAGGTGTCCGTGTACGCCATCGCGACGCCGAAGACGGGCGCAGCGGCGCCGCCGATCGTGGCGCTCGCGGCCGACCCCCACTATGGCAACGTGAAGGTGACCCTCGACCGGCTGGTCGACGTCAAGCCGACCAACAGCTTCGATGTCGTGTGGACCACGCAGAACTATCACGACTTCCACAACCTCTCGGATCCCCAGATCGCGACGCTCAACAAGGCGATCTTCGATGCGCTCAAGCCCGGGGGCGTCTACTTCGTGCTGGATCACGCCGCGGAGGCCGGCTCCGGCGCACGCGACACCAACACGCTGCACCGGATCGACGAGGAGACGGTGAAGCAGGAGCTGAAGGCCGCGGGCTTTGAGCTCGTGGGCGAGAGCGACATCCTGCGGAACAAGGGCGACCCGCACACCGCCAAGGTGTTCGAGGGGCCGATTCAGGGGCACACGGACCAGTTCATCCTGAAGTTCAGGAAGCCGAAGAAATAGGTCTGACGGGAGCGCCGGCCACGAGGCCGGCGCTCACGCTTTGACCAGCTCGAGCGTGCGCGGGTCGGGCTCGCCGCCGTAGTACTTCCCGAGCGCCTCGCCGAAGACATGCGCGTCCGCTCCCGGACCGGACGCGGCAGCCGCCGCGAACAGCGTCAGGCAAGAGCGCAGCTTCAGGTCATCCGGGCTGCCGAAGATCTCGTGCGCCGTGCGCCCCTTTACGGCGAGTACCGCCCGCGTGCACTCACGCAGCCGCGCGCCGAGCGTGGGATGTTCGAGGTACGCGTGCGCTTCCGCGAGTCCCGAGAGCGCGTAGCGGCGGGCCATCGGGCTCGACCCCAGGCCCTGAACCTGCGGAAAGATGAACCACATCCAGTGGCTCGCCTTCTCGCCCGCGCCGAGCTCGGCCAGCACTCGCGCGTAGCAGCCGGCCTGCGCCTCCAGGAAGCGCGACAGGTCGTACGGGTCGCTGCTCACGGGTCGGGCGGATTGTGCTCGCGGAGGAAGGCGACCGACGTCTCGAGCATCTGCAGGCGGGTGGCGCTGCGCGACAGCCAGTGGTCTTCCGCCTTGAGGGTGACGAGCTGTACGTCTTTCTTGTCTTTCCGCAGCGCGTCGTACATCGCCTGACTCTGGTCGAAGGGAACCACCGTGTCGTCCTTACCATGGACCAGCAGTACGGGCACGGTGATTGCGCCGAGATGCTTGATGGGAGATATCGTATCCAGGGCGGGATCATCCGGTCCGCTGACTCCCATGAAGCGATCCCAGTAGCGCTGCGCCCGGTTCGCACCAGTCGAGAGCATGCGCAGGTTGATCCACGAGAGCATGCGACGGAGATCGGAAAGACCCGCGACGGATACCGCGCATCGATACACGCCGGGATCGAGTGAAACGCCCGCGAGCGCCGCGTAGCCTCCGTAGCTCACGCCAACGATGCAGACACGCGCTGGGTCGATTACGCCTTCCCTGGCAAGATAGCGCACGCCGTCGGAGAGGTCGGACTGCATCTTCCGGCCCCACTCGCCGAAGCCCTTGGCCAGGAACGCGCGGTTGAGGTTCGAGCCACGGTAGTTGGGCTGCAGCACTGCGTAGCCCTGGTCGGCGAGCGCCTGCGACCACCAGTCGAAGTCCGCCGTATCCCGAGCTGCAGGACCGCCATGCGGCAGCACAATGAGAGGTAGCTTCTGCGCCGGCTTACCGCCCGGCAGAGTGAGGTATGCCGGAATCATGAGCCCGTCTTCGGCCGCGTAGGTGATGCGACGCACTTCGAACGGCTTGCTGACACCCTCGTAGATATCCCCGAGTGCCTCGGCGCGGTGAGTCGTCAGGTCGACGAGCTGGTAGCCGAAGCCGTCGCGCTCCCCCTCGACCCTCACGATCACCTTGCGGAAGTCGCTCGAGGCGGACTCGAAGAGCACGCGCTCGTTTGGAAAGGCACGCACGATCGCCTGCCATGACTGCTCGGTGGGGGGATCGAAAAACACATATTCTGCGGAGTCGGAGATGTGGACCCCGCCGATCATGCGGTGTGTGTCACGGGACTCGATCGGATGCTCGAGCACCTTTCTCTCGGCCATCGGCGGACTCATCGACCCGTCCTTGAGCGACAGCAGCCGCCACACCGGCTGCTCGTCCTCGACGCTGGACACCAGCAAGGTGTCGGCGGTAGGCCCCAGCCCGAGGAGGCGCGGGAACTCGATGAGCTCCGTACCCGAAACGGCCTCCTGCATGCGCCCGTCGCGACGGATGAGAATGGCCCAGTGACCGCTCTTCGTGTCGTAGCTCTCCTCCGCGACCACCTCTCCGTCGCCATCGACTACCCAGTACCGAGTGTGGGGCTTCCCTATGGATGCGACCTGCGTCGTCTGAGTGTCGACGCTCACCCGGATAAGCTCGCTCCCGCCCTGTGGGCCGACTTGTAGCCCGGTAACGAAGATCATTGTCCGGCTCTTGACGCTTCGGACGTCCGCGCTTTCGATGATATTTAGGAGATGGAGGTCGCTGTTGGCACCGAGGGGCTTCGGCATCATGAAGCATCTGCCGGTCGTGAGGTCGTAGACCTGTCCCTGGAACCATTCCTGCCAGGTGTTCAGGCCTTCAAGTCCGTGCAGGATATCGGCGGCGGAAGTCTCGATCAGAAGATGAGTGCCGTCAGCCCATTCCAGACCGCGCAATTTCTGATCCCCGGCGCGCATCCGGGCAACCAGCTGACCCGTCGCCAGCGTCACGATGTTGATGACGCGCTCATCGCCTTCGGTGCGCACGAAGGCCACCCGCGTGCCATCGGGAGACAGCGTGATGTGCTCGAGATGCGGCAGGCGGCCGTACACCTCGAGCGGCACAGCAGAATGAGCGGAGGCTGCTGCGCCGAGCAGGCAGATAACGAGGAACCCGGGACCGCGGCCGAGGCGGAATGGCATAGCCCCTACCCCCAGTGGCTGCGCGATTCTAACAGCGCGCGCTTGCCCCCGGGAGTTGCAGTGGAGCGTTGAGTGCCGGGAGCAGCGCGGTCCGTCAGTGGCCTTTGTGGAACACCATGACGAAGCGGTCCGTCTTGCCGAGCGCCGGGGGCTTGTAGGAGAGCTGATTGCGCGGATCGTCGGGGCGGCGCAGCACGTCGCTCGCGGCGACGAACTCGAACCCATGCTTCTCGAAGTCGGCGCGCGCATAGGCCTCGTCGATCCGGTGGAGTGGGCCGGCGGCCGAGCTTCCGGTGCCGGGCCTGGCGGAATGATCGACCAGCAGGAGGATTCCGCCGGGCTTCAGCACCCGCACCATCTCATTGAGCACCTTGCCCGGGTCAATCTTCGGCCAGGGGCTCTTCGGATCGGGATCGACCCAGTAGAGGTCGTGGTAGTCCTTGATGAAGATCTCGGCATCGAGCGAGGCGTCGCCGAGCGGCAGATGCTCGAGGTCGATGCTGCGGTGCTCGACATTGGGCAAGCGCCGGTTGGCGAGGCGCTTCTCGAAGTAATAGTCGCTCCAGATGTCGGTGGCCCGGTTGTTGAGCATCACCACGTGCCCCTTGGCGCCGACTATGTAGCTGAGGAGCTCGCTGTAGTAACCCCCGGCGGCCAGCACGTCCCCGACACGCATGCCGGGACCGATTCCCGAGAGCCGCAGCACCTCCGCCGGATGATCGATGGCATCGCGCTTCAGATCATCCGCGGTGCGCCCGTAGTGGGCGACGGCGGCGTCGTAGATGTCTCCCCGGGCGTTCGCGGCGGCGAGCCCGCCGACGGTCAGGAGCGTCGCACAGGCCAGCAGGTAACGACGACTCGTGCGGGAAGCGGCAGGCATGAGTGCTCCTTCACTTGACTTTGTGAAACACCATCACGAAGCGGTCGGTCTTGCCGACCATCGGACCCTTGTAGGTGATCTGATCGCGCGGATCGTCTGACCGCCGCAGCACATCGCTCGAGGCGACGACCTTGAAGCCGTGCCGCTCGAACTCCTCTCGCGCGTAGGCCTCGTCGATCCGGTGCAGCGCAGTGGCGGCCGAAGTGCCGGTGCCGGCCTTGGCCGAATGATCGACCAGCAGCAGCGTGCCGCCGGGCTTCAATATGCGCGCCAGCTCGCCGACCACACGGCCCACATCGAAACGCGGCCATTTGGCCTTGGGATCGTCGTCGATGGCGTAGAAGTCGTGGTAGGCCTTGATGAGAAGCACGGCGTCGACGGAGGCAGTGGGCACGTCGAGATGCTCGGCATCGATGGTGCGGTGCTCGACGTTCGGCAGCCGGCCCTCGATGCGCTCCTTCCAGTGATTGCCGCTCCAGTAGTCCCAGGTGGCGTTATTGAGGAGCAGCACGTGGCCCCTGGGTCCCACGACGTAGCTCGCGAGCTCGCTGTAGTAGCCATCCGCCGCCATGAAGTCGGCGACCTGCATGCCGGGCTTGAGACCGGCGAGCCGCAGCATGTCCGCCGGGCGGTCGATTGTGTCGCGCTTGAGGTCCTCGGCGCTGCGCCCCGGGTGGGCGACGGCATTGTCATAGATGTCGGCCCCCGCGCTCGTCGCGGTGAGCGTTGCGAAGCTGAGCAGCGCCACCGCGCTCAAGAGCAGATGGCGTCGCGGATGAAGCACGTGAGGCATGGGAACTCCCGCGCGCGGTGAGACGGGCCGCGCGTGGGCGGCAGTATGCGCTGCGGCACGGTCGCGGGCGTTGCACGCTGCGATGAGGCGAGGGGGTTGAGCGCCGCGCGGAGCGCGGGCCACGCTCAGGCGGTGCGTTGCCCCGACAGCGCCTTGTCGAACAGCCGGTAGCCGTCGCGCGCGGCGTAGCCATGGCGCGCGTAGAAAGCCCGCGCCGTCTCATTCGCTACTCCGAGCTGCAGCTGCAGTCGTACGCAGCCGCGGGCACCGAGCGCGGCCTCCGCCGCCGCGAGCAGTTGCGCACCGAGTCCGTGTCCGCGCGCTTCCGGGAGCACGAAGAACTCGTCCACCTCCGCCATGAGGCCGCCGTGCTCGAGGCTCAACACCTGCACCGCGATGAGGTAGCCGCGCAGCTGGCCGTGATCGTCTGCCACCCAGGCGCCGCCGAGCCGCGGATCCGCGAGCAGTCGCTTCAGGGTGAGCTCGATGCGCAGCGCCTCGAAGCCCTCGATCGCCTCGAACTCCCAGTAGCGGCGCACCAGGGCGAGGAGCTGGGGGATATCGGCTGGCAGTGCGTCGCGGATGTTCATGCGCCTTCGCCCCCCGCGGGGCCTCAGGCCGCGAGCGAGGCGGCCAGCTGCACCTGGTTGCGCCCCGAGCGCTTGGCGGCGTACTGCGCCGAGTCGGCGTGCGCGATCAGGTGCTGACCCCACGCTCCGAGCGCATCACTCCCCGCGACGCCGATGCTGCAGGTGAAGCGGATCGGCGTGCCGAACCCCTCGACGCGCACGTCCGCGATGCGCTTGCAGATGCGCTGCGCGACCGGTTCCGCCGCGGCCAGATCCGCGCCCGTCAGCACCACTACGAACTCTTCGCCTCCGTAGCGGCCGACGAGGTCCGACTGACGCAGCTCCGCCTGGATCGGCGCGACCACCGCCGCGAGACAGGCATCGCCGGCGGCGTGCCCGTAGGAATCGTTGATCTGTTTGAAGTGATCGAGGTCGAGGAACAGCACCGACACCGGGAGTCCCCGCGGCTTGAAGCGCGTGCACAGCGATTCGAGCCGCTCGACGAGCGTCGCGCGGTTGAGGACTCCCGTCAGCGCGTCGGTCTGCGCACGCCGCTCCGCCTCGGTGAGCGCGACGTGCTGTGCGCGCATGCGGTCGGAGACCCCGAGCGCGATCAGCACCGCCGCGGCGACCATGGACGGGGCGAGTCCGTAATAAAGGAGTCCGCCGGCGTTGTCGGCACGCCCATAGAGCAGCCACACCGCAGTCGCGATCTGGAAGGTGCACAACAGCGCCCACGCGATGAGGAACCAGCCCGCGGCGCGGTTGCCGCCGCCCCAGGCCAGGAAGGCGACCGCCAGCGTAAAGATGGCGCTCCCCACGAACATCAGGTTGCCGGCGATCGCGACCTGGGGCGCGAGCCCGAATGGACGCAGCAGGTTGGCCGCCGCGAGCACCAGGAATGCGATCGCGAGGCCGCCGAAGATGCGGTACACGCGCTCGGAGAAAGTACGCAGATGCGCGAACTCGCGCACGAAGAGCGCCGCCGCCGCACCGCTCACCGCGATCGGCACGTTCCAGGCGTAGCTGCCGAGCGGCCGCCCGAAGAAACCGAGGATCGGCCAGCGGAAGCCCTCACCGGAGAAGTAGGCGAGATAGAGGGCCTGGAGCGAGAACAGCATCCCGTAGAGCGGATAGAGCCGGTCGGTGAGGAGGAAGCGCACCAACGCCGCGCACAGCGACATCGCGATGAGCGCCCCGAACACCTGGGCGATGATGCGGGCGTGAGCCGCCGCCGAGCCGAGCATGTGCTCGAGCGTCGAGGTCCCGAACTGCAGATCGGTCGCGGTGCTCCCGGTGCGCGTGACCCGGGCATAGACCGCAGCGCCCGCATCGAGCGGCGGACTTAAGCCGAAAACCGTGTCCTGCGCACCGCCGAACTGCGGCACCAAGGTGGTTACCGTGAGGGGGACCACGGCCCCGTCCCGGCGGCCGAAGAGCTCGACCGGCTGGCCCGTGCCCGAGCGGGCCCAGAGCACCGCCGTCCCCGGCCCCGGCGCGAAGGCGGGCGGCGGCAGGCGGAACCACAGCGTGGAGGTAATGAAGTGCGAGCCGCGGGCCTTGAAGGGCCTGAACCGGGAGTCGAGCACCCCGCCCGTGACGGCCTCGACCGTCGGGCTTATGTCCGTGGAATCGAGCACCTCGACGGCGATGGGGCCACCGGCGGCAGGCTCCAGGGGCGACCCGGGCATGGCCCCGGCCGCCAGCGCCGCGCCCGACAGGCACGCCGCCACCCCCCAAAGCCAGCTGAAAACCCTGCTGCGCACTTAATCCCCTGAGCCGCCCGGACGAACCGGGGGCGATCCCTTTGGTATGGGGCACGGCGCTGGGTGAGCGTCCGGTGCCCGTTTACCGCTATCGTAATGTCCCGTGGGGACAAATCAATCGCAAAGCAGCAATCCGCGCCTGGTTGGCGGTTGACACTCCCCAAGGCCGTACCTAGAATCGCCGGCCTTTGTCGGGCCGGCCCTTCATTAGCACGCCGGCACCGGAAACAGCGACTTAGAAGCACCGGGCCGCCTGACTGGCGGCCCTGTTCTTCTGGGCCGCTTCATCGTGCGAGTAACCACCCCCGCACCTAGAGCTTGGAGACGAGAGTAACGATGGCGACCACGGGTCAGCTCATCCGGCAACCGCGCCGGACGGGGAAAGAGAAAACCAAGGTACCGGCGCTCGGGGCTTCCCCCCAGAAGCGCGGGGTCTGCACGCGTGTCTACACCACGACGCCGAAGAAGCCGAACTCGGCGCTGCGCAAGGTGTGCCGCGTGCGCCTCACCAACGGCTACGAGGTCACGAGCTACATCGGTGGCGAGGGCCACAACCTCCAGGAGCACTCGGTGGTGCTCATCCGCGGCGGCCGCGTCAAGGATCTGCCGGGCGTGCGCTACCACACCGTGCGCGGCACGCTCGACTGTGCCGGCGTCGGCGAGCGCAAGCAGGGGCGCTCCAAGTACGGCGCCAAGCGCCCGAAGAAGTAAGGGGATTTAAGCCATGTCGCGTCGTGCCCAGGCACCGGTCCGCAGCATTCTGCCGGACCCGAAGTTCAACAATGAGATGCTTGCCAAGTTCATGAACGTCATCATGAAGAGCGGCAAGAAGTCCGCCGCCGAGCGCATCATTTACGGCGCGCTCGACCGCATCACCGAGAAGACCGGCAAGCAGGGCGGGGAGGCGATCGAGGTGCTGTCCAGCGCACTCGACAACGTCAAGCCCGTGGTCGAAGTGAAGTCGCGCCGCGTCGGCGGCGCCACCTACCAGGTGCCCGTCGAAGTGCGCTCCACGCGCCGTCAGACGCTCGCCATGCGCTGGGTCATCGAGGCCGCGCGCGACCGGACCGAGAAGTCCATGGCGTTCCGCCTGGCGCATGAGCTGATGGACGCGTCCGAGAACCGCGGCGCCGCGGTGCGCAAGCGCGAGGACACGCACCGGATGGCCGAGGCCAACAAGGCCTTCGCCCATTACCGCTGGTAAGGCTCAAAGGAACTGACCGTGGCACGCGCGACGCCCATCGAGCGCTATCGCAATATCGGGATCTCCGCCCATATCGACGCGGGCAAGACCACGACCACCGAGCGCATCCTTTTCTACACCGGCGTCTCGCACAAGATCGGTGAGGTCCACGACGGCGCGGCCGTCATGGACTACATGGAGCAGGAGCAGGAGCGCGGCATTACCATCACCGCCGCCGCCACCACCTGTTTCTGGAAGGGGATGGAGAACACCTACCCCGAGCACCGCATCAACATCCTCGACACCCCGGGGCACGTCGACTTCACCATCGAAGTCGAACGGTCGCTCCGTGTGCTCGACTCGGCGGTGGCGCTGTTCGACTCGGTCGCGGGCGTGCAGCCGCAGTCCGAGACCGTATGGCGGCAGATGAACAAGTACCGCGTGCCGCGCATCGCCTTCGTCAACAAGATGGACCGCGCCGGCGCCAACTTCCTGCGCGTGGTCGACATGATCCGCGCGCGACTGCGGGCCAACCCGATCCCGATCCAGCTGCCGATCGGTGCCGAGGAGACCTTCGAGGGCGTCATCGACCTGATCCGCATGAAGGCCATCTACTGGGACATGGACACCCAGGGGATGAAGTTCGAATACCGCGAGATCCCGGCGGAGCTGCGGGCGCAGGCCGAGGAGCACCGCGGCAAGATGATCGAGGCCGCCGCGGAAGCGAACGACACCCTGATGCATAAGTATCTGGAGCACGAGCAGCTCAGCGACGCCGAGATCCGCGCCGGGCTGCGCGAGCGCTCGCTACGCAACGAGGTCGTGCTCGCCATGTGCGGCTCGGCCTTCAAGAACAAGGGCGTGCAGGCGCTGCTCGATGCGGTCATCGAGTTCATGCCCTCACCGGTCGACATGCCGGACGTCAAAGGGCTGGACGACCGGGACGAGCCGGCCACCCGCAAGGCGAGCGACGACGAGCCCTTCTCCGCGCTCGCCTTCAAGATCCTGAACGACCCCTTCGTCGGCAACCTGACGTTCTTCCGCGTCTACTCGGGCGTGCTGAACTCCGGCGACACGGTGTATGTGCCGACCAAGCGCAAGAAGGAGCGCATCGGGCGTCTGCTGCAGATGCACGCCAGCGATCGCACCGAGATCAAGGAAGTGCTTGCCGGTGATATCGCCGCCGCGGTGGGACTGAAGGATGTCATCACCGGCGACACGCTCTGCGACCTCGAGAAGGTCATCAGGCTCGAGAAGATGGAATTCCCCGCGCCCGTCATCTCGGTGGCGGTGGAGCCGAAGACCAAGGCGGACCAGGAGAGAATGGGTCTCGCACTGCAGCGCCTCGCCAAGGAAGATCCCTCGTTTCGCGTGCATACCGACCAGGAGTCGTCGCAGACCATTATCTCCGGCATGGGCGAGCTGCACCTCGAGATCATCGTCGACCGCATGAAGCGCGAGTTCAACGTCGAGGCCAACGTCGGCAAGCCGCAGGTCGCTTACCGCGAGACCATCCGCGGCACGGTCGAGAGCGAGGGCAAGTTCATCCGCCAGTCGGGCGGCCGCGGCCAGTACGGCCACGTGTGGCTCAAGATCGAGCCGAACGAATCGGGCAAGGGGAACGAGTTCATCAACGGCGTGGTCGGCGGCTCGGTGCCGCGCGAGTACGTGCCGGCGGTGGACAAGGGTATTCGCGAGGCCGAGGAGACCGGTGTCATCGCCGGCTACCCGGTGGTCGACGTCAAGGTGACGCTGTTCGACGGCTCCTACCACGACGTCGATTCGAACGAGATGGCCTTCAAGATCGCCGGCTCCATGGGCTTCAAGGACGGTTTCCGCCGTGCGCGGCCGGTGCTGCTCGAGCCCATCATGAAGGTCGAGGTGGTGACGCCGGAGGAGTACTCGGGCGATGTGATCGGCGACCTGAACCGCCGCCGCGGCCAGATCACCGGCATGGATGAGAGCCCGGCGGGCAAGGCCATCACGGCGGATGTGCCGCTGTCGGAGATGTTCGGCTACGCGACCACGGTGCGCTCCATGAGCCAGGGCCGCGCGACTTTCACCATGGAGTTTTCCAAGTACATCGAAGTGCCGCCGAACATCGCCGACGGCATCATCAAGAAGTAACTGCTGAAGGATCTACGCCATGTCCAAAGAGAAATTCGAGCGCAACAAGCCGCACGTGAACGTGGGGACGATTGGTCACGTGGACCACGGGAAGACGACGTTGACGGCGGCGCTGACGAAGGTGATGGCCGAGACGAACGGCGG
>Ga0210394_10002641_pt1 | contig 24224 bp, 24 predicted proteins | sample IncBWC12MmetaG_FD_160121 | JGI IMG/M metagenome (GOLD analysis project Ga0210394, IMG submission 160121) | Forest soil microbial communities from Barre Woods Harvard Forest LTER site, Petersham, Massachusetts, United States - Inc-BW-C-12-M | ecosystem: Environmental > Terrestrial > Soil >... | reverse complement strand
GCGCCACGTATACATCACCAGCATGACCACGCCGCCGATCGCCAGCGGCACCCAGCCGCCTTCCACCACCTTGAGCATATTGGCCGACAGGAACGTCATGTCGATCAAGAGGAACGGCAGCATCAAGGCTGCGGCAGCGAGAAACGACCAGTGCCACAGCCGCCAGATGACGATGAAGGCCATCATGCAGGTGACCACCATGGTGCCGGTGACGGCGATGCCGTAAGCCGACGCCAGCGCGCTCGACGAGCGGAACAGCGCGACCAGGAGCAGCACGCCGGTCAGCAACAGCCCGTTGACCCTCGGCATATAGATCTGGCCGGCCTGGTGCGCCGAAGTGTGGCGGACTTCAAGCCGCGGCAGCAAGCCGAGCTGGATCGCCTGGCTGGACAGCGAATAGGCCCCGGTGATGACCGCCTGGCTCGCGATCACCGTCGCCGCCGTGGCCAGCACCACCATGGGGATCAGCGCCCAATCCGGATACATCAGGAAGAACGGATTTTCGATCGCCTTCGGATTGGCATACACCAGCGCGCCCTGCCCCAGATAATTCAGCGCCAATGACGGCAGCACCAGGCCAAGCCAGGCCAATTGAATCGGCCCGCGGCCGAAATGCCCGAGGTCGGCATAGAGCGCTTCGGCTCCCGTGACGGCGAGAAACACCGCGCCGAGCGTGAACAGCCCGATCATGCCGTGATGCAGGAGGAAGTAGACGCCGTGAAACGGATTGAGCGCCCACAATATGCCGGGATCGGCGGCGATCCAGGTGACGCCGGGTATGGCGATGGCCACGAACCAGATTGCGGTGATCGGCCCGAACAGGGCTGCGACCTTGGCGGTGCCGCGCGATTGGAACGCAAACAAGACCAGCAGGATCACAATCGTGATCGGCACCACGTAAGCGTGGAATGCCGGCGTCGCGACGTCGATGCCCTCGACCGCTGACAACACCGACAGCGCCGGCGTGATGACGGCGTCGCCGTAGAACAATGCCGCGCTGATGATGCCGAGCAGCGCGACAACGCCCGCGGCTTTGCTGAAACGGCCGACTGCGCGCGTCGCCAGCGCCATCAAGGTCAGCGTGCCGCCCTCGCCGTTGTTATCGGCGCGCAGCAATATGACGACGTATTTCAGCGTGACGATGATGAACAGCGCCCACAGGATCAGCGATACGACGCCGAGCACGGTTTCCCGCGGCAGTTCGGCGGCGTTCGGCGCCGATGCCGCGATGATGGCCTCGCGAAAGGCGTAAAGCGGGCTGGTGCCGATGTCGCCATAGACAACGCCGATGCTGCCCAGCGCGAGACCCCAAAGTCCCGCGCTGGAACGAGCGTCGGCGCTGCCGTCCACCGGCGTTTCGCTCCCGGCCGGAGCGCTCACGATACCTGTCATGAATTTTGAAACAGGGTCTGGCCCTGCTCCTGATGCCCGCTCTGCGTCCGGATGCAGGGCAGCGCCTATACACCCTCCGTGCCCAGGAGTCATGCGCAACCCGAGGGCAGCGATGGGTGCCGGCCAATCCGGCCGCGGGCCGGGGTTTCTAAGGCTTCAAATCCGGCGGAACCGGCGGCGCCTCGCGCATCAAGGTGATGGTGACGCGGCGATTGGCGGCCATGAAGGGGTCGTCGGGGAACAGCGGATCGGTGTCCGCCTTGCCGCCAATCTCGTAGAAATTGGCGGTCGGAAAGCCCTGCTCTTCGAGGATCTGGCGTACCGCATTGGCACGGTCCGCCGACAGGTTCCACGGCCCGTGGTCGGGCTGCGGTGCGGTACGGGTCGCCGCCGTATGGCCGGTGATGGACACCCGGTACGGCGTCGCCTTGAGCGCGCCGGCGAGTTTTTGGATGATGACGCGGGTGCGCTCGTAGGGCTCTTTGGCGCCTTCCGGGAACATCGAGCGGCCGTCCTGGTCGACAATCTCGATATTGAGCCCCTCCTGGGTCTCCTCGACCATGATGTGCTTGGAGGCTTCGGCAAGCTCCGGCATGTCTTGCAGCGCCTGGCGCAGCGACGCCGCGGCGAGCGCAAAAGCCTGGTCGTTCTTGAAGTGCGCGCCGAATTCGCGGTTGTGGTCGCGCTCGTCCGGCGTCGGCGTGGAGGATGCATCCTCGGGCTGGATGTGGGCCGAGTTCTTCAGCTTCGGCCGGGTCGGCAGTCCGTCGACCTCGATGATGCCCGAATAGCGCACATTGTTCTGCACGCCGAAGGCGTCGCGCATCGAGCCGGCGACGATTTGCAGCTTCTGCTGATCCTGGTTGGAGAACGCCACCAGCATGACGAAGAAGCTCACCAAAAGGCCCATCAGGTCGGCGAAGGTGACGAACCAGCCGTGGCCGCCGCCATGAGCTTCCTTGCGCCGCGCCATGGGTTATGCGCTCCGCCGCCCGCTCAGGCCGCAACCGGCTCGGGCTCCGGCTCCTCGTGCCGATGCTTCTCGGGCAGATAGGCCAGCAGCATTTCGCGCACCAAGGTGGGGCTCTTGGAATCGCGCATCATCAGCACGCCGTCGATGATCAGCGTGCGATTGATCTCCTCGTCGACCAGTTTGAGATGCAGCTTGTCGGCGATCGGCAGGCACATCAGGTTGGCCACCACCGCGCCGTATAGCGTCGCCAAGAGCGCCGTCGCCATGAACGGGCCGAGTTTCGACGGGTCGGTCATGTTGGCGAACATCTGCACCATGCCGACTAGCGTGCCGATCATGCCGAAGGCCGGCGCGCAGTCGCCGACCGCGCGATAGATCTTCTGGCCTTCGTCGAGATGGGTGAGGAAGTTGTCGCGGTCGCGCTCGAGATTGTCACGGATGAAGTCGGCGTCATAGCCGTCGGCGACGAAGCGGATGCCCTTGGCCAGGAACGGGTCCTCGATCTCGACCTTTTCCAGGCCCATCGGACCTTGCTTGCGCGCGATCTCGGCCAGCGCGGCGATCTCGTCGACCAGCTCGCGCTGGGTGGTGCGCCGCATGGTGAAGGCGAACTTGGCGCCGAGCGGCAGGCCATGGAAGATCGAAGTCAGCGGGAAGCGGATCAGGGTCGCGGAAAACGAGCCGCCGAAAATGATGATGATGGCATGGTCGCTCACGAACATGCGCAGGTCGCCGCCCATCAACATCAGGGTCGCAACGACTGTCGCCCCGGCGACCAGGCCGAGGCTTGTGGCAATGTCCATAAAACCAACTCCAACCACGCGTACCGGCAGCCCTAACGGGCCGGCCTTAAGGTACCGTCGCGGCGCTTAAGGGACGGTTACCGGTGGGACTTTGCGGCCACGGGATGACGTGGCAGATGCGCCGAACCGCCAAGCGAGTTTAAGCATACAAACGCTTAGAAACCGCTGATTTCCCAAGTGACTAATAAATTTCAAGGCAAGCGGCGTCATCAAGCTCGAACGCCTCGATAACCGCGATGTGCTCACGCAGTAGATTCGCGATGACGACCGTGGGTTGGTTGCCGCAGCGAAGCCAGATCACCTTCGGCGGGGGGCCCATTAGGGCAGCCCTTTCCGCGAAGTCCACGTCTAGGGACACAACAGCGAAGCCATGCGCGGCGGCGTGGTCCCAAATCGTGCGATCGTCGGCCTCCCCCAGCCCCAAAGGTCGCACCTGGGCTGAACCGGGGAAAAGACCTTCTAATCGCTCACAGAGTCTGAAACTCAGATTCTCATCGAATAGGAGCTTCATTTTGCGGCGGTTGTGAGCCGGCGCTCGCGGTCCGCGGCATAGGCTAAGCAGGCTCGAATATCATCCTCAGTCAATTCCGGGTAATCGGCGAGAATTTGCTCATGCGACATGCCGGCAGCTAGCCAACCCAGCACGTCGCCGACAGTAATCCGCATGCCACGAATGCACGGTCGCCCGCCGCGCTTACCCTCTTCGATAGTAATGATGTTTTGATAATTCATCGGATTCCGGAGATTTCTGGATTAAGGCGTTTCCAGAGCGCCGCAATTTCGGCCTCGGGGACGAACTCGCCGCGACGAGCCTGTTCAAGCCCCTCACGAATGGCGGCACGCGTTTCATCGTCAAGCGGAGCTACTCCGCCGCCATCATCGGTCATCGCCAAAAGCACGGCGGCGAGTGTGTCCTGATCTTCCGGCGGCAGCGCGCGCGCCTGCGCGATAGCTTTTTCGAGGAGCTTGGTCATGGCACCATTATATCATGATCGAGGATAAGAGAGAGGGTAACAAGGCTGCAACCCCCGTGACCATCGTGAAAAAAACCAGCACAATGGGGCCAAATCCATCCGGCCCGGCGCCGTTCGTATTCCAGGGAGACCATCCATGCGTGATATCGGCCACTTCATCGGCGGCAAGGAGGTGAAGGGCGCGTCGGGGCGGCAAGGCGACGTGTTCAATCCCAATACCGGCGAGGTGCAGGCCAGGGTGGCGCTGGCCAATAAATCCGAAGTCGAAAACGCCATCGCCAATGCCCAAGCGGCGTTCCCGGCCTGGGCCGCCACCAATCCGCAGCGCCGCGCCCGCGTGATGTTCAAGTTCTTGGAGCTGATCCAGGGCGAATATGACGATCTGGCGCGGTCGCTCTCTTCCGAGCACGGCAAGACCTTTGCCGACGCCAAGGGCGACATCCAGCGCGGACTCGAAGTGGTCGAGTTCGCCTGCGGCATCCCGAATTTGATGAAGGGCGAATACAGCGAGGGTGCCGGGCCGGGCATCGACCTTTACTCGATCCGCCAGCCGCTCGGCGTCGTCGCCGGCATCACGCCGTTCAACTTCCCGGCCATGATCCCGCTGTGGAAATGCGCCCCCGCGATTGCCTGCGGCAATTGCTTCATCCTCAAGCCGTCGGAGCGCGATCCGTCGGTGCCGATGCGCATCGCCGAGTTGTTCCTCAAAGCCGGATTGCCGCCGGGCGTGCTCAATGTCGTCAATGGCGACAAGGAGGCCGTGGACACGCTGCTCACGGACTCGCGCGTAAAAGCGGTCGGCTTCGTCGGCTCGTCGTCGATCGCCGAATACATTTACGCAACCGGCACCGCCCACGGCAAAAGGGTGCAATGTTTCGGCGGCGCCAAGAACCACATGATCGTGATGCCCGACGCCGACATGGACCAGGCGGTCGATGCGCTGATCGGCGCCGGCTACGGCTCGGCCGGCGAGCGCTGCATGGCGGTGTCGGTCGCCGTGCCGGTCGGCAAGAAGACCGCCGACATTCTGGTGGAGAAACTGATCCCGCGGGTCGAGGGCCTCAAGATCGGCCCCTCGACCGATACGCAAGCCGATTACGGCCCGATGGTGACCAAACAGCTGCTCGACAAGGTGCGCGGCTATATCGATCAAGGCGTCAAGGAAGGCGCCAAGCTCGTGGTCGACGGCCGCAATTTCAAGCTCCAGGGCTACGAGCGCGGCAATTTCATCGGCGGCTGCCTGTTCGACGAGGTCAAGCCGGACATGACGATCTACAAGGAAGAGATTTTCGGCCCCGTGCTGTCGGTCGTGCGCGCCAAGGATTACGAGGAAGCGGTGCGGCTGCCGTCGGAGCACGAATACGGCAACGGCGTCGCCATCTTCACCCGCGACGGCGACACCGCGCGCGATTTCACCAGCCGCGTCCAGGTCGGCATGGTCGGCGTCAATTTCGCCATTCCGGTGCCGCTGGCCTACTACACTTTCGGCGGCTGGAAGCGTTCTGGCTTCGGCGATCTCAACCAGCACGGCCCGGATTCGATCCGCTTCTACACCAAGACCAAAACGGTGACCGCGCGCTGGCCATCCGGCACCAAGGAAGGCGCCGAATTCGTCATTCCGACGATGCGGTGACGATGAGCGATTTGACGCGCGTAAGGTCTTGGAGTTGGCGCGGCGCGAAAGCGGCCGCGGCTTTGCTCGTGCTGGCCGCGCTCACCGCTTGCGCCAGCGCGCCAAAGCCAGAACCGCCGCCGGTCGCGGCTGCGCCGGCGCCACCGCCCGCACCTACGCCGCCGCCGATCGATCTGGCCGGACGCTGGCGGCTTACTGCGGCCGCGGGCGGCGCCTGCTTCATGACGCTGGGCGACGCGCCCGGCGCTGCTCAAGGCACCATCGCGCCCGAGGGCGGCTGCCCTGGCAATTTCTTCACCAGCCGCAAATGGACCTTCGAGCACGACGCGCTGATCATTCGCGACCACAAGGGCCAGCCGCTGGCGCAGCTGTCGTTCACCGGCGGCCATTTCGAAGGTCAGGACAGTAACGGCGGCACGCTTTCGCTGTCGCAATAAATCAGAACAACCATCGCAGGTAACACGTATCGCGGGGAAAATATGGCCGAATATCAACTGCACTGCTTCGCCCAATCCGGCAACGCCTACCGCGCCGCGCTGATGCTCAATCTGATCGGCGCCGACTGGGAGCCGGTGTTCGTCGACTTCTTCGGCAAAGGCGTGCAGCGCTCGCCGGAATGGCGCAACAGCGTCAACGAAATGGGCGAGGCGCCGGTGCTCGTCCACGGCGCCAAAAAGCTGAGTCAGTCCGGCGTGATCCTGACTTATCTCGCCGAGCACTCCAAAAAATTCCTGCCGCGCGGCGAGGACGAGCGGCTCGAAGCGCTGCGCTGGATCATTTTCGACAATCAGAAGGTCAACGGCTTTCTCGGGCCGTATCGCTTCCTGCGCAATTTTGCCAAGCCCGCGGGCCATCCGGCGGTGATGGAATTTCTCAAGGGCCGCATCGACAATACGCTGGGCATTGTCGACAAGCGCCTCGCCGGCCGGCCATACATTCTCGGCGCGGAGCCGACCATCGCCGACCTGTCGCTGGTCGCTTACCTTTATTATCCGTCCGAGGAGTTCGGCTTCGATATTCCGGCGACACACAAGAATATCGCCGCCTGGCTCGATCGCATCAAAGCGCTGCCCGGCTGGAAACATCCCTACGAGCTGATGCCCGGCCATCCGCTGCCGCAATAGTCCGCGGCACGAAATTGGCTAAAGCGGAATATCGAGAGTCTTTGGCGGCGGGGGGTGCACCGGCACGGGTGCCGCCGCGACAGGCGGCGGCGGTGGCGCCACCGGCGCTGGACTTGCGACGGGTGCTGGGGGCGGCGGCGGAGCCGCAGCCGCGGCGGGCGGCGGGGCCGGAGTGATACTCGGAGCCGGCATTACCGAAGCTGTCGCCGGGGCAGGCTGGGCGATCGGCGCTGCGGGCTTGACGGCTGGCGCCGGCGGCGGCGCGGCTACGGTTGGCGCGGGCGTCGGCTGGGTTGCCGGCGTGGTGGCGGACACTGTCGGCTTGACGGCGGGTTTTGGCGGCGTCGGCGTTGATGGCGTCGGAGTTGACGAGGTCGCCTCGACTTTTGGCGGCGTGCTCACGTCGGCGTTGGCTTCGTCGGGTTGTTGCGGCGGCCGCGCCGGCTGCGCGGGTTGCGGTTCGGGCTCGTTGACGTATTTCGCCTGCAGCGCGCGGGCATTGGCGAGGAGCTTGCCGCCGTCGACCTTGTGCTCCTTCATGTCTTTCAGCCAGGCCTCGATCACCGGCTCGGTGGCTTTGCGCCAACGCGCGACGGCTTCGGGCAACAGCGTGGTGATGGGATCGCCGCGGCCCGAGACCATGTCGACGACGGCTGCGGCCTGTACGTCCCACATGGCGCCCGCGACGCTCGCCGCGGGCTGGCCGGAATTGTCGTCGAAGACGGTTTTCAGATCGCGCGGCAGCTTGTCGTAAGCTCCCTTGTTCATCGCCAGCACGAATGTGGTCGTGCTCAGCGACAAATCGGAAAATTCGGTGTGGCTCTTGAGCAGGTCGTTGAGCTTGAAGGTCGGCACCATGTCCCACGGATCGATGCCGCCGTCGACCACGTGTTGGCTGATCGCCAGCGGCAGCTGCGCGCTCGGCATCGGCACGGCGATCGCACCGAGCCAATGCACCGCTTCGACGGCGAATTTGGTCTGCACGTGCAGCCGCAAATCCCGTATCTCCTCGACGGTGTGGACCGGCCGGATGGTGTGCAGCACGCCGCGGTCGGAGCAGGAGAAGCAGATCGGATGCACCTCGCGGAATTCGTCCGCCAAGTTTACGCGCGCGTAGTCCTCGACAGCTTTCGAGCTCACCAGCGCCCGGCGCGACGGCACGAACGGCAGCTCGAACGCCTCGATCTTCGGGAACCGTCCCGGCGTGTTGCTGGGCTGCGCCCAAGCCAAATCCACGACCCCGTCGCGCGCCTGATCGAACAGATCGGCCGGCGCGCCGCCGAGCTGCATCGAGGGGAACAGATCGATGCGGATGCGCCCGCCCGATTGCGCCTCGATTTGGCGCGCCCACGGCGCCAGAAACTTGTCGTGCGCGCTCGACACCGAGGAGAACGCATGATGCAGCTTGAACGAAAATTGCGGCGCGTCGGCGAAGGCGAGACGCATGACGGCCGGAGCCGCCATCGACGCCATGGTCGAGGCCAGGAAGGTGCGGCGCGCAACACGCATGCTTTGTCTCTCGCGACGAGCTTCTTAGGCGACGACGATACGGCTCAATTGAGGCGCGACGGGCGATCTTCGTTGTCGGCGGCCGGGACGATGCTGACCGTCGTGGCGGCGACCTGCGGTGAAGTGGGCGGCGCCTCTGCCCTGCTCTCGCGCGAGCGCTGTTCGTAACGGCGATGCGACAGGTACCCGAACGGCAGGGCGCCGAGATAAGCCAGCGTCCCCGCGGTGAGGATGATCCACGGGTAGGCGATCAGCAGCGCGACGAACAGCACCGCCACGACCACCGCCGGCCCGACCATTTCCGGCGGCACGCGGGTGCCGACGCGTTTGCCGGAAAACACCGGCAGCCGCGACACCATCAGCGAAGCGATGGCGAGCGTGTAGACCAGCGTCAGCCAGCTCAGCCATTCGGAGCGCGGCAAGCCGAGCAACGCCACATAGATCGGCAGCAACACGGTGATGGCGCCGGCCGGCGCCGGCACGCCGACGAAGAAGTTGCTGGCCCAGGCCGGCTTGTCCGGATCGTCGACCATGACGTTGAAGCGGGCAAGGCGGAGCGCGGCGCAGATGGCGAACACCATGGCCGCGATCCAACCCGCCGATTTCAGCGCGTGCAGGCCCCAGAAATAGAGGATCAGCGCCGGCGCCACACCGAAATTGACGAAGTCGGCAAGGCTGTCGAGCTCGGCGCCGAAGCGCGAGGTGCCTTTGAGAAAGCGGGCCAGGCGGCCGTCGATGCCGTCGAGGAACGCGGCGAAGACGATCGCGGCCAGCGCCAGCACGTAGCGATTCTCGAACGCCATGCGGATCGCGGTCAGGCCGGCGCACAGCGCCAACAGCGTGATGACGTTGGGCACCAAGGTGCGCACCGGAATGCGGCGGAAGCGCCGCTTCGGCAAGCGCAGGCGTGGGCCGCCATAACCGGGCTGAGGCATGGACATGGGCCATTATAGCCGCTTCGGGCTAGCCCGGCCACGCGGCGCGACAATTCGGTTAACCCTTTATCAGGTCACGCGAAATGTCCGGCCCGCTTCGGCGGCGCGCAGGTCGGCGAGCACCGTCTCGCCGGCGATCGCGGTCTGCCCCTCGGCGACCAGCGCGCGCGTACCCTCGGGCAGATAGACGTCGACCCGCGAGCCGAACCGGATCATGCCGATGCGGGCGCCTGCAGCGACCGCCTCGCCCTCGCGCGCGAACGGCACGATGCGCCGTGCAACCAGGCCCGCGATCTGGATCACCGCGAGGCGTTGGCCGGCGGCGGTGGCTATGACGAAGGCGTTGCGCTCGTTGTCCTCGCTCGCTTTGTCGAGATCGGCGCTTAAGAATTTGCCGGCGCGATAGACGATGCGTTCGATGCGGCCGGCCACCGGGCTGCGGTTCACGTGACAATCGAACACGCTCATGAAAATGGAAATGCGCGGCAGCGGCCGCGCACCAAGATCGAGTTCCTTCGGCGGCAAGGCATTTGCAATTTGGCTCAGGCGGCCGTCGGCCGGCGCCACGACGATGCCGTCGCGCACCGGCGTCACCCGCGGCGGATCGCGGAAGAAATACGCGCACCACAGCGTCGCAACCGTGCCGATCCAGCCGAGCGGCGACCAAAACCAAAACAGTATGAGGCTCACCAGCGCAAAGCCGCCGATGAACGGATAGCCTTGCGGATGGATCGGCGCGAGCTGCGAGCGGATGGATTTGATGACCGACATCGCTACTCCGCAGCGTCCGCGGCCGGCATGAGCTCGCTTTGCGACTCCGTATCGTCCGCCATCCCCGGCGGATTGCGATTGGGCGCCGCGTCATCGTCGCCGACCTCGGCCAAAAGCTCGCGGGCCTTTGCCGCCTCGCGCTGCCGGTTCCACATGCTGGCATAGAGGCCGCCTTGCGCCAGCAGCTCCTGATGCGTGCCCCGCTCGACGATGGCGCCGTCGTCGAGCACCAAAATCATGTCGGCGCCGACGATGGTCGACAGCCGATGCGCGATCACCAGCGTGGTGCGGCCGCGGGCGACGCGGTCGAGCTCGTCCTGGATATCCCGCTCGGTGTGGCTGTCGAGCGCCGAAGTGGCTTCGTCGAGCAACAGGATCGGCGGGCCTTTGAGGATGGTGCGGGCGATGGCAACGCGCTGTTTTTCGCCGCCGGACAGTTTCAGGCCGCGTTCGCCGACTTCAGTTTCGTAGCCCTTGGGCGAACGGCGGATGAAATCGTCGATCTGCGCCTGGCGCGCCGCCTCCTCCACTTCGGCGTCGCTGGCGTCCCAGCGGCCGTAGCGGATGTTGTAGCGGATGGTGTCGTTGAAGAGGACAGTGTCCTGCGGCACCATGCCGATCGCGGCCCGCAGCGAAGTCTGCGTGACGTCGCGGATGTCCTGGCCGTCGATCAGGATGCGGCCCGAGGTGACTTCGTAGAAGCGGAACAAGAGCCGCGAGATCGTCGACTTGCCGGCGCCCGACGGTCCGACGATGGCGACGGTATGTCCTGCCGCGACATCAAAACTCACGCCTTTGAGGATCGGCCGCGCCGGCTCGTAGGCGAACGAGACGTTGTCGAAGCGGATGGTGCCGGCGTGCACCTGCAGCGGCTTGGCGCCCGGTCTGTCCTCGATCTCGGGCTTGCGCGACAGCATGGCGAACATGATCTCGATGTCGATCACCGCCTGTTTGATCTCGCGATAAACCAGGCCCATGAAATTGAGCGGCTGGTAGAGCTGGATCATCATGGCGTTGATCATGACGAAATCGCCGACGGTGTTGGTGCCGTGCTCGATGCCGTAGGCGCACAGCACCATGGTCGCGGCGAGCCCGAGCGTGAACACCGCCGCCTGCCCGGCATTGAGGACCGCGAGCGAGACATAAGCCTTGACGCTCGCTTCCTCGTAGCGCGCCATCGAGCGGTCGTAGCGCTGGCCCTCGCGCGCCTCGGCGGAGAAATATTTCACCGTCTCGTAATTGAGCAGCGAATCGATCGCCTTGGCGTTGGCGTCGGTATCGCTCGAATTCATCTCGCGGCGGACGTTGATGCGCCATTCGGTGGCGAGATAGGTGAACCACATATAGAGCGCGACCGTGATCGTGATGACGACGACGTAGCGCCAATCGAAGTGGAACAGCAGCACGGCGACGATCAGGACCAGCTCGACGACGGTCGGCGCCAGCTGCAGCAGCACCATGCGCACGATGGTCTCGATGGCGTTGCGGCCGCGTTCGAGCACGCGGGTGAGCCCGCCGGTCTTGCGCTCCAGATGAAAGCGCAGCGACAACAGGTGCATGTGCTCGAAAGTGAGCATCGCCAGCCGGCGCACCGCGTTCATCGCCACTTTGGCAAAAATGCCGTCACGCATCTGGGTGAGCGCCGCCATCAGGATGCGCATGCCGCCATAGGCCAGCGTCATCATCACCGGCGTCGCCAGCGCCCAGGCGATGACGTTGTCGGGGCCGAGCGGCGCGGTGCCGTGGCCGGCCAGCGCGTCGGTCGCCCATTTGAAGGTGAACGGCACCGCGACGGTGGCGAGCTTGGCGGCGAACAGCAGCACGGTCGTGAAGATCACGCGATCTTTAAGGTCGCGCCGGTTGGCCGGCCAGATGTACGGCCACAAATGGACGAGCGTGCGCAGCATGGAGCCGCTGTCGGCGGTCGCCTCGCGCTTGAGCACGTGTGCTGGTCGTTGGACGTCGCTCATCTAAGCCCGGGCCTTGACCGGCCGCGCGGGCCGCCCTCCATCATTTTCCGTCATATAGAGTGTTTTGCCGCGCTCTGCACCGGAAAGCGGCTCCCAAAGCGCTTGCGGCGCGGACGAATCGACGCCACATAGTCCTTTTAGTGAGAAGTGACTCCATGAGCAAAATCAATGCGGTGTGCGTCTATTGCGGTTCAAGCCCAGGGACCGATCCGGCATTTGCCGAGGCGGCGCGCGCATTCGGCAAAATCCTCGCCGAAAACGGTATCCGGCTGGTCTATGGCGGCGGCTCGGCCGGCCTGATGGGCGCGCTGGCGAGCGCCGTGCTGAACCACGGCGGCGAGGTCACCGGTATCATTCCGGAATTTTTGACCAAGCGCGAGCGGCCGCGCCGGCTGGCGCAAGAGCTCATCGTCACGACCAACATGCACGACCGCAAGTGGCGGATGTTCGAACGCGCCGATGGCTTCGTCGCCTTGCCGGGCGGCATCGGCACGCTGGAGGAACTGGTCGAACAGCTCACCTGGGCGCAGCTCGGCCGCCACAAGAAGCCGATCCTGCTTGCCAACATCAAAGGCTATTGGGATCCGCTGCTGACCCTGGTCGAGCATATGCGGACGCAAGACTTTCTTCCGCCGGTGCCGCGGGTGGATTGCCTCGTCGCCGACAGGGTCGAAGACATTCTGCCGAAACTGCGTGACGCCGCTCGTGATGTGACCGACGCTGAAAAGACGATGGCGGTTCCGGTCGAGCGGCTGTGAACGGCGCTACTTTGCGTCCTTCAAAAACGTCACCGCCTCGATGCGGTTGCCGTCCCAATCGCGGATGAAGGCGGCGTAGTAGTGCGGTGAATATTCATGCCGCATGCCGGGCGCGCCGTCGGAGTGCGCGCCGGCGGCGAGCGCCGCGGCGTGAAACGCATCGACCGCCTTGGTGTCGGGCGCGCGCAGCGCGACATGGGCGCCGGCGTCTTCCGGAAGCGGCTTTTGCTGGGCACGCTCGTTGATCCAGAATTCCGGATAGGTCTTGCCGAAGCCGACGGTTTTCGGCGACGCACGTACCGGCGTCATGCCCAGCGGCGCCAGCAAGGCCTCATAGAACCGCGCCGAAGCCTTGATATCGCGCACGGCGATGGAGATGTGATCGATCATGGCGGCACCTCTATTTTTCCCCTCCCCCTTGTGGGGAGGGGTAGGGGTGGGGGTCGAGAGGTTTTGCGCTGGCGTCGACGGGCGGCGCGTGCGTCCACGAAATAAACTTCCCTCCCGAACCCCCACCCTGCCCTCCCCACAAGGGGGAGGGGTAAAAAATCACGCCGGCGCGCCCGACTTCACCAGCTTGTAGATGATGGAATCCATCAGCGCCTGAAATGAGGCATCGATGATGTTGGGCGACACGCCGATCGTGGTCCAGTGCTCGCCGCTTTCGTCGGCGCTTTCGATGAGCACGCGGGTGACGGCTTCGGTGCCGGCATTGAGGATGCGCACGCGATAGTCGGTGAGCTCGAGGCCGGTGATGAAGCTTTGGTATTTGCCGAGGTCCTTGCGCAGCGCCAGATCGAGCGCGTTGACCGGGCCAATACCTTCCGACACCGAAATCAAAGTGTCGTCGCCGACTTTGATCTTGACCACGGCCTGGCTGACGGTAGCGCGCTCGCCTTTGGCGTTGACGCGATGTTCGACATTGACGTCGAACTTTTCCACCTCGAAATAATGCGGCACCTTGCCGAGCATGCGGCGCGCCAGAAGCTCGAACGAGGCGTCGGCGGCCTCATAGGCGTAGCCGATCGCCTCGCGGTCTTTCACTTCGTCGAGCAGGCGGATCACGCGCGGATCGTCCTTGTCGACCGATAGCCCGATGCGCTCGAGCTCGGCCAGCACATTGGAGCGGCCCGATTGGTCGGAGACCAGCAGCTTGCGCCGGTTGCCGACCGTTTCCGGCGCGACGTGCTCGTAAGTCGCCGGCTCCTTCATGATCGCGGATGCATGGATGCCGGCCTTGGTGGCGAATGCGCTCTCGCCGACATAAGGCGCATGGCGGTCGGGCGCGCGGTTGAGCATCTCGTCGAGCGTATGCGAGACATGGGCGAGGGTTTGCAGCTTTTCGTCCGGCACGCCGATGTCGAAGTGCTGCGAAAATTCCGGCTTGAGCTTCAGCGTCGGAATGATCGAGACCAGATTGGCGTTGCCGCAACGCTCGCCGAGTCCGTTGAGCGCGCCCTGGATCTGGCGGGCGCCGGCGCGCACCGCGGCGAATGAGTTCGCCACGGCCTGCTCGGTGTCGTTATGGGCATGGATGCCGACATGGTCGCCCGGGATCGCCTTGCAGACTTCGCCGACGATTTTCTCCACTTCGTGCGCCAGTGTGCCGCCGTTGGTGTCGCACAGCACCACCCAGCGCGCGCCTTCGTCGTAAGCGGCTTTGGCGCAGGCCAGCGCATAAGCGGGCTTGGCCTTGTAGCCGTCGAAGAAATGCTCGCAGTCGAGCAGCACCTCGCGGCCCTTGGCAATGGCTGAGCGCACGCTGTCGCGGATCGAGGCCAGCATCTCGTCCTCGGTCGTCTCCAGCGCCACGCGCACGTGATAGTCCCAAGCCTTTGCCACAAAGCAGATGGCGTCGGCCTGCGCATCGAGCAGCGCGACCAGGCCGGGATCGTTCGATACCGAGCGGCCGGGCCGCCGCGTCATGCCGAAGGCCGTGAGGCGGGCGCGCAGCGGCCGTTTCTCGGCGAAGAAATTGGTATCGGTCGGGTTGGCGCCGGGATAGCCGGCCTCGACGTAATCGATGCCGAGATCGTCGAGCATGCGGGCGATGGCAAGCTTGTCGGCCAGCGTGAAATCGACGCCATTGGTTTGCGCACCGTCGCGCAAGGTGGTGTCGAACAAATAAAGGCGTTCACGCGGCATGATGCGTACTCACCACAGATAATAGTTGGACGCCAACGCCACCGCGATCACGATGGCGATGATCGCTATCACGACGTGGTGGGTGCGCATGCCGAAAAATGTCGAGTGTTGTTCGGTCATGCCGGGCCCCCAGTAGCGGCGAGCGGCTTCACCATCGTGGTATTGGCGAGCCATTCGCCGGCGCGAAACACGGTGTTGCGGCTCTTAGCGGTATAGCCGCGCTTCTCGAAAAAACCGCTCGCCGTATCGCTGGCCTCGACGGCGACTTCCTTGGCGCCGCGGGCGGCGGCGAGTTTCTCCAGCGCGTCGCAAAGCATGGAGCCGGCGCCCTGCCCGGCCGCCGTCGGATGCACATAGAGCATGTCGATGCGCGTATTGTCGGCGAGCGAAGCGAAGCCGATCGCCGAGCTGGCGAACGTCGCAACCAGCGTCAGCTCGGCGGCAAGCCGCGCACCGAACGCGTCCAGATCACCAGCGGTCTCCGCCCACGCCTCCTGCTGCGCCTCGCTGTAATCCTCCGCCGTCAGCTCCTCGATGCTGGCGCGGAAAATTTCCGCGAGTAGCGGCACGTCCGCCGGCAGCAGTGGGCGCATGGCGAGGTCTGGCTGGGGGCGAGTCATCATAGTCGCACCTTCCACGTCGTCGTGCCGTCCTTCTTATCTTCCAGCTCAACACCCATCGCTTTGAGCTCGTCGCGGATACGATCGGATTCCTTGAAATTCTTCACCTTGCGCGCGGTATTCCGCGCTTCGATGAGATTGATAACTTTACTTTCGTCGACCGACGCCGACGCAGCCGCCGACCATTCGGTCGCGGATTGTTGCAACAGCCCGACCAATTGCGCGCTCGCCTTCAGGCACGCGGCGGCCGGTTTTGCTCCCTTGGCCGCTTCGCTGCGCAATTCGTACAAGGCGGCCAACATTTTCGGCGTATTGAGGTCGTCGGCCAGGGCATCGAGCGCATCGGCGCACAGATATCCGGGCGGCACATCGCCAGTAAGCCCGTGCCAGCTATCGAGACTCTTCTGCGCCTCGCGCAGGCCGGCGACTGTCCAGTTGATCGGCTGGCGATAGTGGGTTTGCAGCATGGCAAGGCGCACCACCTCAGCCGGCCAGTCTTTCACCAATTCATAAATCGTCACGAAGTTACCTTCGGACTTCGACATCTTCTCGCCTTCAACCTGCAAGAAGCCGTTGTGCATCCAGTAATTCGCCATCACTGGCGTATGGAAGGCGCAGCGCGATTGGGCAATTTCGTTTTCGTGGTGCGGAAAGACGAGATCGATGCCGCCGCCGTGGATGTCGAAGATTTCGCCGAGATGCTTCCATGACATCGCCGAGCATTCGATGTGCCAGCCCGGCCGGCCCGGCGTCTTGATGCCCGCCGGCGACGGCCAGGCCGGCTCGCCGGGTTTTGATGGCTTCCACAGCACGAAGTCCATGGCATCGCGTTTGTAGGGCGCGACCTCTACGCGGGCGCCGGCGATCATTTCGTCGAGCGGGCGTTTCGACAGTCTCCCGTAATCCGGCATCGACGGCACGCTGAACAGCACGTTGTCTTCGGCGACGTAGGCATTGCCCGACGCCACCAGCCGGTCGATCAACGCGCGCATCTCGGCAATATGCTCGGTGGCGCGCGGCTCGACGGTCGGCGGCAGGCAGCCGAGCGCGGCCACGTCTTCGTGGAATTGCCGGTCGGTTTTCTCGGTGACCTTGCGGATCGCCTCGTTCAGCGGCAGGTCCGGATATTCCTCCGCCGCGCGCGCGTTGATCTTGTCGTCGACGTCGGTGATGTTGCGCACATAGGTGACGTGCTTCTCGCCGTAGATGTGCCGCAGCAGGCGGAACAGCACGTCGAAGACGATGACCGGCCGCGCATTGCCGATATGGGCAAAATCGTAGACCGTCGGCCCGCACACATACATGCGCACATTGGCCGGATCGAGCGGCGTGAAGACGCGCTTCTCGCGGGTGAGCGTATCGTAGAGTTTCAAGTCCATCGCATCGAATCGCATTATACGCCTGCAGCCTGCTGGCCGGGCGTCTGTCGGTCTCGATGATGAGAAAAGACGGCCGCAGCCAGCGTTGTCGCTAGCTCATAATCTCCGGGCAAATGCCGCAGATGGTGGTCGGGCCGTTCATGGGCGGGACAATGATCGAGGACGGGTTTTGCGTCAAGGCACCTCCCGCCTGCGCCAACGGAAGCGCTCAGTTAACGCAAGCTTAACCCGGCCGTCGCATTGTCCGCCGGGACCCGAATTCGCGGGCGTTTTGGCCCGTTTGGGGGAATTTCATGCGTTTCGTGATCGCCGCCGCTGCCCTGGCCACCGTGCTATTCGGCGTGGCTTCAGCACAAGCGGAAAAGCGCATCTTCATCATCGCCAACAACGCCGACGGCTACGGCGTCGACCGCTGCCTTGCCTCCGGCGCGGAATGCGGGACGGCGGTGGCGAATTCATACTGCAAGTCGCGCGAGTTCGCCCAGGCACTGTCGTTCAGCAAGGTCGACCGCGACGACATCACCGGCGCCATTCCGACCAGCGGCCCGGGCTCATGCCACGGCGGAACCTGCGACAACTTCGTCGCGATTGTCTGCTCGCGCTGAATAAATCTCGCTGAATTCCGATGTGTCATGCCCGGCCTTGTGCCGGGCATCCACGTCTTAGCGAGCCGCGCGATGAGGCGGCTTACAGCTCCTTACCGAGGGCGTGGTCGACGGAAAAACGGCCACCGCCCTTGATCAAAAACACCAGCGCGACGACACCGATCAATATCGGATATTCCATCCCGCCCTGCGCCCAGAAAAATCCCTTGGCGGACGTGGCCCATACCGCGTTCATCATGAAAATCATGATCGCGGCGGCGGCAAAGCGCGTCAGGAATCCGAACGCCAGCATGAGGCCGCCCACGGATTCCGTCAGCGCCACTAATGCCACCCAGAACACCGCCGGGTGCCAGCCGATCTTGTCGAAAATCTCGGTGAATTTCTCGAAGCCAAGGCCGCCGAACCAGCCGAACAGTTTTTGGCAGCCATGCGGGAAAAGAATCAATCCCATGGTCAGCCGCAACAGCGGCAGCGCGATCGGATCGGACGCGGCGTAGATGCCGCTGAATGCGGGAACGTACGGACGCGGTGCAGTGGTATCAGCCATGGATCATCCCCCCAATGCGGCGCCGCTCACGGGCGCCGTCGTATTTGAGCTTAGCATCGACATCAACACCGCACGAGCGCCGGTATTCATCGGCGGCTGGTGGGAGCCGGCCCAAGGTCGTTGCGTGGGACCATAAGTTCGGCCATGTTTCCGCCATGGCACGGAGCAGCAAAGCCGCTTACGGAGACGCCGCGTCCGGCCGGCGGGCGAGCGCAGGCGATGTTGCCGAGGACGCAGCAATCGATCCGGCGATTGCCAGCGAACAGGCGCCGCTGAAACTCGAAAAATTCCTGCCCTACCAGCTCAACGTGGTGGCGAGCCTGGTCTCGCTGGCGCTGTCGCGGGTCTATGCGCGGCGCTACGGCATCGGCGTTCCGGAATGGCGGGTGCTGGTGACGCTCGGCCAGTATGGCGTCATGACCGGCAAGGCCATCGGCGCCCACACCCATATGCACAAGACCAAAGTGTCGCGCGCGGTCGCGCTCATGGAACAGCGTAAGCTTCTGGTGCGGCGCGCCAACCGCGCCGACATGCGCGAATCCTTTCTCTCGCTCACGGCGGCGGGACGGACGATGTATGAAGAAGTGGCGCCGCATGCGCTCGACTTTGCCAGGCGGCTCACGGAAATCCTGACGCCCGCCGACCGCGAAGCATTCAATCGCGCGCTCAAGCAGCTCACCGAGCGGTCCGCGGAACTGGTCGCCGAGTCGGTGAATGAGACGGACGGCATGGATCGCGAAGATTTGGACGGCGACGATTAGGAGGACACGTGAAACTTTATTCCTACTTCCGCTCGTCGGCGGCGTATCGCGTGCGCATCGCGCTCAATCTCAAGGGCATCGCCTATGAGACGACTTCGGTTCACCTGGTCAAAGACGGCGGCCACAACAAGCGGCCGGAATTCCGCGCCGTCAATCCGCAAATGCGCGTGCCGGTGCTGGTGACGCCGGGCGGCGAGCATTTGCTGCAATCGCTCGCCATCATCGAATATCTCGACGAGACGCAGCCCGAGCCGCCGCTCCTGCCCAAGGACCCGATCGGGCGCGCCAAGGTGCGCGCGCTCGCCGACCTCATCGCCTGCGACATCCATCCGCTCAACAATACCAGCCCGCTGCGCTACCTGAAGAACGTGATGGGCCAGGAGCAAAGCGCGATCGACGCGTGGTACCATCATTGGGTCATCACCGGCTTCGAGGCGCTCGAAGCGCTGCTCGGGCCCGGGCCTTACGCCTACGGCAAAGCGGTGACGATCGCCGACATCTGCTTGGTGCCGCAGGTCTCTAATGCGCGGCGGCTGAAGGTTCCGCTGGACAAGTTTCCAAAGATCGTCGCCGTCGATGCCGCCTGCATGGCGCTGCCCGCTTTCGACCGGGCGCGGCCCGAGAACCAGCCGGATGCGGAATAGGTCTTTCCCCTCCCCCACCCGGGCCGCGCCTGGGCGCGCCCGGGTGGGGGGAGGGAATCACACTTTAGTCACCATTGCGGGGCTTGATCCGCCCCATTCGAGGGGGTGGGTGACGGGGTCCATGATCATCAGATTGCTGCGCGGTCTTGGTCAAACAACGCTTGGTGTGGTGGCGCTTGCCGCTTCCGCGGCCGCCCAGGGCGCGCCGAACCAGCCGGCTTCGAACCCGGCCTGCGTGCGGCTGGAGAGCCAGCTCGCCGCCGTCAATGCCGGCTCGACCGATCCGACCCGCGCCGACCAGGTCAAGCGCGCCGAAGACGCCGTCGCCAAGCAGCAGGCCGACCTCGACCGCACGCTGGCGCAAGCGCACAAGCAGGGCTGCGAGGGCCAAGGCTTCCTGTCGTTGTTCTCAAGCCTGGTGCCGCAATGCGGGCCGATCAACTCGCAGATCCAGCAGATGCGCGGCAACCTCGACCGCGCCACCACCGACCTCGAGCAGCTCAAGAGCGGCACCGGCAGCCAGGACAGCCAGCGCCGCGCGCTGATCGGGCAATTGGCGCAGAACAATTGCGGCGCGCAATATACGGCTGCCGCCAACGAGGCCGGACCCTCGGGCTTCTTCGACAAATTGTTCGGCGGCGGAGGCTCGGGCGGCGGCACCATTCTCAATCCCGGCGGCGACGGTTTGCCGGCCGGCACTTTTCAGACGGTCTGCGTGCGCACCTGCGACGGCTACTATTTCCCGATCTCGTACTCGACGGTGTCGAGCCGCTTCGCCGACGATGAGCGCTCGTGTCAGCGGCTGTGCCCCGCGGCTGAAGTCGCGCTCTACAGCTACCGCAATCCCGGCGAGGGCATGGAGCAGGCGGTGTCGGTGAGCGGCCAGCTTTATACGGCGCTGCCAGCCGCCTTCCACTATCGCAAGGAGTTCACGCCGGCCTGCTCGTGCCGCAAGCCGGGGCAGAGCTGGGCCGACGCGCTCAAGGACGCCGACGACTCCACGACGCTGCAAGGCGGCGACATCGTCGTCACCGACCAGACCGCGAAGACGCTGTCGCAGGCGCCGCAGCCCAAGCCGGTCAAAGGCGCGCCGGCTCCGGCCGTCGACACACCGGCGCTGACGCCGGCCTCCGCGCAACCGGCAAACGCCTCCGATACCGATCCTTCCAAGCGCACCGTACGCACGGTCGGCCCGCCCTTCGTGTCGCGGTAGGAACGCCGTCCCGGGGCGACGCCAACGGGTCCGGCCCGAAGTGGCCGGCCCGATGACAGGCTCCGCGTCGAGCCCGGAATCCATAGCCACGAGAATCGCAGAACCGTCTCGGAGCTTGTTCTTCGAGGTTGGTGATTATGGATTCCGGGCTCGCGGCCTTACGGCCGCGCCCCGGAATGACGGTTAGAAATCCGCAGCGCCGGCCTTCGCCATGGCGGCGCTTTTGACCAGGGTGCGGTCGGGCTCCGGCAAGGCCTGGCCCGAGTCTTGGAACCGATTGACGATCGGATAGCGCCGGTCGCGGCCGAAATTCTTCAGCGTCACCTTCACGCCCGGCGCCGCCTGGCGGCGTTTGTATTCGGCGAGATAGAGCATGCGCTCCACTTTGATCACCGTGTCGCGGTCGAAGCCGGCGGCGACGATGGTCGCGGTCGGTTCCTCGCGCTCGACGAGGCGTTCAAGAATCTGGTCGAGGATATCGTAAGGCGGCAGCGTGTCCTGGTCGGTTTGGTTTTCGCGCAGCTCCGCGCTCGGCGCCCGCGTGATCACGTTCTCCGGAATGACCGCGCCGCCCGGCCCGAGCGCGCCGTCCGGTTTCCAGCGGTTGCGCAGCCGCGCCAGGCGGAAAACCTCGGTCTTGTAGAGGTCCTTGATCGGATTGAAGCCGCCGTTCATGTCGCCATAGAGCGTGGCGTAGCCGACCGACATTTCCGACTTGTTTCCGGTGGTCACCACCATGGCGCCGAACTTGTTGGAGATCGCCATCAGGATGGTGCCCCGCGCGCGCGCCTGCAGGTTTTCCTCGGTGACGTCGCGCGGCGCGCCGGCAAAGACGCCGGCAAGCGCCGCTTCGAGCCCCTGCACCGCGCTCTCGATCGGCACGATCGCGTAATTCACGCCGAGCGTTTTGGCGATCGCCGCGGCATCGGTGAGCGAATCTTTGGACGTGTAACGGTACGGCAGCATCACGCAACGCACCCGGTCGGCGCCCAACGCATCCGTCGCCATCGCCGCGCATAGCGCCGAATCGATGCCGCCGGAAAGGCCGAGCACGACACCCTTGAAGCGGTTCTTGTCGACATAATCGCGCAGCCCAAGCACGCACGCGGTGTAGTCGGCCTGCTCGGGGTCCTCGGCCGGCGTGACCGGCCCCTGCGTGCAGCGCCACGTCCCGCCGGTACGCGACCATTGCGTCGTCACCACGGTCTCGCAGAACGCCGGCAGTTGAAACGAGATCGAGCGATCGGCGTTGAGCGCAAACGAAGCGCCGTCGAACACCAGTTCGTCCTGACCGCCGACCTGGTTGATGTAGACGAGCGGCAGGCCCGACTCGGTGACGCGGGCGACGGCGACGTTGAGGCGGACGTCGCTCTTGTTGTGCCAGTACGGCGAGCCGTTCGGCACGATGAGGATTTCGCCGCCGCTTTCGGCCAAGGTCTCGACCACGTTCTCGTAGTCGCCCCAGTCGGTCCAGGTATCCTCGCAGACCGGCAGGCCGAGCCGCACGCCGCGGAAGCTTACGGGCCCGGGCACCGGTCCCGGCGCGAACACGCGCTTCTCGTCGAACACGCCGTAGTTCGGCAGGTTGACCTTGAAACGGACGGTCTCGATGCGGCCGCCGGCGAGCAGCGCATAGGCATTGTGGAGCTTGCCGTCCTCGACCCACGGCGCACCGATGAGCACCGCCGGCCCGCCGTCGGCGGTCTCGCGCGCCAAACTCTCGACGGCGGCGCGGCAAGCGGCCTGGAACGCCGGCTTGAGCACCAGATCCTCGGGCGGGTAGCCGGCGATGAACAGCTCGGAAAACGCGACGATATCGGCTTTGTCTTTGGCCGCGACCACGCGCGCGGCGCGGGCACGCTCAAGATTGCCGGAGACGTCGCCCACGATCGGGTTGAGCTGCGCAACGGCAATGGCAAGGCGATCGGTAGGGCGCTCGTTCATGGCTTAGCGGATGACGGACGACGGACAACAGAGGACAGATAAGATAGATATAGTCGCTGTCACCTGCATTCTACTTTCCGTCATCTGTCCTCCGTCATCCGCCTTCCGTTACAGCCCCGCCACCGCCGGCAGCGGCCTGGCCTTGCCCTGGCGCTCGGTTTTGAGCAGGTCGGCGAGCAGGAACGCAAGGTCGAGCGACTGCTCGGCGTTGAGGCGCGGATCGCAGACCGTGTGATAGCGGTCGTTCAAATCCTCGTCGCTGATGGCCCGCGCGCCGCCGGTGCATTCGGTGACGTTCTGTCCGGTCATTTCCAGATGCACGCCGCCGGCAATCGTGCCTTCGGCGGCATGAACTTGAAAAAACGTCCGCGTTTCTTTGAGGATCTGGTCGAACGGCCGGGTCTTGTAGCCGGTGACCGAAGTGATCGTATTGCCGTGCATCGGATCGCACGACCACACCACGTTGCGGCCTTCGCGTTTGACCGCACGCACCAGAGGCGGCAACAGATCGGCGGATTTGTCGGCGCCGACGCGGCAGATCAAGGTCAGCCGGCCGGGCTCGTTGTCCGGATCGAGGATGTCCATGATCCGCAACAATTCATCCGGCTTCTGCGACGGCCCGGTTTTCAGGCCGAGCGGATTTTTGATGCCGCGGCAATATTCGACATGGGCGTGATCGGCTTGGCGGGTGCGGTCGCCGATCCACACCATGTGGCCCGAGGTGCAGTACCAGTCGCCGGTCGTCGAATCGATCCGCGTGAACGCCTGCTCGTAGCCGAGCAGCAGCGCCTCATGGCTGGTGAAGAAATCCGTCGTGCGCATTTCCGGATGCACCTCCGGATCGATGCCGCAGGCGCGCATGAAGTTGAGCGCCTCGGTGAGATGGCCGGCGAGCTCCTGATAACGCTTCGATTGCGGGGAATCCTTGACGAAGCTCAGCATCCATTGATGCGCGTTCGACAGGTTCGCGTAACCGCCTGTGGCGAAGGCGCGCAACAGATTGAGCGTCGCTGCGGACTGGCGGTAGGCCTCCAATTGTCTGCGGGGATCCGGCGTGCGCGCCTCGGGCGTGAAATCGGTGCCGTTGATGATGTCGCCGCGATAGACCGGCAGCTCGACGCCGTTGCGCTTTTCCGTCGGCGACGTGCGCGGCTTGGCGAATTGGCCGGCGATGCGGCCAACCTTCACCACAGGCTCGGCCGCGGCGTAGGTCAGCACCACCGCCATCTGCAAGAACAGCCGGAAGAAGTCACGGATATTGTTGGCGCCATGCTCGGCAAAGCTCTCCGCGCAATCGCCGCCTTGCAGCAGGAACATCTCGCCGGCCGCAACCTGCGCCAGCGCCTTTTTCAGGTTGCGCGCCTCGCCGGCAAAAACCAGCGGCGGGAAGGTCGAAAGCTGCGCCTCGACGTCGCCGAGCGCCTTTTGGTCCGGATAATCCGGCATCTGCAATCGCGGCTTGGAGCGCCAGGAGTCCGGGCTCCACTTCGCCATGTTCAAACGCGTAGACATCGCACTATCTCC
>Ga0210394_10002640_pt1 | contig 24227 bp, 20 predicted proteins | sample IncBWC12MmetaG_FD_160121 | JGI IMG/M metagenome (GOLD analysis project Ga0210394, IMG submission 160121) | Forest soil microbial communities from Barre Woods Harvard Forest LTER site, Petersham, Massachusetts, United States - Inc-BW-C-12-M | ecosystem: Environmental > Terrestrial > Soil >... | reverse complement strand
TCAACAGCACGCAGCAAGGCGGCGGGGGCGGCGGCGGCGGCGGCGGGGGCCAGTAATGAACGCCCGGAGCAGACAGCGTGGCATCACCCTCGTCGTGATCACGCTCGCGATGACCGCGCTGCTCGCGATGGCAGGTCTTGCGCTCGACATCGGTCGCCTCGTGGGCGACAAGGCCCGCCTCCAGGCAACAGTCGATGCGGCCGCGCTCACGGCAGCAAAGGTCATCGACACCACTGGCTCCATCGGCGCGGCGACCGCGGCGGCCAACAATCTGTTCACGAACAACGCGGCGCTACAGCGGGATCTGGCGGCCTCTGGCGGCGCTGTCACGGTCGATTTTTCCAATACGATCGCGCCCTTCGCCCCGGGCACCGGACCGCCGCTGTATGTGCGTGTGAGTGCCACGGGCTTCAACATCGCGGCCACCTTCTCCGCCGTGCTGGGTTTCAACCAGTTCGATCTCGCGGCCAGTGCCATGGCCGGCCCCAGTCCGACCCTCGGAAACGCATGCAATCTGGCACCGATGATGGTGTGCGGCACTGCGCCGACCGGCGCCGCGCCGGTTTATGGCTACTCCGTGGGCCAGATTACCGCCCTGCAACTCTCGCCCGGCACCTCGCCCACGAATCTTGCTCCAGGCTACTTCTTGCAGCAGGCCTCGGGGGGCAACACCCAGGCACAGGATTTTGCGGGTGGCTACGCCGCCTGCAGCACCGTCGGCAATACCGATCCCGCGCAGACCAGCGCGGCGCCGGCACCGGTAGCACAGGGGCTCGACACGCGCTTCAACGAATACTTGAGCGGCGATGTCAACGGCGCCAGCTACCCGCCCGACGCGATCACCATCCAGCCTGCCGGGGCCAATCGCCTCAACTGCACCGACCCGACTTGCGCCACGGTCGTGACCGGCGGTGGGGCCGTCGTCACAAACGCCAGCCAATACCCCAACTACAGCTACGAGGGCATGTACCTCCCAAATCTACAGGCTGGCAATTACGCCAATCCGCCGGCTGTGGTGGATCGCCGCGTGCTCGCGGTTCCGGTCGGCGACTGCACGGGGGCTGCGCCCGGCAACAACAATGTCCCGGTACTCGGTCTTGCCTGCATGTTCGTGCTGCAGGACGTGGATCCGACCACAGGCCAGGTATTCGCCGAGGTACTGCCTAGCTGCGAGGTGAACGGCAACCCGGGCCCGGTGCCGAACAACGGCCCCGGTCCGTACAGTATTCAGCTCTACCACGTCACAGGTAGCACGCAGTCATGAGCGCGACCAGATCGACCAGTCGGCTATTGCACCCTCGCCGCCAGCGCGGCGTGGCCATGGTGGAGTTTGTAGTAGGGGCACCGATCCTGCTGCTGCTGCTGTATAGCGTCACCGAAGTCGGTGAAATATTCGTGCAGGCCAGCATGCTCGCGGATGCGGCTCGGGACGCCGATCGCTATCTCGCCAGCAGGGCACTGCTTGGAAGCACTGGTGTGGTCAATCTCTCCGGACCGGTTATCGCCGCGGCTCAGAATCTCGCCGTCTACGGCAATACCATTGGAGCGGGCAGACCGTTGCTGCCGGATCTGGCGACCTCGCAGGTCGCCATTGCCACCGATGGCGCCAACAATGTTTCGGTCAGCATCGCCTATCCGTATCAGTCGCTGTTCGGCGGCGCCATCCCGTTGTTTTTCACCACGGGCTCCATCAACACCGGCGGCCTGACGCTCACCGCCTACACCTCGATGCTCGCTCTATGAACACGCACACACTGAAACGAGCCCAGCGCGGTCTGACGACCGTCGAGTTCTCGGTAATTGGTGGCGTCCTGATGATATTGCTGTTCGGGACGCTCGAGTTCAGCCGGGTGCTCTATACCTTTGCGGTGTTGGGCGAAGGCACGCGGCGCGCCGCGCGTCTCGCCGCTGTCTGCCCGCTCGGCTCACCCAATATCCGGGCCACCGTCGACTTCGCCGGTCTGCCGAATTTCAACCCGGGCAATGTGCTGGTGCTGTATCTCGATGCGGCTGGATTTCCGACCGGGGCCTACACCAACATCAATGCTGTTCAGGTGCGAATCGTGGGCTACAGAATCCCGCTGTCGATTCCGTTCATCAATCCCACGGTCACCGCGCCCCCGTTCACCGTGACCATGCCGCGCGAGAGCCTGGGCGTCTCGAGTACGGCCGTCACTCCCTGCGGTTGAAGAGACACTGATGACCAAAGTCCTGCTCGCATCCCAGCTCGCATCGGCGCTGCGCGAACTGCAGGACTGCCTGAAGGAGCAAAGTGAGTTCGAGGTGTACCCGCGCCTGATAAACAACGGGCATGCCGACCCGTTGCATGGCATCGCCTTTCAGCCCGACATCGTGGTACTGCGCTTCGATGCCGAGCATCTCAAGGCACTGACCGAATGGACCGCGACGAACAGCCCGTCGCGGCCGCCCCTGATCGTCGTCGGCCCGAGCGGCGAGACCGAGGCGATGAGGCTTGCAATCCGTTCCGGGGCGAAGGACTTCCTGCCCGAACCCGTGGTTGCGGCCGAATTGATCGCAACACTGCAACGCGTGCGCGATGAGGCCAAGAGGCTGTCGCGCGTGCCCGGCACGACCGGCCTCGTTCATGCGATCGTAGGCGCCGCGGGCGGCGCCGGGACTTCATTCGTCGCCACGAACATCGCCCGGATTCTTGCCGGTGATACCGAACGCTCCGGATCGCCGGCTCCGATGCTGGTGGATCTGGATCTGAACTTCGCGCCACTGTCCCACTATCTCGACCTGCAGCAGGACCGCGGCTTGCTGCAGGCACTCGAGGCGACCGACAGCCTGGATGAGCTCGCCCTTGCCGGATTCGGCGCCAGGCATCGAAGCGGGCTGCGTCTGTTGTGCAACACCGGCGGACCTGCGGTGCTGTCCAAGGATGTCTCGGCTGAAAAGCTGGCGCGCCTCATTGAGATACTCACCCGCCACCATCAGCAGGTGATCGTCGATCTGCCGCACGTGCTCGACAGCCTCACCGCAACCATCTTCAGCCTGTCCACCCACGTAGTGCTGGTCATGCAGCAGTCACTGCTGCATGTGCGCAATGCGGGCCGCCTCATACACATTCTCAAGAACGAACTCGGAGTACCTCCCGAGAGGATTCGCCTGCTAGTCAATCGCTATGAAAAGGAGGCATTGGTAGAGCTCGACGATATCCGCCGCAGCCTCAATGCCGGAACTCCGCTGACGATCCCCAGCCAGTATCGCAGCGCGCTCGAGAGTGCCGATTCCGGCGTGACGCTCTACGACGGAGACCGCAACTCTCCGGTGGTCCGGGCGCTACGGCAGGTTGTCTACACGTTGACCGGTGAGGACAGTGTGCCGCGCAGTGGCTTGTTGCGGCGTGTCTTCCGCTTATCACAAGGAACCGAATCGTGAACTCCCCCACTCTCAAGCATCGTCTCGGCATCGCCGAATCCATCGCCTCGGCCACCGACAAGGTTCGCTCCCTGGCACCGCTCGAGCTCGAATGGAAGCAGCGCATTCATGACAAGCTGCTGCAGGTGCTCGATCTGTCGATGCTGAGTTCGGTGGAAGAGTCGCAGGCGCGGGCGCAGATCCGCGAGGTCAGCATGCGGCTTATCGTCGAGGCGGCCGCACCGCTGAGCCTGGGACAGCGCCAGTTCATCGTGCGCCGGATCGAGGATGAGGTTCTGGGCCACGGACCGCTCGAGCAGTTACTCGCCGATCCGACGATTTCCGACATCCTCGTCAATGGCGCTCACAAGGTCTACGTCGAGCGTCGCGGGAAACTCGAGCTTACCGAGGTACACTTCCACGACGATCAGCATCTGCTCAACATCATCGATCGCATCGTATCGGCCGTTGGTCGCCGCGTCGATGAGTCCTCGCCGATGGTCGATGCCCGATTGGCCGACGGCTCGCGTGTCAATGCCATCATTCCGCCGCTGGCACTCGACGGCCCGGTGCTGTCGATCCGCCGTTTCGCGGTCGAGCTGCTGTCGATCGACGATCTGCTGAACATCGGCACCTTGACGCCGGCGGTCGCAGACGTGTTGCGAGCTCTGGTCACCGGGCGCTTGAACCTGTTGATCTCGGGCGGCACGGGCGCCGGCAAGACGACCCTTCTGAACATCCTGTCGAGCTTCATTCCGCGCAGTGAGCGCATCGTAACGATCGAAGACTCGGCTGAATTGCAGCTGCAACAGCCGCACGTGGTGCGGCTCGAAACACGTCCGCCCAATATCGAGGGTCGCGGCGAAGTCAGCCAACGCGATCTGGTGCGCAACAGCCTGCGCATGCGCCCGGACCGCATCGTCATCGGCGAAGTCCGCGGGGCTGAGACGCTCGACATGCTGCAGGCGATGAACACCGGCCATGATGGCTCCTTGACGACTGTGCATGCCAACTCCCCGCGTGACGCTTTCGGCCGCGTCGAGACCATGGTCTCGATGACCGGAGTGCCGTTTCCCATCAAGGCACTGCGCGCGCAGATGGCTTCCGCCATCAATGTCGTCGTTCAGATCGAGCGCGGGGAAGACGGCAAGCGACGTCTTGTCAGCCTGCAGGAGGTCAATGGCATGGAAGGAGACATCATCACCATGTCGGAGATCTTCACCTTTCGTCGCACCGGTATCGACGACCAGGGCGGCGTGCTCGGCTCGCTGGTCCCGACCGGCGTAGTGCCCGGATTTCACAAGCGGCTGAGCCTGCGCGGCATCAATTTGCCGCACTCGGTCTATCGCTCATAGCGGGAGGGCGCAGCATGTCATCTGGTCTCCTAATCTTTCTGCTGCTGGTGGCGGGAGCGGTTTTCCTGCTGGTGCAGGGGCTGATGATCCCGGCATTCGGTGACCAGTCCCGCAGCCGCAGAATGCTCAAGCGCCGCCTGGCGGAAATCGAAGCCGAACTCGGCGAGCAGACCCCCTCCTCGCTGCTGCACCAGAAATATTTGCGCGAGCTCTCACCGCTGCAACGCAAACTGGAAAGCCTGCCCCTGATGGAAGGACTCGCCCGCATGATCGAACAGGCTGGCGGCACGGTGCTGGCGCACCAGCTGGTGATCACCTCCGTGCTTTTTGGCGCAGTCGGGGCCCTGATCGGCGGCGTGCTGATCAGAAATCTGTTTTGCGCGCTGCTGTGCGCCGTGATCTGCGCCATGCTGCCATTCCTCAAAATGCGCTTTGATCGCGATAAACGCTCCGCAAAACTCGAGGAACAGCTGCCCGATGCGATCGATGCGGTCCGGCGGGCATTGCGCGCGGGCCACCCGTTCAACGCCTCCCTCAAACTGGTCGCGGAGGACATGGACCAACCGATCGCAAAGGAATTCGAGCTCACCTTTTCCGACATCAATTATGGTAATGACGTGCGCCGGGCGCTGCTGGCACTGCTCGATCGCGTGCCCAGCGTCACGATGATGAGCTTTGTGACCGCGGTGCTGCTGCAGCGCGAGACGGGCGGCAATCTCGCGGAGATCCTCGATCAGATCGTCAAGGTGGTGCGCGGACGATTCAGATTCTTCCGCAAGGTCCGCACCCTCTCGGCCGAGGGCCGGCTGTCGGTCTGGGTGCTGGCGATGGTACCGCTGGTGCTGTTTGCCGCAATCTCTATAACCCAACCGACCTATATGCCCATGCTGGTGCACGACCCGCTCGGCCGCAAGCTCATCGAGTTCGCGATCGTGGCGGCTTTCATCGGCACTTTGTGGGTCCGCAAATTGCTGCGAATCGAGGTCTAGACCATGAGCACGATCCTCCAAATGTGGACGGTGCTGCTGGCCGCTCTGAATACTCGAGTGGTGCTGGTCGCGATGGTTGCGATCGCCGCCTTTCTGTTTGCCCGCGGCTTTCTGGCCGTGCTGAGTTGGGTTGCCAATCCTGCGCGCCGGCGTCTCAGCGCTATTGGGAATATCACCGCCGAGACGACCGAGTCGTGGGCGGCGTCGATCACGGCCGCTGTACAGCCGTTCGCGCGTTACATGATGCCCACGAGCAACAAAGAGCTCGGGACCATGCAGGAGAGATTCATCAAGGCAGGCTTCCAATCGCCGGATGCGATGGCCATCTTCTACGCTCTCAAGACTCTGCTGGCGGTGGTGTTCTTCGCGGCTTTCATGTTTCTTTCGACTCTGTTGCCAAAACTGGATTCGTCACGGCTGATGTTCTTCGCTGCGGGCGCAGCCTTCATCGGGCTGACGATTCCGAATTTCGTTCTCAACCGGATGGTCGAACGGCGGCAGCGCGCCCTGCGTCACGCCTTTCCCGACGCCCTGGACCTGCTGGTGGTTTGCGTGGAATCCGGCCTCGGACTTGGCGCCGGTCTGCAGCGCGTCGCGCTCGAGCTCCAGATCAGCTACCCGGAGCTCGCCGCTGAGCTCGATCGCGTCAACGCCGAGATGCAGGCCGGTATGGAGCGCGAGCAGGCACTGCGAAATCTCGCCATCCGCACCGGCCTCGCGGATATTCGCAGCCTGGTCGGACTGCTGGTGCAGACGTTACGCTTTGGAACCAGCATTGCCGACGCGTTGCGCGTCTACTCGGAGGAATTTCGCGACAAGCGCATACAGCTGGCGGAGGAGCAGGCCGCCAAACTGGGAACCAAGATGATATTCCCGATGGTGCTGTGTTTCTTTCCAAGTTTCTTCGTGGTCGCTGTCGGGCCTGCGGTCGTGCGCGTGATCAGAGTGTTCGGCACGGGACATTAATCAGGATCGATCCATGTACTTTACGTCAGAATCGCCCCTCCGCTGCCCCCCTGCTCCGCGTCCCCGTCGACATGCGCGCCGACCTCCCATTGTGTGCCTGGCCGGCCTCTCGTTCCTGCTGGCCGCAGGCTGCGCCAGCTCGCCGCCGAAGCCATCGGCGGCAACGGCCACAGCGGAACCGCAGTCCTCAAACGATTCGTCCGTGAGTTCCGATCAAGCCCTCGCGGGCAAGCCGGCAGCCCCGGCCGGCAGCAAGAAGAAGTCCGCCGTGTCCTCCAAATTGGCAAAGAGCTTTGACGAGGCGGTGACGCGCGCGGATACCGCTTGGCGAGATGGGGACGCCGACACCGCGGTCTATCTTTACATACAGGCGTTGTCGTTCCGGCCACGAGACTTCGACACGCTGTGCAAGCTCGGATCGATCGAGCAGAAGCGGGACAAGTTGGATCTGGCGGCGCGCGCCTTTGAACTGGCGGCGGGAGCGAAACCGAGCGATGCACGCGTATCGGCGCGGCTAGGATTGATTTATCTGGACCAGGGCGAGGAGGACGGCGCCGGCAGCTGGCTCGCGCGGAGCGTGGACGCCGGCAGCAGCGACTGGCGCGTCTATGATGGTCTCGGAGTCATCGAGAGCCACCGCGGTGACAATGCCGCCGCTCTGCAGCATCTGCAGCAGGCCATCGCGCTGGCACCACGTGAACCGACTCCCTTGCTGCATCGAGGACAAGCGTTGTTTCGCAGTGGCGATTACGCCGGGGCGGAGACAGCGCTGCGTGCCGCCATGACCGAAGGCGCGATACCCGACGCCCTCAAGCTTCTCGGGCAGATTCAGGGCAAACGCCGTGCGTATCCGGAGGCCATCGAAAGTCTGCTGCGCGTGCTCGATCCCCCGGTTGCCTATGACACGGTGGCCAAGTTGGCCTTGGCCAACGGGGACAACGCGGCGGCGCTGCATTATTTCGAGCAGGCTGCGACACTTTCTCCGGTCTATTTTGCGGATGCACACCGCGACGCGGCGCTTGCCCGCGAGCGGCTGGGTGCCTCGCGATGAACTCACAACTGCCGGATGAGTCCGTGACCGCACCCGAAAGCGGCATTGGCACCTTTCTGGTCTCCCACCGCAAGGCGTGGGAGTACCTGTGCAACGCGGCGCTCTGCTTGAGCGCCGTGATCTTCAATTACGTGATGTGGTTTGATTTCCTGCAAAAGCACCGAGTGAGCAGCCTGTACGTGGCCTTGTTCGAGGCGGGGGTCGTCTATTTTTCGGTGTGCCGCCCGATGCCGAAGGAGAGCAATCGATCACTCTATGACTGGACCATCGCTCTGATGGGATCGTATCTCATAATGCTGATGCGCCCGGCGCCGCAGGTCCATGACCATCTTCCGTTCCTGATCACGCAAGTGATCGGCATGGCCATTTCACTGACGGGGTTATTCAGCCTGAACAAGAGCTTCGGGCTGGTGGCAGCCAACCGAGGTGTCAAGACTGGCGGCCTGTACGGTGTGATGCGCCACCCAATCTACGCGGGCTATTTCCTGTCGTTCGGCTCCTTTCTGATCCAGAACATCACCCTGAGCAATGTGGTCATCTACGGCGTATTCGTAACCCTGGAATTGATGCGTATCGGAGCCGAGGAGCGGGTGCTGTCGCAGGATCCTGACTATGCCGGCTATGCGCGCAAGACCCGCTGGCGCGTGCTGCCGTTTGTCTATTAGGCCCAAGCTCGCTCGATCACTTGGAAACTGGCTCGCCACCGGATCGTGGCGTCGGGGAGGAGCTTACTCCGGTGACCACTCTCACCCGATTATTGCCCGTATCGGCAATGTAGAGCGTGTCTTTGGTGTCGATCGCCATACCGTAGGGGGCTCTCAGGCTGGCCGAAGGCGCGGGGCCTCCGTCGCCGCTATAGCCGTAACTGCCGTTGCCCGCTATCGTATTGATGATCTGGTCGGAGTTGATCTGCCGAATGCGCCCATCCCCATCCGTTTCAACGTATAAGTTGCCCTTGGAATCCAGCGCGATTCGAACCGGACCATGCAGGCTGGCAGTCCTTGCCGACTGGGTGTCACCGCCATAAGCCTGGGCGCCGGTGCCCGCTACGGTGCTGATGAATTGGTAGGTGTCTACTTTTCGAACGGCCCCGTTGAAATAATCCGCTATATAGAGATTACCTGCCGCATCCAGCGCTACATCCGTCGGGTAGCGAAGGCTTGCCAACATGGCCGGGCCACCATCCCCGTAGTAGGCGGCCGCGCCATCGCCGGCGATGGTGCTGATGATGCCCTTCTTGTTCACCTTGCGAATGACGCAATTGCCGGTATCGGCGATGTACAAGTTGCCCGCCGCATCGACTGCGACCCCCAGCGCGCCGGCAATTTGCGCCTTGGTCGCAGGTCCACCATCGCCGCTGTAGCCCGACTTGCCGGTCCCGACGACGGTGCTGATCACCTGATTGGTACTGACCTTCCGGATCACGAAATTGTTTTCGTCGTTGATATAGAGGTTGCCCGAGGCGTCGACCGCCAAGCCCCCTGGATGGTTCAGGCTTGCCGAAGTCGCCGGGCCGTGATCCCCGGCGTACTTTGGCCGGCCATTTCCCGCCACCGTGCTGACTCTGCCGGCGGTATCCACCTCGCGAATGACGTTGTTGAGCGAGTCAGCGATGAACAGGTTGCCCGAGCGATCGACCGCGACCGCCAACGGGTCATTCAACGTAATCCCGCCCAGCGGAATGGAGTTCATTGTGCGTTGCCTCAATGGATGGCGATCCGCAGCAGATGCCATCGAGTAAGTGAGAACCGCGAGAATCCCGGCACTTCTCGACAAACTCCACGCCAGGGTCACGGCTGAAGATGCAGTCATTTCGCTCCCGCTTATGTTTGTTCTGCTGGGCTCGGCGACCGGTCGCACGATGCAATCGATATTAATGGACCATTGAATTTATCGCATCCGCTTATCGTGGCCGCGGAGCCACGATCGACCAGGACCGCTTGAGCGTTGAGGGTTACAAGTGGGCTGCAACGAATGGCCGGCGCACGCAATAGGGTTCCAGCGCGGCATCCCGCTGACACCTAGACTCGATGCGTCACCCGGGAGATGTCTGCATGTGCTGGCGAGCAACAATAATTTTCCTGACCCTGCTGAGTGCAGCACCAGCGGTGAATGCCGTCGAGATAGCCACCTACGGAACTGGGCTCATGCCCTGTAGCGCCTATGTCGACGCCCGCGAAAGAGAATCTGCGGACCAGATTCCCTTCGTAGATTGGCTGGTCGGGTATCTCTCCGGCGTGAACGCAACCTCGACTCGTCGTAACAACATTTTGGGGCCCTCGGACGTCAAAGGTGCGATGGACAATCTGGACCACGTCTGCCGCACGCGACCGCAAGTGCATTTCGCCGACGCGGTCGGCATGCTGACGATGGGCGCGAGCTCGGCACCGGGCGCCCACTCGGTCGAAGTCACCAATTACGGATCAGGCTTTAAGCCCTGCAGGACCTATATCGAAGCCAGAGAACCACAGAGTCCGGACAGCGCGGAATTCATCGACTGGTTGGGTGGTTACCTCTCAGGCGTGAATGCGATATCTCTCCATACGAACGACATCCTCGGCGCCTCACAGCTTACGCAGGCGGTGTACTGGCTCGACGACTATTGCAGCTCGCACCCCGTAGAGCCTTTTGCGTTGGCGGTGGGGGCGCTCGTAGACGCGCGTCATCGCAATAGGTAGGCAGGCGACTTTTCCTTCGACCATGACCGCCGCCGGTTGGGTGACGGCTTCTCTTAAATTTATGTCAAAGTGGTTGTCGCCATGAACAGCCCGCTCCGATTGATGGCGCTGCAACTGCGATCACACGATCATGACGGCCCTTTGGCATAACCCATCTCTCTCAAAATCGCGCATAACATTCTGAAAAGCGTAAACTTACTGTGTGCTTCCAAACAGCGACAGGAACTTCTAATGCCACAACCATTTGACCAGGTACTCTTCAGCGGCGCCGAATTCGCCGATAATCCGGAGCCGCGCTGCGCCTGTTTGTTGCTGCTCGACACGTCCGGCTCCATGCGCGGCTACGCCATTGATGAGCTCAACGCCGGACTGCAGGCGTTTTCGGAGGAGTTGAAGGCCGACGCGCTGGCTTCCAAACGCGTCGAAGTGGCGATCGTCACCTTTGGTCCGGTACAGGTAGAGTGTGATTTTACTTCCGCCGCGCAATTCGGGGCTGTCGATCTTCAGGCGAGCGGCGATACGCCGATGGGTGAGGCCATAACACACGGCCTCGAGCTGCTGCGCGCGCGCAAAAATGTTTACAAAGCACACGGCATTTCGTATTACCGTCCCTGGATCTTTCTGATCACCGACGGCAGTCCCACGGACGCTTGGAACAGCGCCGCACGGGCGATTCACGACGGCGAACGAAAGAAGGAATTCATGCTCTACGCCGTTGGAGTCGAGGGCGCCGATATGGAGACTCTCAAGGAAATATCGGCCAGACAGCCGCTCAGATTGAAGGGATTGGCTTTTCGACATCTGTTCGCGTGGCTATCCAGTTCACTGGGTTCCGTGTCGAAATCGAATCCCGGAGAGCCCGTTCAACTCAGCAACCCCGTGGCTCCTTCTGGGTGGGCCATTGCTGAATGACACAAACTGGCTGGACATGGGCGGCTGCGTGCCGCCGTGGCGCCTCGCACGAGAAACTAGATGTCCGGCTGCAGGACGCCTTCAAATGCTTCATCGCTTCCACTCCCAGCAACCCCATCGTGATCATCGTTTCGGATGGGGCTGGCAGTGCGCCTTATGGCGGCGAGGGCGCATCGCTGATCTGCAGAGCCCTCACCGTCTGGACCAGGCAATATTTTTCCGGCATCGATGCCCTGCCGACGGACGGCTTGCTGGAGCGTTGGCTCGAGGATGCTCGCGAACTCGTCAACGTCGCCGCCTCACGCCGCAATCTCGAACCTCGGGATTTTGCGGCAACATTGATTTTTCTCATTTCAAGCGGGGCTGAGTCGGTCGTGCTCCACGTCGGCGATGGATGTGCCGTGCTCAGAGAAGCAGATACCAACAGCTGGGTCGCGCCAATCTGGCCGTACCACGGCGAATATGCATCGACGACCGCATTCGTCACTGATGAGCCGAGTCCCAATACGTCCATCGTCAGACACCTGCGCCCGATCACCGCGATCTCCGTCTTTTCGGACGGGCTCGAGCGGCTCGCCCTCGACCTGCGGGCACGACAGCCGTTTGTGCCTTTCTTTGACAGCATCATTGCGCCGGTCCTCGGTAGCGCCTCGATCGGCAAGGACAGCGATCTGTCGAGTAAGCTCGACTCGTTCCTGGGCAGTGACAGCGTCAATAGCCGCTCGGATGACGACAAGACTCTGATATTGGCTGTCAAGCGATGAGCACGCCCGCCATACTGATCGATGAGCGTCGAGTAAAACTCGGAGCTCGACTTGGCAAGGGAGGCGAGGGAGAGGTTTACAGCCTCGATCACGACGAATCGCATGCCGTGAAGCTCTACACGGTATCGGACCTGGTCGAGCGCGAGCAGAAAGTCGAGGCGATGATCCGGAGCGGCATGGCGCAGCAGGCCCCTCAGGTCGCCTTTCCGCTATCGGTTGTGCGCAACGAAGCCGGCCGCTTCGCCGGCTTCCTGATGAAAAATGTGCTCGAGCACAAACCGCTGCATGAACTCTATTCTCCGGGCTCCCGGAAGATTCATTTTCCGCAGGCGGACTATCGATTTCTGGTCCGTACCGCCCAGAACATTTCGAAAGCGATCGCGTCCGTGCATGCGATCGGCTGTGTTGTCGGCGACATCAATCAGTCGAGTATTCTGGTTTCAAAGGCTGCGACCGTAGCTCTGATTGACTCGGACAGCTTTCAGGTCACGAATGGAGCACAGACATTCTTCTGCCGAGTTGGAGTCCCGGAATACACGCCGCCGGAACTGCAGGGCGTCCCGTTGGCCAAAGTTCCTCGGACTGCCAACCACGATGCGTTTGGTCTGGCAATCGTCATTTTCCAGTTGCTCTTGATGGGTCGTCATCCATTTGTCGGCAGCGTGCGCCGCGGCGAGATCCCAACATTGTATGAGTCCATAAGGGACTTTCGCTTCGTCTACTCCGAGGAACGGGACGTAGGCATGTCTCAACCTCCGGGTACGCCGACCCTGGCCGCCTTTCCTAAGCGCGTGTCCAGCGCCTTCGAAACGGCATTCGGCCGCCCGACAAGTGACGCGCGGCCGACCGCTCAGCAGTGGATCGACGTGCTGGCAACGCTGGAGGAGAGTCTGGTTCAGTGCGCCGGGCAGAAGCTGCACTGGTACCCGGTCGAAGCGTCGGAGTGCCCATGGTGTGCAATGGAAGGAGAGTTGGGTGCGACGCTCTTCATACCATTGGTGCCCGCGGCCGAAAGGACTACGCACAGCTTCGACCCAGGCGCCGGCGGTTTCAATTTGACCGCTGTCTGGCAACAGATCTCTGCCTTTCCTCAATCAACGATCCGATGGATGCCGCTTCTGCCGCCAACGGCCATACAGCCGAGCAAAGCGGCGCGCTTCGCCAAATGGCGGGGCCGTCCCCATATCGATAAACTCAAGCGCCAATATTTTGAAGTGGAGCAGAAGTGGCTCGCCGCTCTGAACGCCTGGCGTGCGCGAACCGGTGTCGCCGCCATCGAAGAGCTGCTAGAGGAACTGCGCAGCGCCAAGGCTACCTACGAGAACCTCGCAGACGAAGAGAAGGCGCGGCTCCGGGCCTACGAACGGGAAAGGCGCGTGCGTCAACTGCACGCGTATCTGGACAATTTTGAGATTCGCCGGGCCAATATTCGCGGATTAGGGCCGGCTGAGGAGGTCGCTCTCGCGTCCTTCGGCATCGAAACGGCGGCAAACGTCGTTGACAGCAAACTGCTCCATGTCCGCGTCTTTGCTCACGGCGATACCAGTGGCCTGCTCAGCTGGCGCAAACGACTCGAAAACCACTTTGTCTACGACACCAAGGAGAATGATCTGGATCGGGTGGAGATCGCGCGAATACGGGCGGACACGGAAAGCAAGGCTGCGACGCTGCGTCGACTCCTGCTTGCCGGCCGCATAAACCTCGATAGCGCTGCAAACAGGGTCGCGGCTCTGTTGGCAAACAAGGATCCCGAACTCGCCGGGCTGCATGAACTGCGCGCGCAACTTCGCGCGGATCTTCAGTATCTGGGGGTCGACGTGAAGACGCTTTCGGCCCTCGCAGCGCACTCCACTCAGCTCGTCATGACTGCGATGCAATCCCGGCAAACTCCCCCCCAACCGTCCGCCGCCAATGCACACGTTCCACCGCATGCCCAAGCCGGCGTCTCTTGCCCACGTTGCGGCAGCCAGATGACGAGCCGCGTCGCAAGGCATGCCGGGTCGCCCGGGCAGCAATTCTGGACCTGCTCTAGGTATCCCGCGTGCAAAGGCACGCTGAGCTGACGCGTCAAACACAAGACTGACCTGTCGGACTCGTCGGCCAAGGTAATGGATGCGACATAGGGGTTGCACGAATGCGACATTTATCCGCTCATTGCCTCTGAGGACGGCGGAAAAAAAGGCTATCTGCACCGCCTCGAACTTCCACGCGCGCCAATATGGTGCGGCGCGCGCATCATCACCCGTTCATCGTTTTGTCATTGATTTGTAGTCGAATCTATGTAGAAAATGCGAGGCAACGGGACCCTAAGAGTCCCTATTGCCGGGAGACAGGAGCGTGTTCCGGCTGCCGTCTGTTTTAGTCTCTAGCCTGCTGTTTGCTCGAAGCGATAACTGTATTTTTGTCACCACCGAATCTCTGGGGAGAGACGCTTGAAATTCAATCATAAAGTTGCCTACGCAGTCTCAACGGTACTGAGCGGATACGCCGGGGCCTCCTGGGCAGCAGCCGATGCAGCAGGCGCGTCCGATACATTTGAAATTCAAGAAATCGTGGTGACCGCCGAACGCCGCGAGGAATCGCTCCAGAACGTGCCCATCACGCTGCAAGCGATTACCGGGACTGAGCTGCAGGAGCTCAACCTCCAGACCACGGAGGACATCCTGCGCTATACGCCGAACGTGACCTTCGCCAGCAACGGACCAGGGCAGGGCAACATCTTCATGCGCGGCTTGAGTGCCGGCGGTGCTCCCAACCAATCGCAGTCGACCACTTCGCCGTTTCCGAACGTGGCGCTGTATCTCGACGACCAGTCGATGCAGTTCCCGGGCCGCAACAACGATCCCTATTTGATCGACATCGAGCGCGTCGAGATCCTCGAGGGACCGCAAGGCACGTTGTTCGGAGGCGGTGCGCAGGCGGGAGCGATCCGTTATCTCACCAACAAGCCCAAGCTCGATGTCACCGAAGGCAATGCCAATGCCGGCTATGGCTATACGTCGGGAGGCGATCCGAGTTTCATGGCCAATGCCACGATCAACCTGCCGCTGATTCCGGACACCTTGGCGGTGCGCGCCTCGATTTTCACCGACCGTCGCGGCGGCTACATTTCGAACGTCCCGGGCACGATCGCCGCGGTTGCCGACCCGGTGCACCATGTCAACGCCACGCCAACCGCGAACAACGCCGCTGTCGTGGGCTCCAATCTCAATCCGGTGGACGTCAATGGCCTGCGGTTCTCGGCGCTGTGGAAGATCAACGAGGATTGGGACTTCCTGGTGCAGGAGAACTACCAGAACATGGAGGCGGACGGATATTTCTCCGACTACCCCTTCGCTCCCAACGGCACACCGCTGCAGCCGTATCAGATCGTTGCCTTTCAACCCGCCTACGACAAGGATCGCTACGAGAGCACCTCCTGGACGGTCAACGGCAGACTGGGCGACCTGAAGCTCGTATATACCGGCAGCTATCTGGACCGCCACATCCAGCAGCAGGCCGACTACTCCAACTACCTGCGAAGTGCCGCGGGCTCGAACTATGACTGTACCGGCAGCGGCGCGCGTTACGCCTACTACCGGGATGCCAAGCCGACCACCTGCTACGCGCCGGTCGGCAACTGGAACGACACGACGCACAACACCCACCTGAGCCAGGAAATGCGCCTCAGCACGCCGGATGACTGGCGCCTGCGCGGTCTGTTCGGGGTTTTCTACGAAGACTTCAAGATCTACGATCAGATGAACTTCAACTATCTGCCGCCTCCGCAGTGCTCTCCGCAGAACCTGGCGATCGCCACGGCGGGCGGTCCGGACTGCCTGTCGGCGGTCGGACCGATCCCGGGCTTCTTTGCGAATGATCCCAGTCTGCGCGTGGGCTCGAATACTGCGTTCGGTGAGGACGTCATGCGTGGCTACCGGCAGACCGCGGTGTTCGGTTCAGCCGACTTCGACATCATCCCGAAGGTCCTGACCGTCACCGCCGGCACTCGCTGGTTCCACTACAGCGAGTTCGAAGAAGGCTCGGAGTTCTACAGCGAGAGTTCGAGCCCCCTGATCCTCAGTCACGCCAACGGCGCTTGCACCGCCGTAAGCGCGTGCGGCTTCGGCATCAACCTGAAGAAGCAGGAGAACGGATTCAGGAGCCGCGGCAATCTCACCTGGCACATCACGCCGGACATCATGGCGTACTACACCTGGTCGCAGGGGTTCCGCCCGGGCGGCTTCAATCGCACCAAGACCCTGCTCGACGGCACGGTCGTGCTACATAAAGAGGCGCCTTTCACCACCGCAAGCGCCACCAGCCAGTACAACAAACCGGCCGACTACAACTCCGATGATCTGATCAACAATGAAATCGGCCTGAAGAGCCAATTCCTCGAGCATCGGCTGGAGCTCAATGCATCCGCATACGACATGCACTGGAATAACGTGCAGTTCGTGTTCTTCGACCCGGTCCACCTCGGCAATACGACCTTCGTCACCAATGGCCCGAGCTACGAGATCAAGGGATTCGAGCTGCAGTTCGTGGCCCGCGTCACCGAAGGGCTCACCGTGCAGGGATCGGGCTCCTGGAACAGTTCCAATCAGACGACTTCGCCCTGTCTGCAGAGCAATCGCCCGACGGCCACCAACCCGACGCCGATCGGCGCCTGCATCACGCAGATCAATGGCGCTCCGTACACGAACCCATTCGGTACCCTCGATTCGCGGGCCGCGTACTCACCTCCGTTCGAGTACAACGTGCGGGCGCGCTACGACTTCCATGTTGCCGAGTACAAACCGTTCGTCTCGTTCGGGGCCAACTACATCGGTGCGATGAATAATCAGCCGGCCAATTACCCGAACGGCCTTGCGCCTGGGCAGAATCCGCCGACGACCACCCTCGAGCTCTACCGCATTCCCGGATACACGACCTTCGATGCCGCGCTCGGTGTGACCAAGGACAACTGGACGGCGCAGATCACAGGCAGCAACCTGTCGAACTCGGATGCGGCCCAGGTCATTTCGTCGGGGCAGTACATCGAGTCGCAGGTGCCGCTGCGGCCGCGGGTTGTGACCTTCCAGATCGGCGTCAAGTTCTGATCGCCGGACTGATGTCCGGCTGCCGCAGGTGAACCGGTAGCCGCGGATGAGTAAGGTAGAATCGAGGGCGGACCCGCGGGTCCGCCCTCTTTTTTTTGAGCGATCATGAATTCTGCCGATGTCGCAACAGCCCCAGTAACGCCTGCGTCCGAACTGCCGCGGTTGCGCGCAGCGCTCCGGCAGCATCAGTTTGCGGACGTCATGGCCTCGACCGATGGGCTGCTGGCGCAATATCCGCGGCACCGGGACCTGTTGCTCTTCAGGGCCATCGCCCAGCGCTACCTGCACCGCATTCCCGACGCGTTGAGCACGCTCACGACGCTGGAGGAATACCATCCGCACTTCAGCCGCCTCCACGAGGAGCGCGGACGTTGCCTTGTCGATATGAAGCAGGCACCCGAGGCGATCGAATCCTTCACTCGGGCGGTAAAGCGCAATCCCGCGCTACTCGGCGCGTGGCGCATGCTCGAAGGTCTGTACCGACTGACTGGTCGGGCCGTGGACGCGGCGGATGCGGCGTCCCAGGTCGCCCGTCTGCAGAGTCTCCCACCCGAGATCCTGAATGCCTCCGGGCTCTTCGCCGATGGTGACCTCAATGTCGCGGAACCCCTGGTCCGGGCCTATCTCTTGAAGCACGGCCATCACGTCGAAGCGATGCGGCTGCTGGCGCGGATCGGCATGGCGCGCCAGGTATACGATGATGCCGAGCTGTTGCTGGCGGGGGTCCTGGAGCTGTCCCCCGACTATCAGGCTGCGCGCCAGGACTACGTCAGCGCGCTCGTCGAGCTCCACAAGCACGAGGAAGCTCGCCGGGAGATCAACGCGCTGCTCAAGGATGACCCCGACAATCGGGAGCTGCGCACCCTGGATGCGTTCAATTCCGTAGGTATCGGCGAGCACGAGCGGGCCGTTGAGCTCTATCGATCGCTGTTGCTGGGAACACCCGAGGACGCTGATGTTCATCTGTCGATCGCCCACGCCGAGAAGACTCTGGGTCGGCGGCAGCAGGCGATCGAGTCCTACCACCGGGCGGCGGACTGCAGGCCCGAATTTGGCGACGCATACTGGAGTCTCGCCAATCTCAAGACCTACCGCTTCACGGACCAGGAATTCGCACGCATGCGCGCCGCCGAGTCGGCGGCCGCGACCGGAGTCGCCGATCGCACTCATCTTTGCTTCGCGCTCGGCAAGGCCTTGGAAGATCGAGGCGAATACGAGCAATCCTTTCGCTTTTATGCGCAAGGCAATGCGCTCAAGCGCTCGGAAAGCAAGTATCAGGCCGATATCATCGAGAACGACGCGCGTCGACAGATCGAGATCTGCAGCGGCGAGTTCTTCGCCGCGCGTCGTGGCTGGGGTGCGCCGGATCCGGATCCGATCTTCATCATCGGCCTGCCCCGCTCGGGTTCAACCTTGATCGAGCAGATCCTCGCCTCGCACTCGAAAGTCGAGGGGACTCATGAGCTGGTCCACGTCCCGCAGCTTGCGCGGAAACTGCGGGGCCGTGACCCGGATCCGAGCAATCCGCGCTACCCGAGCATCCTGGCTGAAATGAGCAGCGACGAATTCTCGAACCTCGGTAAAGAGTACCTTGCCGCCGCGCGGATCTACCGCACCGTAAAGCCGCTTTTCATCGACAAGATGCCCAACAACATGCGGCACGTCGGGCTCATTCATTTGATGCTACCGAACGCACGGATTATCGACGCGCGGCGCGAGCCGATGGCCTGCTGTCACAGCAACCTGAAGCAGCTGTTCGCCCAGGGCCAGGAGTTCACCTACAGCATCGACGATATCGCGCGCTACTACCGCATCTATCTCGAGCTGATGCGGCATTGGGACCGCGTGCTGCCGGGCCGCATTCTTCGGGTGCAGCATGAGGACGTGGTCGCCGATCTCGAGGGCAACGTCAGGCGCATCCTCGAATTCTGCAGCCTCGAGTTCGAGCCCAAGTGCGTCGACTTTCATACCACCGCGCGCAGCGTGCGCACGGCGAGCTCGGAGCAGGTCCGGCAGCCAATCTCCCGGGAAGGCCTCGATCACTGGAAGCATTTCGAGCGGTGGCTGGAACCGCTCAAAGAGGCTCTCGGCGACGCAGTGACCCAATACCGGGATTAGGACCAGGACACCGCCATGAAGCCGGGTCGAAATGATCCGTGTCCTTGCGGCAGCGGCAAGAAGTTCAAGCACTGCTGCGGACTGCTGCCTCCCGCAGCGCCGGCTCGCGCGGTACCTGAGGCTGAGATCACCGCGCTGGTCGGGCTTATCAACCGCGATCTGTTGCAAGCGGCGGAGGATCGAACTCGAGCGCTGCTCAGTACCCACCCGAACGCCGGGATCTTGTGGAAAATTCTGAGCGTCGCGCTGATGAGGCAAGGCAAGGACGCGCTGCAGGTACTGCGCAGAACGGCCGAACTGATGCCGCACGATGCCGAAGCACACGGCAATCTGGGTGCGTTCCAGTGCGACCGGGGACAGTGGGCGGAAGGTTTGGCGAGCTTGCGCCGGGCACTCGAAATCCAACCGCACAATGACGAGCTGCTGGTCGATGCCGCCAATGCAATGAAAGGCCTCGGTCAGGTGCGCGAGTCGGTCGCCTTATACCGACAGGCACTGCAGATCAATCCGCGCTCGGCTGAGGCACACAACAATCTCGGCAACGCGTGCCTGGAGCTCGGTCAATGCGAAGAGGCAGTTCGCGCCTACCGGCTCGCGCTCGAGCTCAAACCCAACGACGCGCAGATCCACTGCAATCTCGCGAATGCTCAGCGGCAACTCGGGCTGCTGGAGGACGCGCTCACCAGCAGCAACCGGGCCATCGCGTTGGACCCGAACCTCAGCGTCGCTCACAACAATCTGGGCCTGATACTCACCGCGTTGGGCCAGCGTACTGAGGCCGTCGCAAGCTACCGGCAGGCCCTGAAACTCAATCCCGACTACATCGAGGCGCTCAATAACCTGGGGTCTGTGCTGCCCGAGCTGGGCGAGCGTCGCGAGGCCCGGGCCCTGTTCGCTCGTGCCATCGAGCTGGATCCCAAGCGCGCCGAGAGCCACTGCAATCTCGGCAATCTGCTGTTCGAATTCCGCAGGGTCGAGGATGCGGCGGCCAGTTATCGCCGTGCATTGGAGCTCGAACCTCGAAACGCCATCGCCCACGCCGGATTGGCCGCGGCGCTGCGCATGCAGGGTCGGGCCGCCGAGGCGGAAGCGAGCTGCCGCGCCGCGCTCGACATCGACCCGAACTCTGTCGCAGCGCTGTCGCTGCTCGGCGAGCTGCGCGCCGATCGAGGTCAATTCGCGGAGGCCGAGGTCTTCTTCAGGCGCGCCATCGCGATCGATCCGGGGTTCCCGTTCGCCTATTTCAGCATCGCCACCAATCGTAAAATGACGCCCGATGAAACCGCCTGGCTCGCCGGCACCAAGGCGCTGCTGGCCACGCCGCTGACGCTGCGACACGAGATCAGCCTGCGGTATGCGCTCGGCAAGTACTACGACGACATCAAGCAATACGATGATGCTTTTGGTCATTATCGTCAGGCGAATGAGATCAGCAAACGCTATGGCGTGCAGTACGACCAGCTGGGTCTCAGCGCACGTGTCGACAGGATCATCGAGACCTTCGATGTCGCGACGATTCGGCGCCTTCAATCCCATGGGTCTGCCTCGGAACGTCCCGTATTCATCGTCGGGATGCCAAGATCGGGAACCTCGTTGAGCGAGCAGATTCTTGCCTCGCACCCCGCGGTGTTCGGCGCCGGGGAGCTGGCGTTCTGGCAAACCGCGCTGGCCAGATATGAGACCGCGGGCTTCAGGAGCGAGGCCGGCGCAAAGCTGATTCCCGGAATGGCCAGCGATTATCTTGAGCGCCTGGTGGCCTTATCCGGCGATGCGCTGCGGGTCGTGGACAAGATGCCGTTGAATTTCATGACGATCGGGCTGATCCATGCAGCGCTCCCGCGCGCGCGAATCATCCACTTGCAGCGCCATCCGATCGACACCTGTCTGTCGATCTATTTCCACTATTTTTCGCATCTCCACCCCTACGCGAACGAATTCGACACCCTGGCGCACTATTACAGCCAGTACGCCCGGCTCATGAATCACTGGCGCGCAACGCTTCCCGCGACCGCGATGTTCGAGCTTCCCTACGAGGGGTTGGTCGGAGATCAGGAAGGCTGGACCCGGCGGATGCTGGACTTCATCGACCTGCCATGGGATCCGAAGTGCCTGGATTTTCATCAGACCGATCGCACGGTGATTACGCTCAGCAAATGGCAGGTCCGACAGAAGATCCATTCCTCATCGGCCGGACGCTGGAGGAATTACGAGAAATATGTGGGACCACTGCAACGCTTGGTGAATCTAACCGCTCAGCGCTAACGGATGTTCAATCGGCGGCGCCTCATGGTAGTAGTGCGAACCATCGTCCTGAGCGAACGCCGAGGCCCGCTCCCCGCAGAGCGGCGGGTGGGTACCGCCAAAAAGAGTCCTGAAATTACTCTGGACCCCGATACCGCAACGCGGATCGCCTGAATGGGCTGAGAGTAGAATGGCCGCAAGGACGATTGGAGGACTGCGTCCCCATGCCCAGTAGCTCATACCGACTGTACGGAAGGCAGGGCGCTGGATCTCTGGCCCCACAAATGCTGCTCGAGGAGATTGGTGCCGCTTATGAGCTGGTCTGGGTCAGCAAGGCGCCCGCAGAGATCGAGGCATTCCGCCACATCAGCCCCGCGGCCAAGATCCCGGTGCTGATGCTGCCGGATGGCACAGTGGTGTCCGAGTCGGCAGCCATACTCATTCATCTGACCAACGCACATCCTGCAGCAGCGCTAGCGCCCGTTGCGGGCAGTTCAGCTCACGCTCACTTTCTGCAGTGGATGGTCTTTCTGTCAGCTAACGCGTACGAAGCGGCCCTGCGGTTCCATTACCCGGACCGCTATTCAGCCGCCGGCGAGGCGGCGGCAGCGCCGATCAAGAGGCAGGCCTTGGCAGACTGGACCAGCCACTTCGAGATCGTCCACGCAGCGTTGTCGCCCTATGTGCTCGGCGCAGAGCTGTCCGCTGCTGATCTTTACTTGTACATGCTGGCCAGTTGGTACCCGCTGGACGATCCCGTGCTGGCCTCCCGACTGCCGAAGCTCAGACAACATGCCGAACTACTGCGGCGCCGGCCCGCAACGCGCAAGGCGGAGCAAGACCACAGCGACAGTTAGGCGGCGATCTACTCAGGGGAGGGGTGACCTGGCCAGCGCGGATCGCTCAATTGGTCCCCTCTGACCCCGCCAGAAACGCCACTTCATCGTCGGTGGACGTCCGACCCAGGATCCGATTGCGGTGCGGAAACCGCCCGAAGCGAATGATGGCTGCCTGGTGCATCCGTGCATAGTGCCTCCACCTCTCGTCGCCAAGCTGCTCGATCAGGCGCACTGCAAGGGCCTGATGTTCCCGATCCTCGCTGTGCTCAAAAGGGAGATAGACGAAATATCGCTCCGTGTGCGTCATGGCCAGATCAAGCCCGTGTGCTATGACCTGCTCGGCCAGGCGGCGCGCAAGCGGATCAGTGGCGAAGGCGCGCGGTGTTCCTCGAAACATGTGGCGCGAAAACTGATCGATGACGATGATCGCCGCAAGCAGCGTGCGCGCGCCTACGATCTCTCGAGCATCACTCAGTGCAATGCGCCCGTGCAGTTCGATAAAGCCCTTTCGTATCCGCTCATCAAGCTCATCACTGCTGGCAAACCATAGGTCTGAATCGATCTCGCGGAACCAAAAGTCAAGGACCCGTCCGACCCACGGAGGTTCGATGTGCGTGACCGCGACATGGGAGGACATGAGTGCTCTATGACCTCCTCATTCCGGTAGGCCTGCGAGGCGCAGCGATTGCGCGAGGTTTTCAGCATCCGAGCTCAATTTGAAGGGCTCGATCACCAGTAGGCGCCGGATCGAGAAATTCGGCCGGCTCACCAGGCACTCCGCAGCAAGGCTGCGGGCACGGTCGGAATTTCCCAGACGTGCGTGGCATGCAGCCATATAGGCGGCATCATAATAGGTGCGCAACGGGATGCGCTCGAACATCGTCAGCGCTTCCTGATATCGACCCAGAACCACGTAACTGCGGCCTGTTTCCCGCCAGAACCACGGGGGATCGAAGTACGGATCCACCTCCTTCGCGCGAGCGCTCCAGTTCAACGCCTGTTCCGCTTCACCCGCATAGCCCAGCACATATGCCATGTCCGCCAAGTTCCATTGGTTGTTCGGATTGAGCTCCACGGCACGCCGTATGTGCTGTAAGGCGGGTTCGAATTCGCGCCGATACATGTAAACCTGCGCCAACAGCGAGTGACACGTACTCTCGCTGTCATCGAGTTCGACTGCACGCCGGGCCAGCTGGTAAGCCTCATCCAGGTACGCCCACGAATCCCCAGTCTGGTTCTTCCAAGCATGAACACGCATGATGGCGAGCAGGCCGTAGGCCATGCCATAGCCGGGATCGATTTGGATGGCTTTCTCGAACAGTTGCGTGGCTTCCGCCGCACTCGCAGGATCGTCCCAGGGCAATGCATTGCCCCTTAGCACGCACTCGTAGGCCTCAAGACTTGAAGGACGCTTGCGGCGCGCACGGTCCGCGTCGGTCACCTGAACGCGACCCACAAGCGTGCTCACGATCTTTTGTGCGACCTCGTCCTGGACCGCAAAGATCTCGGCTGCGTCTCGGTCATACCGATCGCCCCAGACCTGCTGCCCCGTGGTGGCATCGATCAGCTGCACGGTGATACGGATGCGATCACCCAGCCGGCGTACGCTGCCCTCGACCACGAATCGCACATTGAGCTCGCGCGCAATGCGGGCGATCGGGATGACGGTACCGCGGTACTTGAACGAGGCCAGGCGGCTGCGGACCTCCAGCAACCGCCACCGGGCAAGCTCGGTGATGATGTCCTGGCTGAAGCCGTCACAGAATATCTCCTGCTCCGGATCGCCGCTCAGATTGCCGAAGGGCAATACGCAGATCGTCACCCGGGTGGGTCCGGCCGGGCGCGCAGA